>Ga0209149_1001327_pt1 | contig 12344 bp, 10 predicted proteins | sample WorMetTyACAVOLI2_FD_187423 | JGI IMG/M metagenome (GOLD analysis project Ga0209149, IMG submission 187423) | Marine gutless worms symbiont microbial communities from Max Planck institute for Marine Microbiology, Germany - Olavius algarvensis... ... | reverse complement strand
GGCTTGACTTGCAGGAGCAGCAAGGATGTCTTCAGCAACTAACGACAGTTTGTCATAAACATGTTCTCTCTGGATCCAGAAGTCGAGTGTATTTGAAGTGGCTGAAGTTGTGAGCGAATGGTCTTCCTCTTCACAGAGGTACTTGGACAGCTGAGCCTGACAATCGCTGTTTGACGACGTGCCACTGCCTGCTACTGAAAAATATTGCACATAACAATACATTGTTCTAATGGAAGTAGGCAAGGGAAATCAAACAGACTGAACAGTATTAAACAACACAACCAAAAATTACTAAATCATTTTAGTTTCAACATAGTTTTAGTTATAGTTTTTATATAGTTTTCACAAATTTGTTTTCGTTACTATATAGTTTTAGTATTAGATTTTGTTTCAGTAGTAGTTATAGTTATAGTACTACTAATATATTTTGATTTAGTATTAGTATTAGTTATAGTTACTAAAATATCACTGATGCTATTATCAACTGGCACCATCTTTACCGCGCGATTCAATGCATAGCGCGGACTATGCTATCGTAAGATGTTCGTCCGTCCGTCTATCTGTCTCTATGTCTGTCACACGCCGGTATTATATCGAAACGGCTACGGACGCCTGTTAACACCTATTCACACCTGGTCACTGGTCAAACTTTTCGTCGGGCGTCGAATGCAAAGGGCATGAAAAAATCGCGACCAATGTATCGTTTTATCTCGGAAACGATATAAGATAGTTACTATGGAATGCGAATACGAAACCGTACCCAAGCTTTCGAATGGTACCATTTTCATTGACCTGGAGTGATCTTGGGAGACTTAGCGAAATATTCAATGACTCGGAGCATCTTTGCGACAGCTGAGCTTCTTGTTGATGATGTTAAGTGATCTGCAAGTAGTACAAGTTATGACTGATGGTGCACGAGGACGGCAATAACGATGACAACAAACGGTAATATTACTAATATCAATGATTTTTTAACACATGGCAAAAATGAACACACAAAAATCAGCACCATAGTACATTATCGCACAAAAATTGTTGTTACTGTCTATACGATGTCAGCCAGCGTGTCACCGATTGTTCACTTCAGCCGCTTTCCAGTCTTGAATCGTAACTCGTCAATGTACAGTAGGACACAATTTCGAAGTCGCCGCAGTCGCACAACAAAACTAGGCCCAAACACTGGATATTCTGTCCGTTGGTTCCATCTTTGTGATAAGCGGTCTGGAACATGCAGCTGACCATAATGGGTCGAGCTCAGGATTTATAAACATCTCATTACCAGGACATATCGTTCCGTTCATAATTAGGCCTACAGCGAACTAGCTTCCTGACACTGACTGATGAAGTTGACGACTGCTGAAGTATTCGACGGAATCAGATGTGGAAGCGAAGGTTTGTCTTGACTCCTGGCACACGGTTCTTTCGTCTGCTTTTTGGTTCAAGCATGGTTGGAAGACTGGAAGGTCGAATACAGTGTGTACCTCGCCATTTACATTCTCATCTGTTCACACCTGTTTGCACCTTATTTTTCACACCTGTTCACACCTGTTTACACCTGTTCACACCTGTTTACACCTGTTCATACTTATTCACACCTGTTGACACCTGTTCGCACCTGTTCTCCTGTCATACATACCACTCTCGAACAACTTTTTTCTTCGTCTTGCCGACTTTTCGACACCCGCCTCCGCCGCTGCTGCCGCCGGGCGACGCTGTTGACACGCCGGCGGCAGTGCGTGTCTTTCGGCGTGTGCCGCCGATCGTCGTCGTCGACGATGATCCAGCCAGTGACGACGTCGTACAGATCTCGTACGCGTAGCCGTTGACGGTCGCCGCGTCCACGTTGTACGTTCCGTGCTCCCGGCTACGACAGCGGCAGATGGCGGCGACGGCGATCGCCAAGAGGACCGCCAGAGTGACACCGCCGCCCACCACACCAGCAACGAGTTCGATGCTGAGCAGCGGCTCGGACGGCTGCTGTGTCTCGGCCGTACCTAACGGGGCAGGTGCGACCGCTAGTTTGCGTGAAGCGACTGTTTGTGGCGTAGTTCTGTGCGGCGTTGGCGGAGAAAGCGGAATTACAAGTAATCGCGGCGTGGTAGTCGACGTCGACGGCAGGCTGTCCAGGAGTCCGCCGACGAGTGGCGGACTTGCGGCGGTCGCCACGGCAGCGGCGTGCGTCGCTTCAGGCACCGCCGGCGGCGCGGAGCTTGACACCAGCTTGTCGACTAACGGCCGCGCCTCACCGGATGTTGAATTACAGCGATCACGTGACGACTCGAGACAAGGCTTCCGGTCCGTCTGGGACCCGTTGTCTCTTTGTGGCGAATCCACAGACGCCGACGGACCTGAATGTAGCTGCTGCCTACACCGCACAGAAGCAAAATAAGTGGCGTCAGACAACAAATCTCGCCCTGCGCCCCACTGCAGGGTGCCGTCGTCTGGCGAATTTACTTAGTGAATCCACAGCCGTTGCCCGTCTATTCTGAAAGTTTCGTGACAATTGCTGCAACTGTTTTCCCGTAATGAAACACAGTTGCAAACACACATCGCAACTGCGTTATAACGTTACAAAGTTGTAAACACACGGGCGGCCAAAAACAACAGGCTACCACTGCGGCTGTTGCTGGAGCGAGGTAATGAACAGTGGTTAGACAAAGTTCATAAATTATGTTCCGAAAGTCTAAATACCTCGTGATATTTGCTCAACAACCTTCCGTAATGATTAGTATAAATGGTTTCTCGAGTTGCGGTAGTGGCGAACAAAAGACGAACATTCTCTACACAAGCCCTACTATAACACTATACTCGCTGTGCTCTGACGGTGTATGAAGTTCTTATTACATTCACTAGGTGTCAGCTCTAATACGCCACACCACAATAAACGTTGTAGTCATAAACCAATCCAATATTTTACTGGCAGCGGTTAGCAAGCTAAAATGACCCAAAATTTTCAAGTGACCTGGCCTTTGATATGGTGGTCAGGCCGACGAAACGTTTGATTTTCACGACTACTTCCCTTTTCTGGTCTGATTGTTCTCCCTCGGTCAACTGAATTCGCCGAAAACCACCACCGAGTTAGTGCACATGATCCGAGATCAATAATAGGCCTAACATCAGACTTTGTCGCTCGTCGTCCGAAGGTACGGCGGCGACAAACGCAGTTTGCTCACGCCATAAACTTACTTAAAATTGGTTTGTGTATTTTTTACAAAAACCATAACTCGATGTCGAAAAACTGTAAAGTAAACCGCTCGTCACAAAAAAAACTGAATGGGGAAAGAGGATGGAGGACAGAACAAGAAACTTAGCTATTGCTAACAGGTCGCGCTCAGCATCACATAACAGTCCTTCCGGTCGAATACGGCAGTAGAAATAATTGCTCATATGATGTCAGACCGTCGCAATTGACTTCGTTGCCTACATTACATATGATGTATTTTTGAGATACAAATAATGAAACCATTAATAGTACCTGAAATGGCATTGAAGGTTGATCATCATCATAATCATCGTCATCGTCATTTTATTTTGCTCAAATATAAGACATTGAATTTACAGACCCGGGTCTATCTTTTTTGCCGCTGATAGTATCGGTATATCTTCGTTGACTTCTACACAGCGAGGCCCAGAACAAGCTTTATAGGATAAGGTGGTGCGTTACGGTCGTTCAAGGTCATTCAAGGTTATCGAAATTGGAAGTAGGCCGATAGCTGTAAGCCCATGTGACTTCCTATAGTCTTCTGTTGTAACAATATGCCCATTTTGTACCATTTCCGAGATATAACGATTTATTTGTCGAAAATCTCCGTCTTCGCCGTTTCTACCCACCACCGTCTCGTTTGAAGCCTTCGCAAGCGGGGTTCCCATGTGACGCTGGATATTAAAGTTGATCTTAAAAAAACTAGAGTCACTGTGCTACCCGTAGGTGAAATCGCACAATTTTACCAGCTTTTGTTGACGCGCAATGCTATGCCTATGCCGTCATGCGGTGTCTGTCTGTCCGTCTGTCACGTTGGTGTATTCTGTCAAAACAAGTAATCATATCCTCAAACTTTTTTCACTGTCGGGCAGCCACACCATTCTAGTTTTTCAACACCAAAGCTTACGGCAGTATTTCGGCGGGACACCTTAACGAGGGCGTCAAATGCAGGGAGAAGAAAAAATCGCGATTTTCGACAAATATCTAGCTTTATATCGGAATGCGGAAATGATACAAAATAGGACCATAGTTATTACGAGACGCCAATAAGAACTCGTATGCAATCTACCGAATGGTGCCATTTCTTGGCGACTTGGCGAAATATTTGGTGACACGAAGCATCGCGCAGCCTCTTTGCGACAGCTGAGACGGACCGACAGATAGACTACTCGTTCTAAGACATCTTTCATTAATTATGCCCTTGATCATTATATATGATATGATTTTATTTAGCTTTTATTAGTAAGCTTTTGTACTTTGTGTTGTATTGTACCTTGTGTTGTGTGTTTGTTTATTTTTATTTTAATCCAGCCTTTGGGCTGCAATTATCTTTAATAAAGTTGAGGTTGAGGTTGAGACGGACAGACGGCCGGGCCCGCCTATGTGCTGTAGCATAGCTGAGCCAAGTAGTCCTAGGACTACATGGCTGAGCGCGACAAAACGAGAACGAACGAATGCCGATGCTGATAAATGTAACGTAACTCACGGTGTGGTGTCAGCCTCTGTATCAGCACCGTGCGACTCTTTCACAGTCGCCGCAGTATCACAGTCTTCATCGATCAGATCACAGTCGACCATCTCATTCTGCGTACACAGAAACATTAATACATGACGGAATATAACCGAGTACAGTTCTCTGACAAGTTTTCAACCCAACACTCCGTATCGCTTATCAGCCATACACAACAGCATCGGTCTTAACAACCATGCACCGAGACGTTACGCGCTGTTCTAATGCAACAAACCGCTTACATCCTACTTCCACAGAACTCAAAGGTTTCTTTCAATCACTATAATTTCCCTGCTTACTATACACTGCACGGAGCATCATTGACAGCGGACTATCGTGTGACTAACAGTCCGCTAAGGCCGACAAATATATCTGCTGTCGCAAAGAGGTCGCACAATGCTTCATGCTTCGTGTCTGTCAGTAGTTAGCTTCAATAGTACAAAACGTCGAGTAGAGTCTTTTATTGTTAGTCACGTAGGCTACAGATTGATCACTGCGTGTAGTTAAATGCGCTGTTCTGGTGTCTCTGGCGTAATGTTGAGGCTTCTTGTCATAAACATTTCGTCGTCTTCTCCCGCAATCAACACCGCCGCTTACTACCAGCGATGTTTCACAACTTGCGCGACGGTGGCCGTGGTCCACCGGCAACCGTGTTGACAACACCTTGCCTGTTGCAGCTTTAACAGCAGGCATTAAAGCCAGATATGGGCTCAGCAGGCATTAAAGCCAGATATAGGCTCAGAATCGCGATTTCTGCCTACCCCACCTGCATTCGACGCCCCCGTTAGGGGGGTTCCCGTCGGAATATCGCCATCCCGTTTGGCATGGAAAAACTACAATGCCATCACCATCGTCAAGAAATTAATTAATTAATAGATATTCTGGATCGAGTAATCCTTTATTTCACTTGATATTCACTAAACTCTGATGTCTTAAATTATTAATTTCGTATTATTGTTTGTTTATTTTGTGTGTATTTTGTTTAATTGGTTAATTTTATTGCTACCATGCGATGGTGTATAAAGTTATATATTTTGATGCAGGAGGATGCTTACTGGCCACATAGCTTGCTTGCTGACGTCACCAGCCAAGGAAACACGCTCCATCCGACACAAGTAGACAAACAAGACCGGAAGAGGCGTCGACAGACAGACGCGAACAGCGCCGCACGCACGCATCCAATTCTCCGTTAATTTCTGTTATATTACGGTGTGAGCTGACGGAATGCATCGTGGGCTATCCGGTCCTGCGTGTATCTGTTAGAAAGGTAATTCGAAACGACACTGCGAAACTTTATACGCTGCATGGTTCATCTGACGAATGTCTCGAGTTGATTGGATTTCGGCAGCACGTAGAAAGTTTGCGACTTCTGTCGAACGATTTTTGCCAGCGCGATTTTGCTATACAAGCGCCGTAACTCTGTCTGTCCGTCTGTCCGTCTGTTCGTCAGTCCGTCAGTCAACAAGGCGGTACTATTTGTAGACAAATGATCTATCACGAGGTTTCCACCGACGGGTAGTACGGGGTTTCAGGCCAACTTTCATATCTTAAGTCCCGGGGAACCCTCTCCCCCGTGAGGGCTTCAAACGAGACTGGAGTCAATTTCAGTCGAGATTATTTGAAAACAATTGTCCACGATTGTCTTTGTTTTTCACTGCGGCGCTGGGCTGTGATAGATACGAAGATAGATTAATGGCGACGTCGGTCAGATCGGATCGACAAATCTGCGGCGACAAATGTCAGCGTTGTCTGCTTGCTATAGTCGGCGTCTCGGCGACGACCTCGGGAAGAACAGTGCGTCGACGCTCATCCATCATCCTATCTCAGCGGCGCGACTACAACAGATGACGACATAACGTACGTTCTGCTAGCAGATTCATCCTCACGCGTCTCTCATGTACACAGTGGCCCAAAACACTGAGACCACTTTCTGACTGCTCTTCGTACTTAGATTGCATAGATTAATTTGCGTAATTTTGTTTAAAAAATGAAAATTTGTTGCCTTTATTTATTTATCCATATAGTTATTTAACTGTTTGCTTTTTTTGTTTAATCTACTTATTTTTAGTTTTTGGTCAGATTTTGCTTCAGTCACGTTATTTTGACGTTCATTTGTTGCCATAATTTCCTGAAATCTTTAAAAAAAATTGTGCTTCTAATTTGCTATGTGGCGCTATTTCTTAGTGAAAATAAAGTTGACAGACGTATTCGGAACAAAACGTTATGAAATGTGTCAGAAATCAAATAACATAATTATACGAATCAATCGGAATGTTTAAAATATGTGACCAATATCAGAAAGTCGCCTCGTTTTTGAGCCGCCCTGTATTCGCCCTTCTCAGTCTGTTTTTTCTCTTCTCTACCTTGTAGTCGCTGATTATAAATGATAAGTTTCGTTCGCCGTCGATATATCAATCAGAAACCACTCCGTTGTCGAACCGACTTCATTCCCTTCCTTCCTTCACCCCAGCTTGCATCCTTCTCTCGTCTACTGCTTTGTCTTTCCTCCGCCACGGAACGGGACGCAACTTATCGCAGATCAACTGGAAATCTCGTACAAGCCGTCTCCAAGTCCGGCCAATCAGCGAGGCTTGACCGAAATGTTGACGTGAAAATCGATAACGAACAAAATCATTGATTTTCGTCGCGGACGACGGCGTCGCGTCGTAAGCGGGTGGGTGGCAGTCGACGGACATGTAGGCCGGAGGACTTGTCGCTGCGGGCCGGGCCGGGCCGGGCCAGGACGACCGCGGCAGTCGGCGCAGCGGTGGTGTCATCGGTGACCGCTGACGGCCTCACTGCCACGACCACGTCGTCGTTGTGGCAAACAGCTCACTCAACTTTGTCGGACAACGCCTACTGAACCAATGATCAAATTTTGGCATTTTTTAAAATTCGTTGACATACTTCACACCCATATAGCGAGCTGAAGACTGTACTTTTCCGGTCGTCGTTGGACAATGACTAGGCGATCGTGATTGTACTGCACAGTATAACTGTTGTCTGCCCGCGACTACTGACTGTCGGCGACTCTGTCGTTTGGTTTGCTTTGCTTTTCCTTTTAATTTTGTACGGTGCCCCTGCAATGTCTTTGACGTGATAGTGTCACCTTAATCAGTACATTGTTACTTACTTACTTACTTACTTACTACAGTATATTCCTCCGCCAGTTACGGACGACATAAATTTAAACAAAAAATGCTGTTTATGTCTGCAGCTTTACGTGCATTTGTAAACTTGGTTATCTTGAACACGTTGAATGCTGTTCTCAAGTAATTAATTCATGCGACTGCAATACAATATTATTGTTTTTTTTTATTGAATTTTGTTTGCTCTTTATTACTGCCTTCGGGAAACCATCTCAATTTATGAGCAATGTTGCTAATAACGGAAATTAAATTTTAAAATTTCGCGGAAGGATTTGGACTATAAATGCCGTGCGCTGTAATCCGTGTCATTGTTAGGAAGATACTAAACTTTGTGACTTACAGACCGCAGAAGAGGCACAGTCCGCAAGGAAACCGCACACAATCGCTGCATATTTTGAATTGTCTCGACTTTTTTCATATACAAGAATCTTTATGAAAATCTTTACTCACCACCTACAGTGATAGTAGTCTGCACTATTTCTGCCGCGTGAAACGCCTAAAACGGAGATTTTCGCACTAATCGAAGCAATTCTGAGTCGGTAGTATTAGTTCTGCTGACTTTTTGAAAAAAAATATTATTGAAGCAAATTTAAAAAAATAACTTTATCTTTTTACTTATCTTTTCTAAGTCGATAACTAGCCTACGTTATAACAGCGAGATAGCGAGCATGGAGCTATGACAGAGCTGTGCTAAATGTCGAGGGAGCTTTGCGCTTACCTGCGAGTTAACTGACGACCAGTCGTCGGAATGAGTTGCGTTCGACGGGCGGTGTAGACGCCTAACACACGATAACGACATCAGCACCATTCAGTTGTTAATAATTCGATAATCAAGCAGCGCGAACAGCTCAGCGAGATAAGGCAGCTCGCGAGCGGTTACAGTACGTGATTAGCATACAACCAGAGAGACGTATTCAGCGAACTACTACACACTCGCGTTATTCAGCGACCCCGTACAATTTTAGGAATAAGTGCGTCAGCAAGACGCATATCCGGCAAACGCGGGGGGGGGCAGTTACAACTTCGCGCAACAACCTCGCCCCATTTTCAAGGGCAACATCTGCGTCGCTGATTGTATGCCTCTATCTAGCCTTCTTTAGACTGTGAAAATTAACGGCTGTGTCCCAACACACGTGGTGTAGGCCTACAAAAATAGCGATTCTCGACGAATACAATGCTAAAAGTAACATCAGCACTTGGACGGTCCACTACAGGTCATGCTTCCGATTGCGTTGACTGTCTATGCGCTATACACAACGCCGCCCTGCAACGCTTCAGTGGATCTCGTTTATAACAGCTCATGTTGAAACATGCTCAAAAACTGTAACATCTTTTTGCTTATAATGGACTCCCGATGGTGAAAAAACTTTGAGGATATGTATAACCGTTTAGACATAATACCGCCGTGTGACATACAGACAGACAGACGGACGGACGGACAGACGTCTTGCGACGGCATAGTCCGCGATATGCATGCACGTCGCATAACAAAAACAAGTGTATCGGAGACGATAGACGATACGAAAGCCGCCGCTCGGCAAAGCCCAAACTACATTAAGAAAACAAAACAAAATTTAATACGGCGAAAAACGATTTTCAATATGGCGGATGTTATTCTTTCACCCTGCAATGTGGCACGTGGTTCTGGGATGACATGCCATTGAATTCGCCAAAACGTCCGCCATATTGGAATTCTGCTTCTGGTTTAGATTTCATCCATATCATCGCAGTCGACATGTCATTCTGCATCAGTCTGCGAAATTTTATCAAAATTGGACCGCCCTGCGCATAAAAAATTGACGTCATGTAGATTTTGAAGATGGCGGATCTCCGCTATCTTGAATTTTAGGGGTCCAATGATGGGTTCTTTGAAGAGCCCATGTACGACTTCCTATAGGTCATCAATAGGGACCATAATTATACAATAGCTCTAAATTGCTTTGGTAGGTAACAATTCAGGATGGTGAATAAACTTATGAACAAAAAGAAGCAATTGCTGTTTATGAAGATCTGTTATTAATAATGTATTACAGGTTTTGTAAAGCTCACGTATAGGAGTAGTAATTGGTTTACATTGAACTATTCTAAGGAGTTTATTATTTAATTTCATTAATTTATCTAGGTAAGTAGCCTTAGTATTGGCATATATTTCAACACCATACAAAACATGTGAATGGATAAATGCATAGTAAATCTCTCTGAGCATTTGATCTGGGAGTTTATCTCGGAGTTTATAGAAAATGCTGGTATATTTCATTAATTTTTTGTAGATATTTTCTATATGCAAATTCCACTTTAATTCGTCATCTATTATAATTCCGAGATATTTACAGCTGTTAACTTTTTCAATTGTTTGCTCATTAACTATAAGATTACAATGAGAAGCAGTATTAGCAAAAAAAAGTCATGTAACATGGTTTTGACAAGTTTAAGCTTAGCTTATTGCAGATAAACCAACTATTCAGTGCAGTAATAGAATGAACTGCCTCATGCTGTACACTCATTATATTATCACCAAAAATAAAGATATTAGTGTCATCCGCAAACAATTTAATGCTGTCATTAGGGACAGCATTTCCTATGTATATATAATTTAATATATATTAAAAATAACAGAGGTCCAAGCACTGAACCTTGTGAAAAAACTGTGACGATATTTTAAGCCGTTTTCATCTGATACTGGAACGTCACGGACAGACAGATGGACGGATAGACGGACACACAGACGGACAGACAGATTTGCTATATCAATATCGCGCGTCAGTATGCTGACGCGCGATAAAAACGCACTGTAATAACTGATCTGGTCTGCCTTCCGTGTGGTAGACAAAGCTGGCTACCCGTCAGCTTTTTACCGCACATTAAATAGGCCTACACACTAAAGTATCGTATCGTATCGCAGCAATCCATTGATAACGCTGCAGTGAAAGACTTCTGCAAGCGACTGCAGACTTGCGTATCGGCCAGCAGTGGACATTTGGAACATAAAACGTGACGATCACATAACAATTACTGACAGTTAGCCTATGTTTAGTTTGTGATGTCATATAGTTGTAAGCAATTTGTTTCAGAAAAAAATTCGCGAATTTCATGATAAACTGAACTGAATGGTTAAAATTGAGGAGGTGCTGCCAGTTCGAGTAAGTTCTCATGTATATTCAGATAAGTGGGCAAAATGGGTAGATATTTGGGGATATGGTTGGGCAATAACTGTTTCATTTACAAAGATCCACAATGTGAGATAAACCCAGATATCAAGGGCACGCCATTAATCGACGTTGAATAGCTCAGAAACAGTACAAGATAAAGACATGGTCACAGTGGAATGCTAATAGGAGCTTACCGATAGCTAATAGCACTCACCGATGTACATTTTTGGAAAAAAATCGGTGTATGCATGAGAGGTCAAAAATGGTCAACCTGGGACCATTTCTTGATCCCGAATTTGGAGACGCCTAAATATATCGCCACCAAAAGGGGGAAAGACCTGTCTGGAACATGGTTCTACCATAGTGCAAAATTTCACGCCGATCGGTGCCACCGTCGCCGAGATATCTGTAACCGGACACAGCAAAAAACAGCAAATGATATACCGTTCCATACTCCGTATGGCGCATAAGAAATTCTTGGCGGACATAACAAGGTCCGGATGTCGTGACCGTGTCTTCGGTCGATAAGCATAATAATCGGCGCCAAACTGCTAGTCGGTAAGTAAGTAAGTAAGTAAATAAAAAGTCGATTTATATAGCGCATCGTCGTGAAACCTCTAATGCGGTACCGTTATAGTGCGTTGCTATCGCGCAGCGGCAAAGACTATTAACACTTTAATGGGCACATTAAAACCACAGAGCAGCGGACAGCAATACGGTGATTGGTACACTGGTCGTTGACGGGTGGGCTGTTACATTTGGTACAGCGAGGAGGAGCCTGGGCGGAGTTGCAGCCCGCCCGGCCCCTCCTCGCTGTACCAAATGTAACAGCCCACCCATCAACGGCCAGTGTACCAACTTCATATTATTCTATGTGGCACTATAATTGCCTTTGCATTCTAAAGGGTTTGCTTTGTGATGTGAATGATTCACATTCCACAACACAGATTCTTAAGCCCAGCGACTTATAACGGCAGAAGACAACAAGAACTTAGCTGTCGCAAACAAGTCGCGCGTCACCTGCGCACACAATAGGTCGAATGCAAAAATAGTAACCACGTGATCTTGAAATCTAGGTTAAGGGTCACTCAATGTCATTGAAAATGGCGCGGTTCGATAGACCATGCACGACATTCTATTGGTCCGCCATTGTAACTATAGCTCTATCTTGTATACCATTTTCGAGTTATTTGACGTTTAAAAATATTGTGACCTTGAAGAGATGACTCAAGGTCATAGAAACTGGTGCCATTCGAAAGCTTGGGTGCTGTTTCCTATTCGCTTTCTATAGTAACTATGACCGTATCTGTAGCCGTTTGTGAGACATTCAGCGT
>Ga0209149_1001326_pt1 | contig 12344 bp, 8 predicted proteins | sample WorMetTyACAVOLI2_FD_187423 | JGI IMG/M metagenome (GOLD analysis project Ga0209149, IMG submission 187423) | Marine gutless worms symbiont microbial communities from Max Planck institute for Marine Microbiology, Germany - Olavius algarvensis... ... | reverse complement strand
ATTGTGGGGTCACACACTAGGTGAGAATTGACCACATGAGCCGACTTCCAGTTATGCCTCCATCGACTTTTGATGTCAACTGGTTGCAAATCTAGCCACAATGGCTTCCTGGATGTCAGTCGTAGCAATGGTGGGCTAAGAATGTGAGGCTGGATTGGCCAACTGTCATGTATGGCGATTTTCTCCACCAGCTTGTCAGCTTTACGATGATAGCTGTAAACATTTTCCTGTAAGCTTGCTAACAAACAAAGAACAATATTACAAATACAGATGACCAAAAACAATACATATGCGGCTGTTGCTGGGGCGAGATAAGCAGAAAGCACTCAAAAGACTGCAGACCTGTGCCACGGCTGACCACACTACGCGCCTACTGGTCAACAGGTATGGTATATAGTAGGGTTAATTGTCAAACTCGACACGTTATAGGTCATTTCGGAGATGATTTTATGGATCACATGACCCAACCGTGTCACAGCACTGAAAGACAATAGTTAGTCAACCACATCAGGGGCCAATCCCACCAGGCTCAGCTCAGTAAAAGGTAGAGAACGATGTGAAAGCAAAAAAAACTGTGACGCTACACACTACACTACACACTATGTACTGTACATGTATAGGTGAGTGGCGCCATCTCGTGATTGCAGGTGAGAATTAGCATGCATCTACTCATACTGCCATACACTGAAAAGAGAAAAAATCACGAATCTGGATCCAGATCACAACAAAATCTGATTGTTTCTTATCCCAAGGTTTACCCCTACAAAAATTACATTTTGAGTAATCCTGCTGACAGATAAATAAACCAAGGCAAAGCAACCTCTTTTGTGGAGGTAATTATTACCTGACACGTGAATCTGAGCCCGGCTTATTGTCAGCATCTGCAGCTTTTAATCTCCTTTTCGTACAAACTGTAGAGACATTCTCAATGCCAATACTAGTAGAAGTGGAAGTTGTACTTTCGTCCTGTATCGCATCAGCTGTCTCTGAATCATCATCGCTATCAGCTGTTCCGTCCAACTGTGAAACTGTCGTGCTCACATGCTCAGATGTCGTAGTTTGAGGAGTGAAGCTGGGCCGAGCAGTTACCATTTGAGATGATGTTGTCTGTGGCGGCATGTAATGAATCCGTATCTTAGCACCGGGAAGTACCGTGTTGGTTCTTGACAATATGCCATAGACATGGTTCATCACGGCAGTGGGGTCGTCACTATTGCCGAGATCTGAGGCGTTGACACGTATTCTGACTGGCTGTGGTGGCACTAGTCTTGGTCTTGTTGGAACGGCACTGGGAGAATGGTGAGAGTCCAAACGACCTATTACAGGTGACAACATCTGTTGCTTCCCAGCTACAGAAGCTGAGCATCGCTGAGCAACAGGAACAGAAACAGAAGGCCGTTGCTGACCGACACTAAAAGCTGTTAAACGTTCCAAAACATCAGATGGCCGACAACTTAGTTGCTTAAACTGCTGGCCACGAATCAGTACACAATCATGTCTGGGACTACTGTTTTGCGTTGACACTACTGCACACATCATTGACTTAGACGACGACGACAAACATGAACCTACTGACGGCCTAGACTGCACAGAGCTTTGAGACTGTGAAGGAATTCGAGATAAGACTGATACCAATGTACTGTGAGAACGCTGCTGCTCTGCTGATGTGCTAGCAGCTTGCTTAACACCAAAGTTCAGTCCATCAGTAGCAGTGTGCATCTTGGACGCATTAGACGCGAGCCTAATTTGATAAACTGACGTAGCAGACACGTACCCTGAGCTAGAATGAACTGGAACTGAAAACATTGTTTTAGATGCAGATGACGGACAACTCATGGCCTCACTGCTTGGTGCTGACGACATAGGCAAAGACGTCCTTACTGTCTGGACAGCTGTGGATGGCGATCTCACCAGTGGCCTGCCAGGCAAGTCTGTAAGCAGAGTGTGTTGAACAGATGGAGGTGACTTCAACAAATCAGCATTCAATAAACTTGAGGTAGCATCGTTTGACTGATACTTCTCTGCAGCATCAACAGTTACAGCACCAGGATACACACCATCTCTCTGAATTAACGTCTTGCCAGAATCACTACTAACTGCAGTAATTACTTCAGAAGGCAAATTTGTACAATGTACAGAGTTCTGCTGTGGCAATTTCTTCAAAACAGCTGTTTCAAACTGTCCACTTTCACTGACTAATGGCACAGAAATCATATCACTGGAAGCAACACTCAAAGGTGCAGCTTTCAGTTCCTCTGTGTCTGCTACAGATACAACTTCGGCAACTTCTCTGCCAGCTTCTGACATCTCTGAAACAAACAAGGATTCAGTCCAATCAGCACTGGTTGTTTCACGCTTAAATTTCTGATCACGCCTCAAATGTTTTGAACGAGGTTCCAGTAAATGAGTGGAAGATGACGCCATTCTCTTCCGCTTCAACGTGCTGCTGGTCGTAACCGGCACTGCAACACTCTTCTGTCTGGCTGCTTCACTGGCCTTCACCGGCAGTGGTTTGGCAGTGGCCATAATTATACGAGACTGTGGTAGCCGGACAGCATCTTCTGACGATTTGACCTCGTGGACTAATGACACAGTGTTAGCGATTTGCACATCCTCATCTTGTATTTTGACTGTATTCAAGTCGACAACAACAGCACCCTGCAATGTACATCAAAATTAACATTTAAGCAAAAAAATTAACAACTTAAAGATATACTGTTTAATGCATTTCAATGCAAATGACATTATGCTACGACCAAGTTTTACATTATAACATTTCCAGTCTGTGCTAGCAGTTCACCAGTGGAACTCCGGAGGTATAGCATCTGCCACGGCCATGCTGTTGGAGCAATGCAGTGGTCCCCGCTGGCTATGCAACACTGATGATGATGAGTCTGTGTTATCAATTGCACTGAAAAAGGGGCGACCAGTGGCACCAGCAACCAGCCGGTAATGTACAGCATTAATACTAGCAGGACAGCGAGATAAGTCAAGCACAGCTGCTCATGCAACACGAGTAACTTAATTTTCTAGAACAAAAAACAACAGCAACAGCAACAGCAGCAGCAACAACAACAACAACAAAAACAGCAACAGCAACAAACTAATTTTTTCAGCCTCACTGCAGGACAACTCATGTGAGCCAGTACTAAGCAATGACACAATTATACCACTGTCAGTCTGGTTACCCTTCACTAATCTTCTATATTCACTATCTTCTTATCTATCACTATCTTCACTATCTTATTCACCTCTTCCTTCTTTAAAAGCGGACTTCTCGAATCTTTATTGACTACCTCCTCCCTTCCATGTTATCTTTGGCCCACCTCTAACTCCTTAAATTCATATTCGATGTATTTCTAGAGTCGATTCAAACTTATTTTCAATCACACTGATCATTCTATATAGCAGTCAAAACAGAGAAAACGTGCAGACATACATGGCGTGCCAAAAAAAGTAGCCCGCTATGATCTGTTGTTAATATTGCACCAGTGGTTTAAGATAATTTTATATGTTGAGCGATTGCTGAACATTTACACTGACGTATATTCGTAAAGCTATGTGAAATCTGAAAGCTATGTAAAACTGAATTCTGCAACCTGAAGATTTTTTACCATTCTGTCGATCAATGTAGTTGCATTACATCAGACCCGGTTAGTACCAGGATGGGTGAACATCTGTGGACGGGTAAACCATCTCGGTATGTAATCAAGCCAACTAGGCCAACTCAGCCTTTCATCCTTAAGGGGCAATAAATCTCGTACCAACCTGCCCGGTTGGGGTGAAGGCTTCACCCTAACCGGGCGGTCACCTCTGTCAGGTGGCAGATAACACTGTGTGATCCCATTGACAAGTGACGTCCCATAGTTCTGAGATGAATTTCATTAAGAACTATATGCTCCTTTACCTTTTTACCTTCACCTTCACTACTGAACGCTAATAGGAAAACCTATCCCAGAAATTCAGTGGTACCTTTTTCAATGACTTAACATGACCCCCTAACCTGGTATCTGGGCCCCACTATGAAAATTCTGGTGCACTTCGCCCTATTACTACAGTTTCCTGTTCAACATTTGCGTCATACCACAGGTGCTGTCAACACAGTGCGACTGTCGCAACTCGTTGATAACACCAATCGCTGGAGTTTGTTTACCACATAATGTTTGTCACTCATGGCCGGATTTTCATGGAGTGCGGCACATTTCACCGTATTACTATGGCCTCTTGTTTAATGAGGTTGAGTGAGTTTGTGAAGGCTGCGGAGGACATTTTGAACATTAACTCTAAAAGAGTTTGTAACTGGAGTGCTTTTTACTTCTAGTGACTCTGACACTCTCTTCACGGCTATTAGTTAAGGCAATTTTTGATAATGTAAAAATCATTAAGTTGTCACGCTTAAAGCAGCATAATTTGGTCAAGTTATATGAATATTAAAATAAAACTTAGTACAGTATTACTGCAAGCACTTTGGTGCTTGATGTAATTAACTCATCTAAGCAATGGAAACTAATGGCTTATGTGGGTATAGATTGTCATGCAGGAATGATTCAAGAGCTGGTCATGGTTACAGATGGTTTAGTGTGCATGCCTGGGGATGACTTCACACACAACGATGTGCTTGCTTTGTATTTCACATTGTGTGTGGACTGATCTCTTTTGTTCTATGTGTTTGTTTCTTCACTTTTTTGAGTGTACCTTGTCTACGATTTCTGCATTAATAATATAATAATGGGGTTATTAGTATGCAAAATTTTGTGTGATAGCTTTATGTATTTTTTTTTAAATTAGCAAAATTCCTAAGAGGCTACGTTTTTTTGGGCTAGCCTTTATATATATATATATATATATGATAAGATATTGAGTATTTAACGTGCAGTAAAAAACTGACATGTAGCCAGCTCAGTCGACCACACGGGACAAACAGAAAAATTAAAGCTAAAACTAACGAAAAATAAATCGACAAGCATGCTAACTGCAGTCCTGTCCCACAAATTATATATAGGCCGGTGTATTATACTGCAGCATATGTTTATTATTATACTGAAATGACAAAGTGATGTTTAGAGAGAAGTAACTACCTGATTGTCGAACGGCCTATAACCACGACCTTTAATATTTTTATCTGTGGTGATCAGCCAGCAAATGGCAGCCGAGGTAGCAACATATCGGAACTCGTCAACACCAACTCTCATCAGCTAAACACACACAGTGTTCTCAACAAGCTATATTGAAATGCTGCAACTCCAGCTTCAAGAGACACTTCAAAATATAAACAATAAATATACACAGTACAACATGCACAACAGTACTGTTAACAAGCGTGTTAACTCAAATTAATCAAAGTTGAACTGATGCCACTATAAGTGCTAATATGTGCATAACTGGTATGTATACCAGCAGTGCTGCATAAATATTGCTATGTGACTACATCGTATTTTGGAAATGAACCACAGAATTAACTTAGCTTGTCAAAGAGACGAAGAGTTTCTGAAGCAGTAGCAAGCTCATCACCAAGACAACGACTGATGTGCTGATTCCTGTGTTTTCAAGTATACAGTGTGCAGCTGAGAGTTGGACGATGAGAGCAGCAGACGTGAGAAACCTTTTGGTATTCTAGACGAGATGTAATAGAAGTGCAGTGACAGTGTGCTGGAAAGACAAAATCAGTAACAAGACCGTCGGAGACACAACAAAGGAAGATGAAGAGCTCTGTCACATCGGCAGAATGATGGACCATCAACTGATGAAGACTGTGATGCTGGGGATGATAGAAGGCAATGATCATGTGGGAGATGTGCACAATGATGGACTGATGACAGCATGGACTGGTGTGGTGTTGCTGCTCATTCCCAGAAGTTATGAAACTGGCAAACCACAGAGCAAAATGGCAGATCATTGGCCTTAACAGCTTACATGGGATATGAGTTCAGAAGTGTCTATAATGCGGTTACACTGTTACATGTCTGAAATAACCAGAAATATTCAAGATCAACGTGATCACTGACCATGTCAGCAGCTTGACCACATCATATCAAAATGTCCTGCACTTAATTAGAGTGAAATGCACCGATGACACCTTTTAAAGTTGTGTGCTCTCTGGTTCACGTGTGTCCACCGGTAAGAGAGGGGGGACTTACTTTGAGTACTGAAGCAAGTTTGGTTGGATACTCTTCCTGACACCACCAATGACCAGGTCTTGGTCGGAAATGAACGTGGGAGTCTATGTTTTCAACTACTTGGCCACGGCTAGGAAGCAACTAAGTAAAATTGTAAACAGTGCAAACTTTAAACTAATGTTACACGGCACAGTAGCATCATGCACTAAACAAGAATGACTTTAGCAAATGTTTAAACTGTCCAAGACTATCACACTGTCTTAAGTGAACTGGCAAGGTGTTCCACAGCCACGGTCCAGCAGCTGCAAAGCATCAGTCGACACATGTCACTGTATCTGCAGATCAAAGTCGGTGAACGCTGACATCACTGACAAGTTGACAGTCCTCTGCTAAATAAGCAGGTGCTCCTAATACACGATGTAATGACAATTAAGTGCTTCCAGCTCAGGTACACACAGCTCAGTATAAAGAGAACTACATTCGTGTTGGTATTCAACAGTTAGTAATCTAATATATTTGCCGTTATGTCTCTGTGTCTGCATGTTCCTTATAGTTGGCCAAACAGCTGGGCTGATTAGGACCAAACTTGGCACACAGATTCATCTTGACCCAGGTATTGTTTTAGGCAAACCAAGGTCAAGGTCCAAGCGCCATAGGCGTCAGAATAAAGGTGCCGTAAGTGCCTAGAGGGACAGAGGTGGAGCAAATGCCATAGTCAGCATAGTAGGCAGCAACAGTTACAGAGGCGGGGTGATAGAGGTCAAGGTCAAGGTAAGAGCACCATAGGCATGAGGAGGACTGAATAACAGTTAGCGCAGTACAAAAATCACGGCAGCATGTGCTGAATGATGAAAAAAATGAAACCTACTGCACAGATGTCACATAAAGATGAAACTATTCTCCGTATTAGCGACGGATCGACGTCTTTCAATGACGACTACAAACCAACAGAACACATTCAAATAAACTTGCGGCTGTAAGCACTGCAAACAATTTCAGTAAAAACGTTATACAGGAAAAAAGTGATAAAGTTACGAAGTGTTACAATTTGTGTGGTGGATTGTAAACATAGTAAGCTAAATTCCTAGTTATATAGCATATGTTGAGTTACCAAACAAACAAGAACTTAGCTATCGCAAACAGATCGTGTGTCAGCTGTGCACACAATATGGCAAGTAACTGTGACCTCAAAATTTAGGTTAAGGGTCACTCAAGGTCACTGGAAACGGAACCATTGGACAGATCATACACGACTTACTATTAGTCGAGTAATTCGACGGTGAACAATATCGTGACCTTGAAATATGGGTTAGAGGTTACTCAAGATCATTGAACCTGGTACCATTCAAAACTTGGGTGTGGTTTCCTATTTGCCTTCCACAGTAACAATGGCACTATCTTGTATCGTTTGCGAGATACAGCGACTTATTGGTAAAAAATCTAGCAAAATTTTTATACCTCACCTGTAATTAGCACCCCAACAGGGAGTGACCCCATCACAATTTCACGAAGGCGTTTGGTACTCGTAAAACTAGAATGATTGGGCTACTGTGTGGTGAAGAAACTATGACCATATGTTAATAATAAATAATAATAATACGACGATTTGTAAGGCGCCATAACATGTCCGTAAAGTCACTACAAGGGCGCCGTACAGAAAATACGCTGCTCATATTAAGCGATACAATGTAAGACAGCAGAAACAGATGAGTCTTGAGTAAGCCGTTTTGACAGAATACCTGAATGTGATGTACAGATAGACAGACAGACAGAATTGCTATATCAGTATCATGCATCAGTGTGTTGTGCTAAATGAAACAAAGTTATCATTTCAGTACAATATGTATATATTTATTTATGCCATTTACTACGTTAGTACAATGCTATACCAAACCTGTAACTCAAACAGTGTTTTGCCCAGAAAACCAGCACTAGCAACTTCATTGTAGACGATCTGCAAGCTGTTGAAGTGCTGGACAGTTTGCATGTCATGGTTGCCACCTGAAGTGTGGCAGCTCTGAGTGGGTGCTGCCATTATCACATCCACATGGTTGGGAACCTCTTTCCTTATCAACTTCCGTATCTCCAGACAAGTTCTGGGATGCAGCAGAAGCTGATGCTGGTTCCACTCGTGAACAGTTTTGAGTTTTCCTGAAAAGTTAACACACTTTGCACATAATTTACATCACTAAGTATCAAACACATCAAAGTATGTATTTCACATTTCATTTGTTACTGTAACGAACTCATCAAACCAAACAGGTTTTCGCACCAATCTGTGTGCATTTAGCAGCTCAGAAACATTCAGTGAATGGAAAGCATATAACTATGCAGCACATTTAAGTAGTTCTGCATATTTTGCCACTAACAATATTCACATCTGGCCATAATACAATATCATGCTAATGCTAACAAGTATTATAATGATAATATAATGATACAATAATAACTAGTAATGGAACCTCAAAAATACTCAAATAATAAAATATCCAACAAAACATTTAAAAAATAAATATCCAACTAAACATTAAAAAATAAAAGGATAAACAGCACAAAAAAGTAAAGCTGCACATAGGTTAATAACTACTCCAAACTGGCCGAGACACATACGGTGGTCGGCTGAAGAAACTTGGGTAGATCTCTGCAGAAAGACATCGTCCACCAGACGTATTTTGACCGTGCAAGAGTTTATCAGGACGTTGTCGGATGCTTGCAGGAACCTCAGCGAGTAAGAATGTGTGTACTGGCACTTGTTCATTGTGAGTTTTGCACGCGACCAACGCCGTGACAGCCGAGTGCCACTGGTGCCTTCAACAAACACGTAGTGCGGAGTCCAACAAATTGCATTAGAACCATCCACACATGGTGGGCAAAAGCAGACACAAAATAATGAGTACAAAAACCCAAACAGATTATAGTTCAACAAAAAATCTGTAACACTAAGTACATGACACCCATTACACTAGATGTTGAAAGAGGCACACAATGTACTCAATTTTCTATCATACAATTTACGAAGTGTCGTAATTTGTGAGGTGGATTGTGAATGCAATAAACAAAATTCCTCCGTTCTATAGCACATGGTAAGTTACAAAATGAAAAAGTGCCGTCCTATATGGAACAAAACAAAGTCATCATTTCAGTACAATATTTACCATTTATGCTGTTTCCAAACACACAAGAAATTGGTAATTTTGCACTGAACATTTCGGAACTAATATCATTGATGGCTGCAGGCAATAGCAAAGACATCTGGCTCGTAAAAGTCCTGCTTCAGCAATATCCATGATTCCCACTGAGATATTCTGAGGGACCAGGGGCCAAATTCTCAAACGTTCCTAATATTTTCTTAAGTTTTTCCCAAGTCTTGCCCAAGTTATTCCTAAGATTTACAAAGCCCTAAGAAATACCTAAGAAAATTCATAAAACATTCTCAAAACATTTTCTTAGCGATTCACTTCACTTTTTTAACCCAGAAGTTTGCAAAAAATTCCTAAGTTTGTTTTTTCTTAACTATTTTAGCATAAAAAACAGTCAATAGCAATTAGAGTTGCTATGGTCACGTGACATCAGAGAATCATTATGCTTGCAACGCTGACATTTGACGAATGTACCGCATTATTACTGGTTGGTATTTATGACAAATTATTTTGTATGATAGGTTGGGAATTCAATTGGCTGTCCCGTTGCTAGAACAAAAATTCACTAATAAACAGTAATTATACTAATAATCATCACACATATCCATCTTGTATGTCGTCATCGTCATCATTTCTGGCATGCAACTCTAAGATTGCATAGCACCATATGTTGACATCATCCTCCACAGAGGGCGGTTCTGAGCCAAATCTGCTGCTTCGGGGAGCGTAAGGTGGTGTTGTTTCAGATCCTGTTGGACGGTGCTGAGCCACGTGATGCGGGGACAACCTGGTTGTCTTCTCCAGTCCGCTGAAGGGGGGACTAACAGGATCCTCTTGGCATCTGCATTGTCATCCATGCGCATAATATGCTCAAACAGGGTAAGTCGGCACAACTGGATTATAGCGGTGAGTTTGGGTTGCTTCATTAGCCTCCGTACATCATTGTTCCGGACAAACTGGTATCATATGATGCCAAGTAGCATACGCAGACACCACTAGTCGAGTGCATCGATCCTGTATGTGACTATTAAAAACTATCTATGAACGTCAGACGAATGACTGGTGTACGCTGGGAGTGATGCCACCTGGTGAGTACCACAGCAAGTTATGTTGCCACTGCATACCACTTCAATGTTGACAGTAGGCCTGTACGGCTTTCCTGTTCGTGTCTAGGTATCTTCAGTATCTGTTGGTGCTTTGATTGCAATATGCATGTAATCTGCTGCTCCAATGTCATTGGGAAAGCCATTTTTTGTTTTTAAGATTTGCTTAAGACAGCTTTATGACTCGCCTAAGTATTTACCTAACTTTTTCCTAAGAACTTCTGAGAATTAGAAATTGTCCTAAGTTTTTCCTAAATTTTTCTTAGGAAATCTTAAGCTTAAGTCTGACTTAGGAACTTTTGAGAATCGGACCCCTGGCCTGACCTGGAAAAGTATAGCAGTTAACAAGAAACAAAAGTAGTAATAGCAGTATTTTAGAACTGAATACTGAAGGAAAGGACAGCTAAGGAAATAAAACCCTGGCCCAGTTAAGCGTACTAGCTCATGGGATGGCTAACTGCATTGAACATAAAATATAACTTTGAGGTTTTGATTTGATTCTCCAAAAACTGAAATTAAACGTTACGTGAACAGAGTCCAAAATAACATGGCTTTGCCTCAGCATTGGGGCAGCTATAAGCCGTGCTGACGGTGGAAGAAAATTAACTGTTTACACAATGGCATCAGATATTAAGCAAAATGGTCCAAACTGCACAAAACAAAGAATATGGCTGTAATAACAATGCTACTCATAGCAGCTGATATAACAACATAATTCATACCAGTGAATGCACTGGTTTCGTTCTCTTCTTCGTTCTCTGCCTCATCAATCAGCTGCTGGGCTTCCTCGTCAGAGTCGCCGTTGGCTTCAACAGTCTTCTTCTTGTACTTTTGCTTGCCATTCAGAGACTTCACGACTATAACTTCCTCGGGAACGGTAGTTTCAAATACCAGCTGTATTGCCAAACAAATAAGTTAACAACTGCTGTATCAACGACTGATTTCAGTGACTGATTAGTGAAGGTCACTGAACTTATTGACAACCGACAATGACAAGAGTCTTTTGAGTTTTGACGATTGTGTGATTGAATAATATCGAACTATCGATTAAATAAATTTGTTAATTTTATTTGATGAGTAAAATCAAGTTTCAAAAATTAAAGAAATAAACGATTGCTGTCTTTGCATTGTTTTCATTAAAATTTTTAAAGTGTGTTATTTTTTTTAAATCACGATTAATTCTTTAACGCGTTATTGCATGAATTAATGTGTTAATTTTACAGCCCTGATTACTTGAAATAGTTCCACCCAGATCTATAAAACCATATACTTGTTTCAAAATAGCATCTCCTAACTCGATGTCCATTCCGTATTGGTAAGCATCAGTACAATGGTACCAAAGTTCATCTTCAGGCTGCTTATATCATGATCCCTATCAAGTAATTGTTGAAGGTCATATACCCTTTCAGTGATCAAGCTTACGTTGTCTGCAAAACTTAGATTTATCATTTGTATTCCTGAGATCTAGGCCCCCAGGTTGTCCACAAACTCCAGTAGCATGTTCAATAGCATCTTCCTCGTCTTTCTGATATTCCAACAACAACAACCATTTTATGACCCTTTTCCAAGGCGACCTGGGTGAGCCGGCACCTGAAAGAGACTTGCCCATTGTGGATGTTTAAATGTCACTTGTTGGTTGCTGGAACTCTCCTGCTCTCACCTCACTGTATGACCGACTGCTAGCTGACTTGCACCAGCTGCACAGATGAAAGTCTTGTACAGTAAATTGGTGAGAGAACCCAATGTCCCACACCAGGATTTTACGCCGGATAGCCTACCTGCAGCAACTCTCCCAATTTACTTATGCTTGGGGACCAGCTCACAAAGTGCCGGACTGCACACTCTGGGGCTTGATTTCATTCCGATATTCCAACGAGAAACATATCAACAAAGACAAGCAAGCACAACAGAGGCATCAATAACTACTTATGTTTTTGTCACAAAATTTTGACATTCAGTGCAGGTTAGGCCAGGTCACCTGAAGG
>Ga0209149_1001325_pt1 | contig 12347 bp, 5 predicted proteins | sample WorMetTyACAVOLI2_FD_187423 | JGI IMG/M metagenome (GOLD analysis project Ga0209149, IMG submission 187423) | Marine gutless worms symbiont microbial communities from Max Planck institute for Marine Microbiology, Germany - Olavius algarvensis... ... | reverse complement strand
TTTGTGACCGGGATCCATAAGGATTCGGTCCGCAGGTGGAATCTTTGGTTTCCCTCAGCTGGTGTATTCGCCAAGGTACTCGCGGGGAGGGCGACGGGGACGCAGATTACCTTCCCCCTCTTTTACTAAAGTAAAGTGAGGCGCTTAAAAACACTAAATATGAAAGTGTTGCAGTCAATTTTGAAAGTGTTAGGAGAGGCACAACACTTTTGCAGTGTTAACTTCAACACTTTTCAGCGTTGACCGCTACACTTAAAAGACTGTTTAGCGCTATACACTTTTAAGTGTAGCGGTCAACGCTAAAAAGTGTTGAAGTTAACATTTCAAAAGTGTTGTGCCTCTCCTAACACTTTCAGAGCTGACCGCAACATTCTCAGATTTAGTGAGCAGTAAAGTATTCTGCCGTTATCGTATGAAACGTAAACAAAACTTTTCCACGTACGGTTTTTAATGTCACACTTATGTTAATAGATAAGCTTATAGGCCAATATTGCATCTAGTAATAGTGGCAGGAGTATGAATAGCCTTGTTGTCGCAATTCAACGCTTTCTTTAAGAACAAAATTTTACTTTGCTCAACCACATGAGACGCAGGCAAAGATTTACAATAAAACAGAAGACACGAAACATTTTCGTGCCAACAACAATCAAATTCCCTCGTAAAATATATGGATACTGTTTGACAATCTAACGCTGAGCGGCACTGTCTATAGGCCTATATCGTTTAATGTGCGGTCTATTATGACTGACGAATTACTAAGCAATTGGAACGGATGAAGCAACAAGCAAGTATAGCGGGTCTGTGTATGTGTGTGAAGGTCCGCCAGGTCCACCTGGCCCACCCGGAGTGCCTGGTAGAAAGAGGCGACGAGGTCGAAGAGGCGGCAGCAGAGTAATTCCAGTAAGTCGCAGTATTTCTTTGTCTACTTTTTGTTGCATGGTTTTATTCTCTTTTATACGCTTTCTGTTCTGTTCTCTTCGGCGTATCCGTCGACTGATACAAACGACGTCGACGCTTGCTGTTATCATTTTATCAGCGACCGTGGCATTCATTTTATTTCAATTTATTACTACTGTTTATTACTGTTGGCAAATAAAATATCTGATCTGATCTGAGAAGTTGTTTACAACACTACGCGACTCGTGTAGATTCATGATACGTTGCGTTTCGGCGTGACCATCTGCCGCTATAAACGCAGGTGTACGCTTGGTGTTACAAACTTACTCGACGGTCGAAATTTGCTGGACATTCCACCAGTCATCCAGTCAGTTGTCCATCGTAGGCCTATTATTAGTGCTCAAATTTAAAAGGGGGGTCATGTTACTCAAACGACGCCCCTTTCTGGGTTAAATGTTTTTGCGTGGCTAGTATTTGCTAGTGTCTATAAGTATAGGCCTACCATATTTGAAACGTATATATTGTACAGTACTGTTGTCGGAATATTTAAAGCTGAAAATATCGTAAACTTGAAATCTGGATTAGGGCTCGCTCAAAGTCGTTGGAAATTGCACCATTCAATAGATCGCGTACGAGTTTCTGTTCGCATTCGATAGTCGATAGTATCTATGGCTCTATCTTGTATCATTTCCGAGATAAAACGTGATATTGCTCGAAAATCGTGATTTTTGCATATCCATGTGCAGTCTACGTCCCCATTAGGGGGTCCCCGTCGGACGTTTGGTATGGAAAAATTAGAATGGCGTGGCTACCAGATGGTGAAAAAAGTTTGAGGGTATGATTAGGGCTTACACTCGTTTTGACACAGTAGCTTACACGAACGTGACGGACAGACAGACGGACGGACAGACAGCGCGTGACGGCATAGGCCACGTTTGCAGCTTAGCTGCAGTGGCGTGTTAAAAACTGTCAAGCCTCCATCAACAACAGGACAGAGAACTTCTTTCACTGTTTCGTCTCAGTTATTGGAACTTCTCGGCGTCTCGCTTGGTGGTTCATTCGCGTCTCGGTCTGAGTGTGCAGTGTGGTGACGCCGCTACACTCATGCTCGCCAGATGTCGCCGCACGCGCATTCTAGGTGTATCGCTGTTAATTTTCATGAAGCTGCTGTTCTAATATTCTCATTTTTATTCTGTCCCTCTGATAATAAAAAAGGAAAGAAAATCGGGTTAACTTTTTCGCAGACTTGCATGTGTCGTTTCTGGATAACGAATATTTTGAGGAAATTCCACTTCACAAAGTTCACACCAATTTGAAGCTACAGAAATTGTTAGAATAACAGCGGCCCGCTGATTTTTTCAGCAGTCGGAAGAAAACGTGTGGATTTGAAATTGTTAAGACACTGTGTGCACTTTACAAATGTGTATTTGAGTACGATTCGAGCACAGCATGCTACAACACGCTACGAGGTTTTCCGTGCGCTCGCATACGAGTTCGATACGAGCACCATACGAGAATCGCGTGGAGGTGTGTCATACAGTTGATTGACAGGTGGCGTCTTGGGTCCCATTCCGCAATAGATGGTATGATGTGATAGACGTACAAGGTAATGTACGGGTATTGCCTTTTTGCCCGATCGTGTACTGGCATTTCCTGTAAACCTCCAAGTCCATTGCTGCTGCAGGCGCGAATTTTAGCCTAAAATTCGCCAAAAACCGTTTGGCGGCCAGGCTCCGCCCGAACCCACTGGGGGAGCTTGAGTGCTCCCCCAGACCACCAAGCCCTCACGGGATCGACGCCTAAGAAAATGGTTCCGATAGCACTTATCTTTGGTTCCGATTAACAGGGACACTGCGGTGCCTGCAGAAGGAAATGGCGACTTACAGACATGATCTGTTGATCTGTGTCCTTGTGGCGAGACCCAGACAATGTCCCACATTGTCGAATCCTGTCCCCTGCAGCACGTTTACCGGTAATCGATGTGAGTGGACATTGATCTCATGCAGTAGTGAGACGTGTCGAACGTATTGGTTATTTTGCACGTTTCGGATACTCATACTCGTTTGCGTATTTCACTGTTAAATAAAGCAAAAGCGAATAACGTCATAACTTCATAAGTTTTCATACTGTTCAGCAATGATTGCTCTTTAAATATTTTATTTCGTTTTGCTTGAATTCTATTGCTGAGCACTACAACATCATTGCAAATTTGGGGACGTTTTTTAACCACCCGGTATCTCACGATTGGCAATTCGATAACTGGTTTCAGTGGTGGATTTTAGAGATGTCTGGACAAAGTAACTAAACTAGATAATAATTGCTGTACTTACTTATGTCAGTCCATTAATGGTGTTTGTATATTTTTATGCACCTCACAGTCACTCACTATCTGTAAAGAAGTGCGTATTGCGATACACTTGGCGTAACGTCACTGTGTCATTCTCAAGAATGTTTACATATGCTCGAGTCGGATTTCTCGTGATCACAATACAAGTGTCATTCGTCAGTTGTTTGGCTCTTATTCTACCGTTTTCTGCGCGTCAGTTTCAAATCGACTTACTTCTGACTTAGACTACTTATGTCTACTTACGTTAGAAGGGGACCTCGGTCCACCGAAATAAGGAACGTACTTCCCTCTATGCTCTCACTCTAGACTCTGCACTTAGCCGGTGTTGACTTTTTTTCATCACACCACACGCGTTGTCAATATTCGGATGTGATCGCCGAGGTTGCTGATGACATATTCTCTCGAATGTGTGCCTATATAACCTTGATATTGCCGATCTGACGGTCCTGATTACTGACGGCTGCGGATCACGTCACGAGAACGGAATTCCAGCATGGCGAGGTCGCTGCGAGTTTCTGCTCAGAAAGTAAACTATTTCTGCTAGTTCATGTCATTGCCTTTGTCGAGTTAGACGTCGCCTGCGGCAGCAACTGACCCACGGACTTCCTGCCGCATCTCTCATCTTCCATGTTCCATCCGCCTCAGTTGGTGATGTTGCTGCTCGTTTGTGCCGGCAGCTTGTAAACAAAGCATTACGTTCTGTGTTGACTGCAATGAAAACGTGTACGCTAATGTTAATTAAACTTCGACATTTGATCTCATGACCTATCCGCTTCGGACAGTATATATACAGTGTACATCTTTATTCATCATATATGGTAGCACAACAAAGAAAAAATTGACAAATTAAATAAAAATTTAAACAACTTAACTAAAGTACCTGCTTTCTGCTTGGTTACGTATAGATTGGTAAAAGTTTGCTGATGCTGTTTACCAAAAATTATCAAAATTAGCCCATGCTTGGCGAAACTACAGCTTGCTAAAGTTGACGCGTGTTTTTGAGACACAGTGTATTTCCAGCCAACCCTTGTTTCAATCAATCAATCAATCAATCTTTATTTGCTCAAATTTGCAATAAAATGACAATAGTTGTATTATTACTTTACTTCATTATTTACAGATATAATACTTGCAAACTTAAGTACAAATTACCAGTACGTTTCTGCACATACGCGCCATTAATCAGAGACTTCGGGCCCACAGTGATCGTGCGCTAGAAGCTTAACGAAATATACACGCTAGAGAACGCGACTAAAAGGTCACTAAAGGTGTGTCATCAGTGTCGCTAAACAGCTCAGTCACGGTTGTGGGCGTTTCTCGGCTAGCCTACAGTAATTAATCTCTGACATCGGCGCAGAAACTATCATCATCATATATTCGTATATAAGAAGTTGTCAGACGCAACTTGTACAGAGTGCACAATAAAATGAATAATACTAGAATAAATAAGAAGGTTGATATCAGACGAAGTTAATAAATGTTCTTATACAGCATCCGCACGATTATAGTCTCTATCACTGTTAGGTGTGGTGTTTTCACAATTAGTTCTTTGTTGTGCGTCTTGGCTCTGAGGTTATATTGCGTGGATGGCCGGTCTGGCAAGTACGGTTGTAGTACGTGATCCTTGTTCGCTAGAACACGACTAAACAGTGTGTCATCAGTGTCGCTAAACAGTTCAGACACGGTTGTTGGTGTTTCTCGGCTACAGTAACCCAGTCTCTGACATCAGCTCAGAAACGCATCCGGTCTCGCTCTGTCTCCTGCTGAGGTAAAGCCCGACCACGCTGGTGCACTGTGCATCAGTTTAGCCATTACTGTAGAGCTGAAGACGTCAGCCATAGATTCCGCTGTGATTCCGTGGTTACGCAGTCAAGGCTACTCGTAGCGCATAAAGCAGCCGCGAGCACGACGTCAACAAATGGCTGACGTGGTCGGCAGCTGTACAGATTCGTTGAGAACGACGCCGAGGATTGTGAGTGTTGAAACTTGAAACGCGCTCGATACTCTCAGTATCTCTCCCTACTACTGTCACAGGGCGCCGGGATCTGCGCGTGCTACCACGTTTCCCTTTTGGCCGAATAACTATCTCTTTTATCTTAGCACAGTTCAGCCGTAGGTTGTTTTTCTCCGCCCAGTGCATGATGTGGTCGAATTCTGCGGTACACGTACCACAATTCTCAGCTGGTACGATCAGATACGTGTTGTCAGCATATTTAACAATGCAATTGCCTTCGTGCACTGGCCGTAGATCAGCTGATGACGCTGGGCCCAGACCAGATCCCTGTATGACACTAGCCCGAATGCTTGCAAATTGAAAGCGTTGATAATTCGCCTAAACCACGCATTTAAGGTGAGGTACAAATCGGTAAAATATTATTCAAATTGGTTAAGATTTGATGGACCTCAAATCAAAAAGTGTCATCTTTTCATGGTACCGCGGATTGTAACTTGTTTCCGAGTTTCTAAGATTATAAGTAGGCCTATTGAAAGCCGCTTTGAGAAGTTTTAGCCTTTTAGTCACAACACTCGGTTTAACCGAAATCAACAGATAGACAGCAGATGGAATTGCTATCAGAGTAATTATGAAAGAAGTAGATCTTTTTTTCACTGTGAAAGTTTGGTAAAATTATACCAAATGAAACAAAAAATACAACGAAGTGTCATAAACTTACAGGTAACGAAACGTAGGCCTAGCATTGAAAGATAATGTTATTTCAGTTGGAAATTAACATTGCAAATCTTGCGCGAATTTCACCTGTATTTTAATGCGTGTGACGCAGGATCGCAGTGGAAGAATGAATCGTGTACAGGTATGTCAAACGGGCGCGTTGGCGACTGTTATGTGATGCGACGTTTCGCCGTAGGCTGCACACGTATTCTGTAGCCGGCGCCGGCAGCGATTTGCTTAATAACACTGATTGATTAGCCGCTGTACCGTTGTCTGGCTCCGGCTCAGAGTATACATATGTCAGAGAACTGTGTCTATACCATCTGACCCCCATGTCACGTCATCTTTGATACCTGACTTCTGTCACAGGAAGCATGCTCGGCAGCTCGGCTGGCAGAAAGTCTCTGCAATAGTATTTACTCTGTTGTCTTAACTTAAATTGTAAATTGTAAATAAATTATACCGTCGTATTCTGCCGTCTTATACCCAAAATTCTTAAAATGTTCCCGAAATACGGTGTCCATTTACGTCGTAAGAAAACAGCAGTTTTAATCTAGATTTAAATTCGAAATTTATTTTTTTTTCAAATTAAATCACTCGGATAAAAACAACTTTTGGAGTGGTAGGCTTGGAAGTTGCCTTTTGTAATAATCAGATAAATGAAGCAGTCGTCGTTGTAACAAAGTGCAGTTAACTTTTCGACTTACGACTGCGATATGTTGGAATGATTGTAGAAAGAAGTGAATGAAACGCTAAGCGATCACCCTGAATTCACCGAAATAACGATCGGCCCTTCGGGACCACCCGTGAGTCACCTCTCTATTCACTTTCTAATAAGTCCGTGACCATTACAGTGCTGTTTAAATCGTAGAAAATCTATACAAATTTGGATAGTCATATTCCGTTTAGTAATTTTTCGACAATCTATTAGTCTGTTTATATGAGGGACAGACATATTCCTGAATCTTGATGTATATGCTTTCCAGGGACAGAAAGGGGCTCGTGGATTTCCTGGATTTCCGGTCGGTGGTCCTTTCAGTATATGAAAGTATTCTGTTCATTTATTAGGATGCTGTGCTCTAACTGAGATTTTAAAACAGTACAGCCGCGTGTACCCGACGTACCGTCATTAACGAATTGATTAACTCCTTCGATCGTGAAATGTGTACAGCAGTTGCAGTCGGTGTCCTAACCTGCTTTACACCGTGTTGTCTTAATACTTGGTCATAAAGTTTTTTTTGGTTTTGTATACTCCCTGTTGTTGTATTCGGGTTCTGTGCTCCCGTTCTTTAAACTTCTCTGCTTGTTTGATGCGTTAAAATAACCTGCTAATATTCGACATTAAAATTGACACTGGGCGTACGGCAAAACTACGCATGTTTACTACTGTGATATCGAGTTGTTTTTTTCCTTTAAGAATGACAACGTTTCAGTAGTGAGCCTCATCTCTATTAACCCTTTAGACTCCAAAGGCAGTTATAGTGCTACATCGAATAATACATAGTTGGTACACTGGCTGTTGATGGGTGGACTGTTACGTTTGGTACAGCGTGGAGGGACCTTGGCGGGCTGCGGCCCTGTTTAGTCCCCTCATCGCTGTTACTAACAGCCCACCCATCAACGGCCAGCTGTACCAATCGCTGTATTGGTCCGTTGCTCTGCGGTTTTAATGTGGCGATTAAAGGGTTAATGCACATTTGCACGTGTTTCTGTTGCTTGCTCATGTTTATCTTCAAAATATTTTCACGTTGATTCACTGTCACTAACCGCTATTTTAACCGTCGACATGTTGCCGTCGTCTTGTCACCTGTTACTAACACTGACCGCGCGCGGTCATATGATGCCTCCGCCGCTGCGCTGCATTTGCCCGACATCGGTTGTGAATTAACGCTTTCCGTACCGACGTTCCCATGGCAAGTAAATCACGCTCGTAAAGCGCGCAGTGAACGAGCGGACGAATGAAGGTGTCTATGTCGGCTGTTGAAAACTATTGTATAATTGTCCTATGAGTGAAAATAAAATTGCTTTAAAATCGTAATATTTGCATTTGAAATTTGTAAACGAAATCTTTAAATTAACGTGAAATTATGTCCGTTATCGCATCTGCCTGAGTGTATACTCTGAAATTGGGAATCAACGCTAGGCGGCAGCATCAGTTTGACAATGACATCGCGGCAACACCGATCGACGTCGATTCGAATTTTTTGTGTCGTGTCCTGCTCTTGTCCCTGTTCCACTTTTGCCAAAAAATATATAATCATTTAATTTTAATTTGTTGATGGTAGTGATTACATCTCACAATTGTCATTGAAATATGTTCATTATTTTTTTGCGAAGCGAAAAAATACCAATGACACGGGACAGATGCCGGGAACGAGTTATATAGTTAAGGAAAAACATAGCATCATAGGCATTGCAGCATAGGCTGTGGAGGCATGAAACTGACAGACATTGCGTTTGTTTGTGTACCGGTATTGGACTTTGTTGCATGCGTTATACGCCAATTCACGCAATTAACGTAATGTCTGCACTTATTGATGAGTTAATTGTTCAAATTATTTATAAACTCACATAAGCTTATACACTGTGTCTCAAAAAACGCGCCAACTTTGGCAAGCTGTAGTTTCGACAAGCATGGACTAATTTTGATAATTTTTGGTAAACAGTATGAGCACGCTTTTACAAATGATATGCATGTTCAACTTTCCTTGTCCCTTCACTTTTACTTTATTTGCTTTTAAATAACTGCGACGGAAATGACGCGTTCTCACGTTCCTCTATGCTCGCGAAACAGTCCAGCTCCTTTAACAGGAAACACCGGACTTTCTCTCCAGATCTGTGTCCGCGGGAACGTGTGTACATTGTACAAACATCTGTCCGCGATACCAGCCGCTCGAAGCAGCGCCTCATTGACACATAGGCAAGCATACACGTTGTTTAGCGTCATTTCAATCGCAGCTATTTAAAAGCGAATAAAGTAAGTAAAAGTAAAGGTACAAGGAAAGTTAAATATGCATATCATATCATTTCTGAAAGTGTGCTGATGATGTTGACCGAAAATTATCAAAATTAGTCCATGCTTGTCAAAGCTACAGCTTGCCAAAGTTGGCACGTTTTTTTGAGACAGTGAATGTAACCAATCACATATTACGAGTAGGCCTATAAAATTTACTATTAGGCCTGCAGGTTTTTGCTCGACTGCCTTGTGAGAAGGAAGCATGATATTTTGACAATTTTTTATATTGTAAACACATACGAATTAATTACATTCACCGAGGAGGTGATATTATTGCCCTTGTTATTCTTTCTTAATTTCTGATAGCCTGATTACTCTTCAGTAGCAAAGGTTTGAAGTCTCTGAGTACTTTGTAGTGTTTCATATGTTCTGTTATTCTAATATATATTATTAAATACACGTGTATTTGCTATAAAATTCCAATTATTTAGTTTGATTTTTGAATGTGCACAATTCTACATTTATGTCGATGTAGTTGAGACTTGTGTGCATGTGTGTGGTAGGGTCCAATCGGAATGGACGGCCAGAAGGTAGGCCAATAATATTAGTAAATGATATCAAAGTAGTATCTAGCACTATAAGTTATAACTCAAACTGCTTAAAACTTTTGACGTTAGTCGTTAAGCCTACTTGCGTTTAGCAGTTGCAATTTTAATGAGACGACTGTCCGTCTGTCACGTTCCGATCTTGTGTCGAAACGGCTTAGCGTGTCATCACACTTTCTTCAGCGGCACAATCATTCTAGTTTTACTAGTACTAAACTGCAAAATTCGGACGGGTTCACTCCCTACTGGAGGGGGTTGAATACACGTGGGGTATATAAATTTCGCGATTTTCTGTCATATCTTCCGCGTAGCGGCCGTCGCAGCCGCAGCGGCCGCAACCAAGGGTGTCACAACTCACAAATGTTTCCTCCCCGTCAAAAAACTATACCCCCATGAAAAACTATCCCCCTCGTGAAATTTATGTTGGCGGCCGCCTCTGTCGCCGCGGCCGCATAGCGGCCACTGCCAAGGGACCACCATCACAGATGTTTCTTCCCCGGTGAAACCCTTCCGTAAAATTTATGCGAGCAGGCGCCCAACAACAGTGTCCCATATATTTCCCCCCTGTGAAAAACTGTCCCCTTCGTGAAATTTATGCTCGTGGCAGAGCCTGCCAACACTGGTGTCCCATATGTTTCCTCCCCGAGCATATCATGTTAATGATCCCCCACCCCACCCCTTTATAATTTTACTAATGTTACTTCGTGTACGCTGCTTACGCGCGATCTGTTAGCGATAGCTAAGTTTCCTGCTAAACCGAAACTGATTATCTGAAATTGTAGCTCGTGGATGACTTGTGGTGCATGGACTAACAGCTGGGAACTCACTCCCTTCGTAACGCAGAGAATTGCCTGCACAACTGCAATCAGTAGGCCAACCTGTTAGCAATAGCAGAGCTGATTGTTTCATGTTGGCAGGGTGAGAAAGGTGACAGTGCGACTTTGCTTTATGAAACTCCGTTATACGACGGCACAGCTACGAACAGCAAGGTTAGTGTATAGAAGCCCATATATACGTTAGTCGGTTTCTATGTCAGTTTCTTGTTGTTATACTCACTTGTACTTTGCTGAGCAGCATACTGTAAACCCTTTAATAGGCATTGGCAATTATACACTGTGTTCTAAAAAACATCCACTTTTGTTTTTTTTTGCATAACTCTTGGAAAAAGTAACCAATTTGAATGAAAATTTCAGACAAAATAGATAATGAAATGTTGACTCTAACAGCTTAAAACAGTTTGTATTCTTCTTAAATGTGTTTTGCTAGCAGCGATGTAAACCGGACGTCAGTAAAAGTGTCGTTACAGCAATCAGATTTACCGTTGGGATCACATTATTATTAAATGCTGTGAAAATAAAGAACAAAGCAAATCACTTTCTGAAGACGCTTACTGAAAGAGGATAGAGTTTTAATGGGTTAAAACAGTTAACGGAGAAAGTGATAGCGGTGGCATCACTGACTCGTGTTCGGGTTGTGGTCGACCATACAATGCCCACCCCACTGCAAAGATCAACAAAGTTAAAAATCTCACACTAATATTTTGATCAGTGTCGTTACCCCATCAAGACTTATCTTCTGTCAAAAACATCTTGAGCAAGCGTTTTTCTGCGTAATTTTTTCACTCACATGAATTTAACGAGATGTTCATCGTCAATGGTAAATCTCATTGCTGTAACGACACTTTTACTGACGTCCGGTTTACATCACTGCTAGCAAAGAATGTGTAAGAAGAATACAAATTATTTTTATGCTATTAGAATCAGCATTTTCATTAGCTATTTTATCTGAAATTTTCATTAAAATTGGTTACTTTTTCTAAGAGTTATGGAAGGAAACAAAAGTGGATGTTATTTTTCTGAACACAGTGTAGTGCCACACTAAATAATATGAAGTTGGTACACTGGCCGTTGATGGGTGGGCTGTTATATTTGATACAGCGAGGAGGGGACTGGACGATGCCGCAGCCCGCCCACGCCTTTCCTCGCTGTAACAAATGTAACAGCCCACCCATAAACGGCCAGTGTGCCAATCATTGTATTGGTGTATAATGGTCCGTTGCTCTGCAGTTTTAGTGTGCCCACTAAAGGGTTAACATTTTGTAGGTTTCAGTCATATCACCACGAAGTCTTCTATTTTGTAGTGTGCTTAGACCGAGATGCTTCAAAGGTTCCGTACAGCTTAAATAACGGAAACCGTAGACAAGTTTAGTCGTCCACATAATACGTTAATCACCGCTGTATTTATGTCTGTGGTTAAATCGTGTTTTGTGTTTTTATGCAGTCGATTAAGAGGTCCGTTAGGCTGCACGACGGAACAATGGGATTTGCTGAAGTTATCACGATAAAGGTAAAAAAAATCAGGCCTATAAACTGAATTTTTATTTTTTAAGGATTACTCAGTATTAAATAGTTAACCGCACGGACTTGATAAAATTAATACAGTTTACGTTTTGTTTTAATTCCGACACTACGTAACTCTTGATTGTTTGTCATGGTGTTTTCAGGGTGCCTTGTATGAAATCATAACCCTCAAGGTATGTAGCTGTGAAGTCATTATATATAAACAAAACGTTGTTTACTTTGCAGATATTTTCATTTATTGTTTAATTTGCCCGCGTTTTTCCATTCTTCTCAACACCAGCGTTCTGCATTCTGTCAGACAAGAATTGACGAGTGAGTTTATTTTCTGGAAAATCAGTTAAAGGCAAACAGAACGAACGATCAGAGTGGCAGCCACACAGCAAGAGAAATAGTAGGAAAAAGAGCGAAAACAATCGAAACAAGTGCGTCAGTAGAACTGACACAAACCCGCCATTCGCATTCCAAACAGCTTTTCCACGGGGGACAGATTTCAGTGTTTCTACAGGGAGGGTCA
>Ga0209149_1001324_pt1 | contig 12347 bp, 12 predicted proteins | sample WorMetTyACAVOLI2_FD_187423 | JGI IMG/M metagenome (GOLD analysis project Ga0209149, IMG submission 187423) | Marine gutless worms symbiont microbial communities from Max Planck institute for Marine Microbiology, Germany - Olavius algarvensis... ... | reverse complement strand
CCACGGCGGACGTACTGGGAACGACCGCGCAGATATGATTCAAACCAGCGCAGTACAGGCCCAGTCACGCCAAACGACGACTGCAGGCGTCGACACAGGATAGTGTGGTCGACGGTGTCGAAAGCGACCGACAGGTCCAGTAGGACGAGGGCCGCAACGTCACCACTGTCTGTCTGTTTGTCACGTTTATGAATTGTGTGAAAATGAATATCTCCAAAACATTTTTCACCATCGGGTTGCCCCCGTCGGAATTTTGTGAAAATGTTTGATGCTGGTAAAACTAGAATGATTGGGCTACCGTATGGTAAAAAAAACTATGACGATATGTTAAGCCGTTTCATCTGATACCGGAACGTCGCGGACGGACAGACGGTACAGACCGACGGACGGACAGATTTGCTATATCAATATCGCGCGTCAGTATGCTGACGCGCGATAAAAACCGCAACTCTATTACATTTTCAAGTAACTCCAACATAACTTAGACCCTTTATCGATAACTTTTAGTATAGCTCAGACTAGAAGCTTCGCTATTGTTGGTTGGTTGGTTGCGTGGCACAGTTGTAGAACGTCGGTCTTTGACCGGCGAACTTTCCCCGTCCTGCGCTCGACTTGGAGCTGACGGGTGACCACTTATGTGGGTAAACCGTCCGCTATAGGACTGCCAACCAGGCCAACTCTGCCTTTCATCCTTTCGGGGTAGATAAATGAGTAGTAGGCTGCAATTAGATGTCCGCAACCTCAGTCTGGGGAGGCGCCATCTGGTGAACGCTTACGAGGTAAAGGCAGGTGCGGTGTAGTTTGCAGGTAAAACTGTGTGATTCGTACCTATGCGCCTTGAGTGTGAGGTACTAGCCTACAATAAAGGCACATACCTTTACCTTTATTGCTGAGACAGCTTGCGTTAGGATAAGAACAGTAGATCGGATATCCGTAACCGTGACCATGAATATGACTTGTGAAAATATTATTGCACTAATAGAGTTCCCAATATGTGGAATTCTGTACTCAGTTATGTTGTCAGCTAACACGCAAAACTGTTTCAAAAGTAGACTTGATGAATAACGTATAACCAATAATAGTCTATCCAATATATTATTTATAATTTTCGTGCGAAAATTCAAGGAACCGGAAGCCGAAAGTGAAATGCTGTGCCGTGCAAAGAAGGGAGATTATGGCCAGAGTGAGGTTGGTCGTGGTCGGCAGATAGTTGTATTGTGGTACGCCGTGCAGAATGCACAACCGAAACTGAATACGCCCTGAGGTGCGTAACCACTAGGAGCTTCACTGGAGTTATGCGCATACGAGTTCCTATTCATCTTCCATTGTAACTATGACAATGTCTTGTATCGTTTCGGCGACGAAGCGAGATATTGGTCGAAAACTGCGATTTTTTCATGCAACATAACAATCCATTTATTTATTTCAGTTTCACTAGGAAAATATTTTTGCGCGGTTTTCTCACAACTGATATTATTGCACTATGTTATGTTGTCAGCTAACACGCTAAACTGTTCCAAAAGTAGACTTGATGAATAACGTGTGGTGTAAACAGATTGTGACAAAAATACAATGTTTACTCTCAGCTCACGTGCGTTAATTACAGACAGCCAGAAAGACGGACAGACGGAAATGCGATCTCAATAGCGCAGCGTTTACTAACGTTCGCTAAAAACGATCTCACCAGTTACTGTATGCGCTAGCCTCTGGTCTGGCTGCCACGGGAAAAGACGCAAGTTGGTTCTGTGTTTTAAACGTTTCGCAGAAGAGCAAGTGATGCTAGTGACTGAAGATTAGGCCTAAAGGTTGATTCTGTGCACCATAAATTGTTGATATTGGATCGGATTTGTTGGATATTTTTGAGACATACTGTATAAACCTAATTAAACGTGTGTGCAGCTAGCGCATTGTCACCGACAACAGACAGGCGTTGCAAAGAGATATGTGCAGTAGGATATTCTAATTGCATTTTACAGCTGGTAGTTAATCAAAAATGGCATGATATTGGCGAGGGTGTTACAAACTATAGAGGCTACTTACATTGTGTGAAAGAAAAATCGTCGGTAAATCTTGCGTGTATTCACTTCAGGTGCAGAGTATAAGATCACCATAAATCGTAAATGTAATTAGACATAATTGTCATTCGGTGGTCGTAAACGTGAATTACATCGATGAATTAAACGTACCGAGGAGCCCCGCAGTGATAAGCCTTATTCACGAATATAGTTCATCACGAAGATTACAATCGACATACCATTTCCGTTTCCGCGTTCACAACTGTGGTCTCTCATCACGCAAAGTTTGCAGGTTACGAAGGCATGATATCTAACGTAGAGCCAACACTGAATGCGAGACGACTGCTTTAGAAGCGTAGTTGGCTGTAATGTAACTATTGACACGAAGCTCAGATGTTGTAGAGAAACCGCGCGACGATGTGTATTATGCGGAAATATTCTTACGAATTAAAGGCCACCAAACGTTCGCCAAATGTCACGTTAGGAATGTATGTATACATTCCTATAACGTGACATTTTAATACAGCAAGCACGTACTGTATATACAGTACGTGCTTGCTGTATTAAATTTCTTATTGTTTACTATTTTTGGATGACCTTGCATAATCTTGAACAGAATGGGACATTTTAGCCCACAAATACTTATAGACATTTTTACTAGTGGATAGTTTTTGCCGCGCGATGCTATGCATAAGCGCGGCCTATGCCGTCGTGCGGCGTCTGTCCGTCTGTCACGGTGTCTGTCCGTCTGTCACGGCAGGCCTATCAAAACGAGTAATCATATCCTCAAACGTATTTACTGCGTCGGATAGTTAGGCCCTACACCACTTTAGCCTTTCCGTACAAAACCTTATGGAAATATTCTGACGGGGACCCCTACGCAGATTAATTTAGAGCGTGTGCTCAAAATTTCCACTCTCAGCACGCACACATGTTTTGAGTCGTACACGCCACTCGCCAATGGACGCGTTGATGGCGCATTTTTCTGTGCCAAGCGCTTAGCAAGCGTTGTCGCACAACATCACAATGCTTCATAATGACGTCAGCACCACGTAGAAAACATCAGCTAAATAAACACATTTATGAAGCAGAAACGCCTGCAAGTTATCATCTGAATCAGAAATTCACGTCTCACGTTGTACAGATCTTGATGCAAGGTTATATAGTGCAGCAGTCAAAAAATTTAAAAAAAAATTAGTGCAGCAACACGAAGTGGCGGGTTTAACTCTAGATTTATCTGCAGCTGATTGCTGAATGCAACATTGAATGTCCTATTACAAGAAGCTCAGCTGTCGCAGAGAGGCCGCGCGACGCTCCGTATCGTTGAAAATGTTGCTAATTTACTCAAGGTCATGCGACATTACACCGTTGCGTAGAGCGTGTAAGATTTTATTAGTATTCTACTGTAACCGTGTCTATCTTGTACCGTTTCTGAGATTTTCAACGTCGAATAAAGGTATGCTCTTGAAATGAGTTATGGGTCATTCAGTGTCATTGAAAATGCCACCATTCAATAAATTATATACAACTTATTAGCCTGCCATTGTATAGCTCTATGCTGTACCACTCTCGAGTTAGGCCTATTCCACGTCGAAGAATATCATGATCTTGATATCTAGTGAGGGATGTAGGGTCTATGATGTTGCTTTTACAGTATTATGGTCTATCGTGTATGTATGTATGTATGTATGATATGGTTGACCCAGGTGTCGGTTGTGCACCGAAGATGTGCGAGGAAGAGGGAGGCACCGGCCCAGACTGCGTGCGCACTGGCTGCATCGTAACGACAGACGGACTGGTAGCAGTTATAGGCGACTGCTGTGTATAACTAACGTCCGGTATGGGTCAGGTCTAGACGGCAAGATTTCGGCAGACCCTATATCTCTACGGAAGGTAACCTCCGAGTCGGTTGATAGTTCATTCCTAATAGCCTGAGTGTCTAACATTTGGGTCTCAGGAACCTCACTCAGAGTGTTCAGGTCGTTAACTGCTCCTAATTCCCGTAAGTCTAAGCTGAACCGAGCCATAGCGGAAGCATCAGAAGACAGAGACTTAGTGGCGGGCCCGAGCGTCGAGATAGAACTCGACCCGGCTACTGTCGGCGTCGAGTGTAAGGTGCATGCAGTGTCGTCTAATCTAGGGTCGGCCATTCTGATAGCAGATGAAAGACAAAAAAGACTGACGCGACGACAATAATTTGAAAACAGATCTTTGCCACAGATGTGGCCACTGATTACACTAGCCGGTCAACTCCGTGACCGACCGTGTCGACGATCGATGAAGGCAGACGCTAACGAGGTCTGCGACGACGGCGCACAACGCTGATGAACAACACTGAACGTTATTGACGATGATAACAACACGCGACAGTCAACGTGTATCGAGTCTCACGTTGACTTTCGTTGACGTCGACGACGGAAGTTGACTACTTCCGGTTCGCTAATTTCGAATTTATTTTATTTTTCGACACTTGTCGACGAAAACTCCTCAACTCGCGACGAAATCACGCCTCAAGCTTTATTTTACGATGATAGGATAGATTTTCCAGCCGCAAACACGTGCGCAGACGATAAAACTCGTATACACGTCCAAACGAAGTTAACACATTTAGATCCAGCGAAGAAGAGAGGACGACCCAAGCGAGGTGGGCTTTATATAGGGATCACGTCTAGACCGACCCGACACAGCTTGTAGGCGGTCCACTAAGAAATACGGAGGTGTTTTCACAGTATCCTCTCATTACTGGGAAGAACAGATGTTTTTGACCCACCAGGACGTAGTCTAGACACGAATTTACAAGAAATGACTGTAAAGGTGTAATGATGCCCACCAATATTTTCATTATATAATTTAGTTAGCTCTGGCTGGCTAGATGTAATGTATATTAATGTAGACAGCTCCTTTAATTGCTGGCACTAATAGGTTGTTGCGTGCTAGCTTTGCGTTGAAGGACATTCACTGTCATCGATCATCCATTATTGATTTTACTGAAGATGAACAACTGATGTCTGCGTATACTTACATACTTATGATTACCATAACGGTATACATCAGCTGAAGGCGATTGACCAATGAGAACGAAGAATGACTGGTCACGTGATTTACATTCAGAGACTGGGCTGATCAGTTGGGCTGATCAGAATGTGATGTTTGATTGGACTGCTGATATAACCGGAACTGGAGATCGATCGGAGTATATAGTAGAAAGTGATTAGAAAGTCTAGAAGAAGTTGTTGATAAAGATACGGATATAGAGGCACATGTGCCTGCATCCGTTTCCATCATTGCTGATTGCTGGTTATATGAAATCTGATAGTTAGATCAGACAGTTGTGAGCGACGGTGCGGAAGAATATGGCGCTGAACCAGGTTCAGAGAGAAACGCCGGTGGTCAGACGAACATCTTTCCCGTCGACGGTGGTCGAAGATCGTAGCTGAACTCGTGACGTGTTCGTGTTAAAGATCGTCTCCAGGTGGCAATCTGTGAACCAGTGGAAGTCGACGACGGCGACATCTTCGGAAGACAGCGGATCAATGATACAGATCGCAACTTCGTGAGATGAACATTGCTCGCTTCACGACCCAAGCATCGCCCGCACACATTGCTTATGGCTCAAGCCTAGCCTAGGTTAAACTGTATTATAGAATATACAGTGCCAGCCTTTATGTTTTAATTGTTTATTAATAAATATTTTATATGCAGCAATACGCCTAATAGTTACCACACACTAAGTTACAACTCAGTTTGAACGTATACCGTATTCCATCCAATCCTACCTAATCAATTCGGGTTTGACTAAGTGAATTAAGGCTGTAATTACAGTCGGATAGCGATAAAACTCTACAACGACCCAGTGATTTTCGGAGATGGGACGTTGGCGGACCAGGCGGACCGCGACACAGATGGTCCGAAACAGGTGTGGGCTCAGACGTAGGTGGACCGCCGAGCCCAGGGCAGTGGCGTAGCTACAGGGGGTTCAGGCGGTTCAATGAACCTCCATGGGCCCCAAAGGACATCAAAGAAAAAAATTGGCCAGTAAAATAAAACTCGCTGACTGAACGAAAAAGCCTCAGTGTGTCAGGATAGACTGTTTGACTTAGGAATTCTTGGCATCGAACGAGACAGATTTTCTGAGATTAATAGGCATTGAATTCTGATGAGTTTTGCACACAGCAAGGCACACAGAGTTAAGATATAACTGACTGACTAGAGTAAAACATAAGACACTCATAATAATCGATTTTTCAATAGTTCAGAAGAATTACGTGCCTCCTCGTGCGTGCACTGTGTGAAAACACTTTGACACTAGTTAGTGCATGACGTGAAAATGCTCCATTACCGGGATTACCCCTTACTGTTGGCGCTTACTTCCAGCTGCGTAGCTGTGCTAGATTTACAGTGGCCTAAAGTTACTATGTGTGCTAATTTTGCTATGCTTTGTGCTGCTATTTTTATTATGTCTATAATGGCGTTAATCACGAGCCCCGTCTAGCAATTTTCTTACCATTCTGTTTTACGTTGAACCTGAGTTAACCATCCCAAATGGCATTACTTTAAATCTCATCAAACCACGTGACGTGATGAATGACGTATAATCTTTTGACTTCTCTTCCACGGGAATGGCCCAATATCCTTTAGAAAAGTCAAATGTACTGTAATATTGACTTCCTGACAGCTTGGGAAAAATATCATCTGGTGACATCATTGGCTCAGGGTCAAATACTGTGATTTTATTTAACTCCTTGAAATTTATGCACACCCTGTAGGTGTTATCTGGTTTCTTCACCAATACTAATGGTGATGCATATGGCGCCTTAGAACGCTCTATCACTCCCATTGCCAACATGTCATCAATCTCTTTATCAATGTCTTTCTGCATTTTGTATGGAAGGGGACATGAGTTATGCTTCACTGGCTCTGTCTCAGTTAACGGCACTTTGTGCTCAATCTCAATGAGATTCGTCACTTTTGGCACATCCGAGAATATATCCTAATACTCGTTCAATATTTATCGTATCTCCGCCTGTTGTTCTGTGTTCAGTTCGGGATTTCTAATCACATCTTTGACTGTCTCTTTCTGTTTCAAATTATACAGTGGTAGCGTATCTGCATCATTAACTGCTACTGGTTCGTCTGTTTCTTCATCTTCAAGCACACATGCCACTGACACTTTAGGTTTTCACTTCGAACTCCATTGGTGATTCTAGCTTCCTGTTTTCTTTTATCTACATTGCGTAAAACGTCCTTTTGCTCATTTCCACGATGAAAATATCGCTTCAGCATGTTGATGTGATACGTTTTCACTTTGCCTGGGTTGATTTCAATTTTATAATCAACTTGTCCGACAGTACCCACAACTTTGTATGGACCGCGCCAGGCCAAAGTCAACTTGTTTGCTCTGTGGGCAACAACAATAACACACTGTCCCCAACATGGAGCTTCCTCTCTCTGGTTCTGCGATTATAATACTTCTGGTTTCGAACCTGGACCTTTGACAGTTCATTTTTTGTTAACTCACAAGTCTCTTCAATTCTTTCACGGAGGTCGACGACATACTGATATGCTGTTTTGACCTCTGAATCTTCCTCTTCACCCGTCCAAATTCTTTTCAGCAAAGTCATTGGAGTGCTGCCTCTATACCCATATAGCAATTCAAATGGTGTGAATCCCGTACCATCTTGTGGTGTGTCACGCACTGCAAACATCAGAGGACCTAGGTAACGATGCCAATCTTTTGGTCTCTCTGTTGCTACCTTCTTCAACAAGTTCTTGATGGTCTTGTTGAAATTCTCAATGACGCCATTTCCCATTGCATGGTATGGAGTTGTTGTTGACTGTTTCACATCTAACAGCCTATAAACTTCACGTATCATCTCTGACGTGAATTGAGATCCTCTGTCTGAATGAACTTTATATGGCAGACCAACTCGGCTAAATATCTCCAATAAGGCCTCTGCCACAGTACTAGCACTGATACCTTTCAAAGGTACGGCCTCTGGAAAACTTGTGCACATATCAATCGTTGTCAGGATAGATCTATATCCTTCTGAAGGTGGACTAATCGGTCCAATGATATCCACACGGATCATTGAAAACGGTGTTCCAACTAATGGCAACTTTTCGATCGGTACCTTTGCAACTGTGCCTTTTGATACATTTCTCTGGCACAAATCACACGATGCCACGTATCGCGTAACGTAGTCATGCACTCCTGGCCAGTAGAATTCCTGCTGCACCCTACTTAATGTTTTACCTGCTCCTCTGTGACCAGCTAACAGAGTGTCGTGTGCTAATGAGACCACTTTCTGTCGTAGTCCAGTTGGTACTACCAGCTGTATTTTCTCATCAGTATCCTTTTTACCTGTATATTTACGGTACAGAATACCTTTTTTCAAGAAGAACTGTGGTTTTCCCACTTTGACTGGTTTACCTACCAAGTCCCAGTACTTCTTCAAGCTGTCATCTTCCTTTTGTTTTGCCTTCATCTCATCTGGACCTACGTCCCATCCAGGAACAGAGTTTACCTTCAATGGTTTTGGTGACTTCTTTTCGTTAGCAACCATTGCTCTAGTTTGTACTGCAGCGCATACTTCAGTGGCCACATTTAGTTTGTCCTCTTCGTTCCCTGGAGTTTTATCAGTTTCAGGGACGGTCTCGCCTGTTTGTCTATGCTCAGTAGTGTATCTGTGATACACTGTGATGTATATTCAACATCTCGTGGCTTTGTGTCTGTGTCTGGGCCACGAGCACGTGGTATATTGCCAACAATTATGTCTTGGACTGGTGTGTCCATGCACAACAGTGTGACAACACCTTTACCATACCAGTATAATATGGAGTGTCAAGGTCCACTACTGCTGTCGGATACCTCTTGACAACTCCATCAATGAACATTTATAGCTCATAGGATCCTGTCATCTGTTCAGGCCTAACTAGTGATGATTTAACCACACAGGTTGTAGATCCTGTGTCAGCACCAAAGTGGTGGTATCGTTCACTCGGCCCTTACAGCATGGCGTCATCTGCGATCGCCATTCTTTTAGTTTGACCTGTCCATCAGGGCTTAGAGCACCTGCCACAACTGGCATCACACAGCCACAAGCCAGCTTTATTTCACCCTCTCCTCGGGAGTCATTACACTGATGTGGGCTGAATTTTCTGTCTGATGGCTCATATGCCATTTGCTGCTTTGCAGCAGTCTTGTGTGGTCCGTGTGTTCTTAACATTGGACACTCGCTTCGTTTGTGTCCCACACGGTTACATTGGAAACATACCATGCTGCTGGTATTTCCTTGGTCACCTTTCGGTTTCCTACACTCACTGATGTGGTGATCTTGGCATTTCTGCATTGCAGCAGCCTTGTGGGGTTCATTTGTTTTTAATATTGGACACTGGTTTCGTTTGTGTCCCATACGGTTACACAGGAAACATACCATGTTGTTGGTATTCCCTCGGTCACATCTGGACTTCTTACATTCACTGGTGCGGTGATTTCTCAAACCGCAGTTCTCACAACGAAGTGGAACATTTGATGGACCATGTGGTTGACCATCATTAGGTTTACCGTGTGTATATGGCTTATTGCCATTACCGTTTGATCTCTTATCTTGGTTTCCATTTGGAAAACCATGAGCTTCATAATAATCGTTAGCTGTTGTCATCTCTTTTAAACTCAACTTGCCTTTCTCTTTTAAGAAAGTTTGCAATGACTTATCACAAGTCAAGAAATATTGATCTCTTAAGATCATGTCTTCCAGGCTGTCGTACCGAGCTTCCTACCCAGCCATCACTCTCCACTTTTCCAAATAACGCCTTAGTCGCTCAACAAATTGCTCAGGCGACTCTCCAGGCTCCAACTTGCTCATCTTAAATTTCTTCCTATAACCACCTTCGGTTAGTCTAAAACGCTTCAATAGCTGCACTTTCAAGACTTCATAATCATCAACTTCTTCGTCATTCAGACGCTGATACACTTCAAGCGCTTTACCTTGCAACAGTCTTGCCAATTGGGTTGACCTATGTTCCGTCGTACCTCAAACGCTACACATGCTCGTTCAAACCTTGTAAGATACGCATCCAAATCGTCTTTTTCCTCATTGAACGGCGGTAACTTTAATGCCTTCATTCCTGCCGACCTAGATCCGTGACCATTATTATTATCACGATCTTGGGCATCTTCTGCATCTCCGCCGGCTCCTGAATTTCGGTTCCTAACTTCAATATCTCTCATTCTGAACTCGTGTTCCATTCTTGCTTTCACGGTTTCTGCCTCGACCTTCAATTTCTCAGCCTCTGCTTTCGCTGCTTCTGCTTTTGCTGCCTCTGCTTTAGCCTCAGCCTCAATTCTACGTCTGTCTGTTTCTGCTTTTTCTTACGCTTCTGTTTCGGCCATCGCTGTTTCTGCTTGCAGTCGCATCCGTTCAGTTTCTCTAGCCGCTTCAGCCTCGGCTTTTGCTGCAGCGGTCTTAGCTTCACTTTCGACTTTAAGTTTGTTTAGTTCGAAGGCTCTCTCCTTATCGGCGCGTTCAAGTTCACGCTCGCGCTCCCGTTCCTTTTCTTTATCCAGTCTCATCCTTTCGTCAGTTATAAACTGTTTCAGTTCATCCCCGGAATAACCTAGGGCCGTTCCTACGTCAATCAAAGCTTTGATTTCTTTTGCGGACATTTTCGCAATTAATCAATAATAATCCTACTTTATTGATCACTCTGTTATACGGACGTCTAATACTATGATTAGTATACGCCGTTAAATCAATAAATATAACGACTGAGTCAAATTACCCTTTATGACAGGCGCGCTGGCGATCTCGTTACTTGTTTATTACTGGAATAGTTGCGTTACTATTGGCATTATTATGACGTCACCCGTAATCAATTTGAACTCAACGTCAATGAACTCCGAAATATGATGGCTCTGTCAATCTAGGTTTTCTGTTACCCTGACCACTATCTCGGACCAGAGACCCCAGAATTTGCAGATGCTCCCGTAATAAATTACGAAGTACCTGACTAACTTAATGTGTATGCCGCGGCCGTCTATCCCTTTTGATAGATCGGTCGGACAAGATCGAAAAATGTTCTGTTGTTGAGTTGTTGTTTAGGGGTGTGTTCAGTGCCTTTCAACAAACGTTTAGCTTTATAGATGTTAAAATTTATTATAAAACAGATTATAAACACAAGTATTATAGCAAAGGCTGGCACATTTATACAAGGGTATACATATAAATACAGTTTCTACGTGTGGGGATTCAAACAGCTATAGCACGCAATGCTGATGAATGGCTCAAGTGTTGAGATCTCACAGCAGGTGATGACTCGTTGTCTCTTCTGACGAGATGTCGTCTTGTGCCTGTCGTTCACGAACTTCTGTGACTGACCGTCGGTTGATCCAAACTTGACAACCGCGCCGTACGACTAGAGAGATCTTCGTCTTCTATCGAACGGACTTCTGTTGAGTCGTCGACAACAAAACACGGCTGGTGGACCTATCATAAGGCCGAGTTCGTCGACAAGTATCGGGCTCGAGCCTAGATTAGATAGAACTATAATATAAATATATAGTGCCAGCCTTATTGTAACATTTGTATGTTTTAATTGTTTGTTAATAAATATTTTATACGTAACAATACGCCTAATGATTACCATACATGCTTACAACTCAGTTTGAATGTTCACCGAATTCGATATTGTCCTACTCAGTCAGTTCGGGTTTGACTTAGTGGATTAAGGCTGTACTTACAGTCGGAGATATAAAACTCTACAGAGTCTCGAACCCATAAGCCTTTTGTGCTATGCCACTGCAGTGGGCCTTAAGGCCCCAAGTAGCCGCGACCTCACTGCTGAACCCTCATCGCTACGCCACTGGCCCAGGGCACACGGGGTCGTCTACTGAGAAAGATGCCAGCTAGACTGATCACCGGTGGTGGTCTGATTTCAGGAAATCACAGTTAGTCAGAGCTAGACACCGGCCGGCAAATTTATCACCCCGGAAACAGCGTCAGCGGCGGCCGAATGAGCTGGACCGCAGCAGACAGAGAGATAGAGATCATAGACCACCTGCTACGTGACAGTAAGACAGGCAGACCGATCGGCACAGCAGGGTGCATGAGGTCAAGGACTTAATGTGTCACCGCGGTCCGCCGGTGATCAAGCCGGCGGTACGACCACATACATCCGCCACGCGCAACAGTCTGACTGATAGACCGGCAGACCGACCACCGTTACATCAGTATCGTGGGAAACACGCAGCGGACGCCTAGTACACAACTGGTGCTTAATAAGCATCTGCGATTGCACAGCTACTCAGTGGCGTAGCCAGAGGGGGGGGGCGGT
>Ga0209149_1001323_pt1 | contig 12350 bp, 10 predicted proteins | sample WorMetTyACAVOLI2_FD_187423 | JGI IMG/M metagenome (GOLD analysis project Ga0209149, IMG submission 187423) | Marine gutless worms symbiont microbial communities from Max Planck institute for Marine Microbiology, Germany - Olavius algarvensis... ... | reverse complement strand
TCTTCCTAGGCCTTTTGGTTTTCGAGTTAGAGCCGATGTACGCGACATCAGACGGACGGACGACGGACGCCGATCACCGCATTATGCCCCCTAGGCGGGGGCATTATAAGTTAGGCATGTAGCAGATGTGACGGAGGGATCCGGACATATCCCCCTGACATCCCCCTCCCGGGCAATTCACCTTCCCTTTTTACATGGTGTAGGACATTCCCCACCATCGGCCTATCGACAATACAAAGCGATCTGCCGTTAGCGTGTACAAAGTTGATAGCAGTAGATCGGTTGATCGGTTGTGGTCAGGAATACGGGTTAGTGCCATTTTTCAAATTTTCGCTTTAACAGTCGGCCGGTGGAAGTGTCCTACGTGGGGAGGGAAATTGTCCGGGTTGGGGAAGTGTGCGGGGGGTATATGTCCGAGGGGAAATATGCACGGTAGCTCGCCAGGAGCAGGGCCAACGATGTGCGAACGCAACGCCATTCCGATCATGGGAATTTTCGTTCAACTCGTTTAACTGCTTCTGGCGAGCAGTTAAACGAAAATTCCCATGATCGGAGTGGCATGGCGTGGCGTGGCGTGGCGTTCGCACATCGTTGGCCCTGCTGACTTTCCGATATCGAGCCGGCGACAGTTGCTGCGGCCCTGGATTGATATTTTCATGCGCAGTTTGCCTGGAGGTGTGCCGCGGCGAGGTGGGGGATGAATGTCGGCGGGGGGAGGGTGTCGGCGACTGATAAACAATAGAACGTGGACGGTTAAGTGCCTGGTCGGTCGATTGTCTGCGGTTCTCAGGCCGTTTTCCCATCGCCCGGCGATGCCGAGGTGCAGTGCGCCGAGCCTGGGTAACGAAGTGCGTGCATTGATGATTGACTGGGTGTGGTGAGCTGTTCGCTGCTGGCGTGGCCTTAGTCAGTCGGTCATAGTTTATAAGACGGTCACTCAGCCGACCCCGGCGCCTAGCTCAGCTGACACCAAACCCGCTGTGTGATCACAGCGCTGTGCCTTGGCCGTCTGTCTTTGTCGTGGGCTTCGCCGTCTGTTCGCCCCCTTCTATGCCGGTAACGGCTGGAAAAGTTTGTGCGAATTTCATTAACCCTTTAATGGGCACAGGGTAATTATAGTGCCACGTCGAATAATATGAAGTTGGTACACTGGCCGTTGATGGGTAGACTGTTACATTTTTCTATATACAGTTTCTATATATTTTCTTTTGTTATCACTGTCTATTGTGCTCATTGTTTCTACGTATTTTCTATGTATTTTATCGGTGTTAGTGGCCTTCGGGTCCTTCCGTTATTAACAAATGGAATGGAATGGATTTGGTACAGCGAGGACGGGACTGGGTGGGACCGCAGCCCGCCCAAGCCCCTCCTCGCTGTACCAAATGTAACAGCCCACCCATCAGCGGCCAGTGTACCAACTTCGTATTATTCGATGTGGCAATATAATTGCCTCTGCCTTTGCAGCATAAAGGGTTGAGGTCCATATCTAGAAACACATGTAAGAACGTAACAAAAGAAAGCAAACTAGAAAAAACACTTGTGCCAATTTGCGTTGAAATCAGTTCATTTCTTTTCAAAACATCGTGTTCACAATAGTCTCGAATAGTTCCATTCATGTGGTTCAATTCAAAACAAAACGTAGTCGATAGGTAATATAGTCAGTTGTGTATATAGTAAGAACATTGTGTATATCGTATTCACAAGTTTGGTAACGGAGGGACGGACATTAAGAAAACAATTGGCGGCATTAAAACGTTGAAATATAAGTAAAACCAGACATCCATATATACTCACTACAAACTGGAATGCACAGCAACATACTTTAGTGTGAGAAATGATAGGTAGAATGAGAATACAGTCATGTAACTCTAATCTCCAATACTATTTAGGAAACTGACAGTTTCATTATGCGACTTGGTACATTTCGTCAGTTCACATTTTGTATTAGTCTTCCGCTGAGACCAAAGAGTGAGACCAAACGGCTCAAGTTCGGTATTAGTCCACAGTTGATCGCTACAACGCAGACTCGCTGGTCACTCGCTAACATCATCGCTGATGTCGCCATGTTTCTTTGTTTATTTTTGAATTAATGAAAAAGCGAAGTTATTTTCGTTCATCAAAACTTAATCTCTACTGAATAACCTATCTTGTGCATTGAACATCAACCAATGAGTTAATTAGCTTTGGATTCAGTCATCGCGTAGTCGCAAGTTTGGACTCAGCGAATTGCTGAGTGATTCGCAGAGTCAAAACGAAAAACGACTTCAATGTCTGGCAGTTGAGATGCAAGATGTGCACAGTAGTGTTTACAGCAGATATTGTCAGATGGGACAGTTCCACAGTTGTACGCTGTACATTTTTACGAAGCCAAAAAAGTTCGTGTGCGGCACAGAGACCGAAAGTCAAAATAAGTTTTGTCCCACAACCCATAGAATATACATGCTGAGTTTAACTGACGTCGGCCCAGCTGTCTCGGGAGCCTTCGGGTTGTGAAAATATTGACACCGCATGGACGGACATTTGAGTGGTTTTGTAAGTCATCTCGGGAGAGATAAATAATACGTGGCTTAAGCTTGTCGATAATGACAGTCATCAAGCCGTGTACTGTCTGAGCATCTGAGGTTGTTATCGGTCATGAAGCAGTCAGCCACGTACCATGACTGCATGACAGTGATGATCAAGCAGTATTATAGTATATGTATTGTGTGGTTTTGTGTCGTGAGGCAGTGTACAAATACATCGTAATGTATGTGTCGTATGTTGATGTTAGATAGTCGATGTGTGACGTACAACGGAGCAGTGTGTCGACACGTGTTTGGCGTGTCATCGTCAGTCTACGTGCCGGCGTTCATCACTGACGCCGTCGCCGTCGCCGACTCTGCAGTCCAGGATCAGCTTTCCCGACTCACGCCACAGTGCCGTAATGTCACGCTTGGCACACTGTGTCGATACGCATACCCCGACTGTGCTGGCACCGCTGGGGTTGCCAAGTCTAAACCGTTGTGCAGGCAAGTGCTGTTTCTCGGCTGTCACGTGTGACTGTCGATGTCTGCAGGCATAGTTTGAGAATTCAAATTTTACGAATTTTAAAAATGATAAAAATTCACGAGTTTTAACGAATTTTAAAACAGCCAACGAATTTTAAACATATCAGTTTGCAACTAGCAACAATCTGATAATTCATTGACCAATTTATCGGTAGTGTGAACTCTAAACTAAAGATCGCGTGAACTTTTTTTTGTTACTCACTGTTCTCTAATATGCTAAGCCGCATCTTTTCGTCCTCCTTTATACTCGCCTGATTCTGGATCTGATTAGGCCGTTGGTTAATTATGCCTCTCACTGTATAACCACTGGAAGGCCCGCAACAGCCACACAGCTGAGAGCGAGAGTGAGCCCAGTCCAGCCATGCAACCCTCGTTATTTTTATGCCTTTTTTTGCACAACCGTCCCTATTTCAGTGCTTAGGGACCGGCTCAAAGAGTATGCTGGCTGGCATATTGTGAGTCGTTGCGTGGTCAATACATGCTAAACAGTCAGTTGTCATCGTATATGCAGTTACACACTTGAAGTGCCACGAATGGTCTAAATGTTGGTCAAAGTGTAATTCTTCAGTTAACTAAACAGATCGCAGACTCACATGTAAACAGATCAGGTGAAATGCCAGTTCGTTCTCCAGAACAAATATACACGTGATATTATTAATCAGAATGAACAGTGCTATGGTATATTCTTTAATAATGTTTCACCAAAACTGATCAACAGTTTGTAGTTTAAGAACATTTGTACTGTAATGTTTCATGCTTGAACTGTTTTGTGGTTTCAGAAGAAGCTAGGCAGTAATAGGCGTGCATGATTGTAGCTGGTGGAGATTTTGAACCTTTGGTTTAATATGCAGGATAAATTTACTTGACCTAATGGAATTTAATATTTTTGACAAATTACTGTAATTATTTGTGTTATTGTGCATATTTACTTGAATGATTCACAAGCTCATATGCTTAATGCTGAAATTAATAAACAATATGGCCATCTCTCCTTTCAATAAACTATTAATGTCGTTGATCATTGTTTAGAAATAAAACTTTGCTTTGGAGATTTTTGCTGCACCCTCTAGGTCCCGTATATCGTGTGCTGTGGTGTGTTGTGCGGATATTTTAACTTGTTTGTTTGTATTTACTTTCACAGGGAGTCATGCGATGCACTGTTGCAGTCATCTTGCTTGGCAGGCATCGAGAAGGTTTCGTTTCCAAATTGCACGTCTCTTCCAAGTCGAAATAGTTCAGAGCCATGCTCAGCAGTTGAGTTGAAGAACGTCACAGGTGAGACAGTGCTATTCTGTGTCATAATGCCTCCGATCCTGTTTGTCAGTACCTTTATGTGTTACAACTTCTGTCGTTCTGAAGTTAAATAAATATCGGGTAATTTATGATCCTGTATTCTGTTTATTCCAAAAATGGCAGGGCTTGGTCAGCCCCGTAATGTAATGTAAATTCCAATTTATATTGCGCATCGTTGCAAAAAAACGCCTCTAATGCATAGGCTGAGACCACTGAGTGGGTACATAAGCTTTCCGAAAAGGACTCCAGCAAGTAATGTGCTATGGACTATAGTGTTATGAAAATCTATGTTAGGCTATTTCTGAATGAAACTCACTAGATTCTGTACTAACTCGACTTTCAAAGGATGTAAATAAACCCCTATATGCCAAGATGTCGGTTCAGTTGTGAATGACCTGTTAATATACCAGTAAAGATCCTCAACTACTTTTTTGAATCCAGATTTTAAATGCATAAATGTCTTTGGTCGGATTGCAGTAAATCACGTAAATAAATGTTAATTTTTCTCGAAATTTTTATTACATCAGACTGTCTAATAATGGTTTGATTCATTTCAAAGTCTCAGAGTGCATTGAAATGTATAATGCTTGCGAACTGCACAGTGTTGTGTTTGTTGGATGGTAGGTGAAACGACAGCTGAGTCTGAGATTCCTTTTCAACCACCATCTGCGAATGAAGTTGTGATTGCTGTTCTTGTGTCAGTTCCCGTAGGATTACTCTTGTCCGTTGTGATCATCGTAGTCATCAGAAAGAAGCATGCAGGCATCCGATGTCAGAAGCCGGCTGTTTCATCTCCTCCGTTGGACAGTGTCGACATTGATATTACATGTTTGCCGTTGAATGATGCGTACGTTCCTCCTCAGTCAACGCCGCCCGATTCTGAGTACAGTTCACTGTTAAGTCCGCTTGAGTATGCCAGAAATGGCCTGCAGTTCTGTGAGGATCTTCGACCAGGAGCATTTGGGCCAATTTTTATGGCTCATGCACCTGGCATTGCGAGCAGATCAACGACTACGGTGCCGTCATCATTCGTCGTCGTTAAAGCTCTGCGTAGTGACACCAGCGATGAAGCTCGGCGAGACTTTATCCGTATTGGTGAGCTGTTGTCACGGCTCGTTCACCCGAACATTGTCCGACTGCTCGGGGTATGCCTGTCGGCCAGTCCGCTGTGTCTGATTGTTGAATATATGCCCGGCCGTGATCTCTGTGAATTTCTGCAAGAATCTGCTCCGCAGCATTTCATCGTCAGGCACGGCCGTGGCACATCAGCTACCCGACTGAAGTCTGCCGACCTCATTGGAGCGGCACGGCAGATTGCCAGTGCAATGGTTTATGTATCTGAATGTGGCTTTGTGCATCGCGACCTTGCCGCTCGTAACTGTTTAGTAGGTGATAGAAATGCACCTCGGCTGGAGGTTAAACTCTCGGACTTTGGGCTGGCGGTAGAGTTGGGGGACCGGGACTTTCACTGTGGAGATGAAGATGAGGAGATTCCGGTACGATGGATGCCTCCTGAAGCCGTCCGTGAGAACAGGTTTACGCATGCTTCAGATGTCTGGTCATTTGGTGTGCTCATGTGGGAGATATTTACATATGGCATGCAGCCGTACGAGCAGATGACGATCAAAGAGGTGATACGTTTTGTTGACTCTGGGCGAACTCTAAACTGCCCGGAACATGCGTCGAATGCAGTATACTTACAGATGCAGTCTTGCTGGCATCGCGATCCAAATGAGCGGCCACAGTTCAAAGACCTTCTCAAGCAGCTGTCTACTTTAGAGGACATTGCACGTGCAGATATCAGATTTTCCTAGCTATTATGAAGTCAGAACTGACACTACGACTGTGATTTCGTGCAACTTTTGCAAATTTTCAGTTTTTTCTAGGCCGAATTCATCAGGACTGTTGCAAACTGTGACCTCTGCTGGCTGAGGTTACAAAGTTACGTGGTGTGACTGCATTTTGTTTGTAATTTTCTCAAAATTTTGTCTGTATGTTTATAGTGTGCTAGTGTGCTGCTACTGTGGTGGTTATACACTGTGTCCCATAAAAAGTACGCCTGTAAACACTGTGCAGAGCAAACTGGTTATATTTAAATGGAATGCAATGAAAGTATGGTACCAGGACCCTGGATGTTTTGTGAATGACACTGCAAGATTTTGCCAGGAAACGTTTTGAAACTACCGTGTTACTGATCTTCAAATCTTGATGACAACAAATCGCACTTTGCAACATTGTGTTCATCGTGTCCAACACAATAACGCATTGCATGCTTTTCATTATCGTTGTCAAAACAAGTAGCTCTGCTGTCGCAGACAGGCTGCACAATGCTTCATGGCTGTCCGTTGTTAGCTTTAGCAGTGCAGTACCTGGAGCGCCATCTTGTATTATTAGATACTTCGGCTTCAGATTTATCACTGTGTACAGTTAAATTATGTTCTGTTCTCTTTTCGTCGGCGTTTTGGTCCATGCTGCAGGCTGTGATAAAGATTCACTCGTGCATCGCTGTTTGTGTGATAAACTGCACAGTCATCAGTCGCAGTTGCTGCTCGCACGTCCAGCAGTCATTGAGTGATAGCCAGCTATTTGTCCATAATCACGATTTGTGCCTACCCCACCTGCATTCGATGCCCCCGTTATGGGCTTCCGTCGGAATATTGCAATGACGTTTGGTGTGGAAAAACTAGAATGGTTTGGCTACCAAACGGTGAAAAGTGAGGATCTGATTGATAACTCGTTTTGACAGAATTCACGATCGTGACATACAGACAGACGGACGGACACCCACCGCATGATGGCATAGGCCGCACTTGCATAGCATCTCGTGGTAAAAACTCACATATTCATCAGATTTGGCTGTACATGTATAATCACAACAAACAGATTGGTCACATGGTATTAAAAGTTGTGAAGATTTTTCAGAATTGCCACAAAGTTAGTGCTGTGACCCTAACAAGCAGTAGCAAGGCAGGTGAAGTAAGTATTGTGAAGTTGGGAAGTCTGATCTGTTGTTGTCAACATTTAATGACCAGTTTTTTCGGACAAAATTTGGCAGTGTCATTTAGAATTTATCCATAGTCCTGCTACCTGAATGTTATTGTATTCTACTTAAACAGAACTATTTGCTGCACAGCATACAGAGGTGATTTTTTTAGAACACTGTGTATGGCAAATATATGACAAGTGTTAATGTTAGCTGCACTCAGTTTGCTTAAAAATTATGTTTAATGAATCAGGTGCATCAGAAAAATCAAACAGGGCTTAATATTTAACTTTGATTTGCTATTTTATAATTTTTCCATTATTATTATTATTATATTATGTTATATTATTATATGTATATTATTTATTATTAGTCTTTACTATTTGTAATGTTCTTATTTCAATGGCTGTTTCTGCTACTTCATGATAACATAAGAACTGTGGAATAATAATACTGCAGAACATTCACAGTTTAAAGTTGTTGCCAGTACGTTGTGAACAGAAGGCATGAAAGAGTTATGATTCTATTAGATGTATTCTGCACACAGGTCTAGGTATGAAGGAGCCTTGGTAATATGGCAGTTCCAGAGCAGGCATTTGTCGTCATTGTCGTAGCACTGCAGCAGTGCACAGTTGTCACAAATTGAGTGGAATTGTCGGAGTCTGTGACCTGTTGGAATGCCATACACAATGTAGTGAATGTAGAAGTGGGTATGCAGTGTGATGAGCCAGTCATCTTTCCCATTTTCCATCGTTTATTCCCTCCTCACTAGTTTCTTCCAAGAAATCTCTACGGAAAAAAAACAAGAAAGCGTTTGGGCAGCATGTTGAGTTAACCAGGGCATATGGGCAAATCCCAGCACCAAAATTTTAAAGTGATGTTAGCTTAATGTATGCCACTGTTGATAATAGTGGTACAGCTTGTAGATGTGCCTGGCATATGGTACTCCGTTTGAAAGTGCACAGTAGTCAATATTAGAAGGGCCAAAGTAAGTTATGCCAACAGTTTTTTTTGTTTCTTTCATTTAAATTTACAGAATGAATTCAGTAGCTTACTGCAAGAGTTTACAATAAACAATCAGGGTTGCCACTAGCCTGGAAAATAAGGGAATTGAGAAGGTCGGCGAAGTCGGTGAATTTTGTTGGTATTTAGGGAAATATAACGTGTATTGTCCAAGCTGTGTGACTGTTGTTGCTGAATAAAAATGACTAAAACCAAAAAGACAGTAATTGAAGCAAGAGAAAAAAAGGACAAAAATTGGAAATGCTTACACGTAAGATGCAATGTTTAAATGAAAATGGCAATGGAAAGCACGTGGTTTGGAGGGGAGGAGAGACTGACTAAAAATTACGTAAAACAGTCGTAGTCGCATCTGAGTCTGTGAGTTCTGAAACTGTCATACAATTCCAGGCAGTCTCGAAAAGTTTGGGAATTTCATTCTCGAAATCGAATGGGAACGATGATAGTATGCTACTGATTTCTTGTCTGGTCAGTTAGCCTAAAACTAGTATCACAAAGGAGCACAGCAGATCAGCGATACGCAGAGTGTCTGGTAACGACTTTGTGTTACACACGAGAACGGATGCAGCACATCATAATCCTTGATATTGATATTTGTGGTTTGTCAATTCCAGGTTAAAGTTCTCGAACACATTTCATTTTTAAACATACGGCATTTACACATGCACAGGTTTCAGTTACAGCTTTCGTGGAAGGTATTTAAAGAATGGCTATTCGTGTGCAGGTGAGCAGGTGCAGACTGCTGACGTGCGAGATTACGAAAAATGCCAATGATTTTGATTCTTTTTGTGACCTAGACAAACGACATGAATTTGTACCAACATGTTATCTTTGTAATCTAATAGGGACCACAATATTAGATTACAAAGATAACAGGTAACCACATATAACAAAACTAACTGGTCTGCGCCGGTTTTTACCGCGCGACGCTTACGCATAGCACGGACTATGCCGTGGCAAGATCTCTGTCTCTCTGTCCGTCCGACGTCCGTCACACGCCGGTATTGTGTGTAAACGGTTATACATATCCACAAAATTTTTTCACCGTCGGGCAGCCCCACCATTCTAGTTATTCCACACCAAGCGGGATGACAATATTGCGACGGGGACCCCCTAACGGGGACGCCGAATGCAAGCGGGGTATGAAAAAATCAGATTTGCGACATATCGGGCTTTATCTCGGAACTGCTGCAAGATAGAGCCATACTTACTATGGTTAAAGATACGGCCATAGTTACTGTGGAAGGCGAATAGGAACCGCACTCAAGATTTCGAATGGTACCAGTTTGAATAACCTTCAGTGGCCTTTTCAAGGTCACGATTATTCAACGTCAAAAAACATGAAAATGGTGCAACATACAGCTATCTAGATACATAAATTTTCTTTGTGCAGTGTGATACCGTGAAGGCGACGAAGCTCAACATTTGAATTTTTTGTACGAAAACTGTTGAAAACAGCGTGGATTAAAAATTAATATTATTTAAATTGAATTTTAAATGTTTAAAATGAATAAGTCGTAAAAGTGAGTAACGACAACTTAGCTATCGCAAACAGATCGCGCGTAAACTGCGCACACAATTCGTTGAGGGCATCTAGGTTTAATTACCCATGACCTTGAAATTTAGGTCAAGGGTCACTCAAGGTCACCGGAAATGAAACCATTGGATAGATCATACACGACTTACTATTAGTCTAGTTATTTGACGTTGAATATTATCGTGACCTTGAAATGTGGGTAAGAGGTCACTGACGGTCACTGAAAAATGTACCATTTGAAAGATTTGGTATGGTTTCCTATTCTGCTTCCATAGTGACTGTAGCCATATCTTTAGCCATGTCGCAGATATTCAGCATCAAAGAATGGCCTGACCTTGAAATATGCATGGTTCCTACGGTCAGGGGACGTCAGGGAAAGTCGGGGAGTTTTAAGAAGTCAGGAAAAGTCATGGAAAGTCAGGTAAAACAGAGAGGGTCAGGGAAAGTCAGGAAATTTTTTAAAGTACCGGAGTGCAACAGAGTATTATAGTGTTCAGCATCTACATTTTAGCCTTAAAATCTGACATCTGAGATGGATTTTAAGGCTAAAATATACCAAATTCAATTTTGGCTGGGGCTGCAGCAAGTGGAAGAAGACGTTGGCCTATCTGTTGGTGCTGCCTGGATCGCGGGCCAGGATCGTTCGATGTGGAGGACGCTACGACCCTCAGCTGGTCAAGCGCAGCAGCGAGTGGAAGAAGACGTTGGCCTATCTGTTGGTGCTGCCTGGATCGCGGGCCAGGATCGTTCGATGTGGAGGACGCTACGACCCTCAGCTGGTCAAGCGCAGCAGTGAGTGAGTGAGCTCCGCCCCAGACCCCGCTGGAGGAGCTTACAGTTACAGTGCTGCTGCCCCAGAGTAATGTAACAAACTTTTGTTCTAGACTTATACACCTATTATTGTTTTATTGGTATTACGCGTAAAGAAATTAGTCAGGGAAAATGGAAAAGTCAGGAAAAATGAATTCTGCAATATGGGTTTTGGGTCGTTCAAGGTCATTTAAACGGCGCGGTTCCGTAGACCATGTACGACTTTTTATTGGTCCGCCATTGTATCTATAGCTCTGTCTTGCACCATTTTCGAGTTATTTGACGTTGAATAATATCGTGACCTTGAAATCTGGCTTAGAGGTCACTCAAGGTCATTCTAACTGGTGCCATTCGAAAACTTGGGTGCGGTTTCCTATTTGCCTTCTATAGTAACTGTGGCCGTATCTGTAGCCGTTTGTGAGATATTCAGTGTCGAAGAATGGCATGACCTTGAAAACCAGGTTAGGGGTCGTTCAAGGTAATTGAAAATGGCGCAGTTCGATAGACCATATGTGACATTCTATTGGTCGGCCATTGTAAATATAGCTCTATCTTGTATAATTTTCGAGTTATGTGACCTTGAAATCGGTGTTAGAGGTCACTCAAGGTCATTGAAGTTGGTGCCATTCGAAAGCTTGGGTGCGGTTTCCTATTCGCATTCTATAGTAACTATGACCGTATCTGTAGCCGTTTGTGAGATATTTAGCGTCAAAGAGTGGTATGACCTTGAAAACGGGGTTAGGGTTCGTTCAAGGTCATTGGAAATGGCACCATTTGATAGATCGCATACGAGTTCCTATTCGCCTTCCATAGTAACTACGGCGATATTTGGTATCGTTTGCGAGGTATAGCGACTTATTTATAAAAAATCGCAAATTTTTTGGCCTAACTACTTGAAGATGATCGAGTAGTTAGGCCTAAGCTATCGCCAAACTGCTCGACTGTGTTCGAGTAGATTCGTCATTGTTCGAGTTATTTTGACTACAGTACTCGAACAACTCGAACTACTCAACTACTCGACGATGTATAAATCTCCACTCAATGTGGATGCTGTTGCTGACATCACTAAACTATTACAGTTATTGCCAGACCAGAATACATGAAATAAGCTAAAAAGTTATTGAGAGCTCAGATACTTTTTAATTTTACGTTTAAAAACAGGAATGAATGAAGGTAATTTTATTCTAGCAGGTAATCTATTCCATAACATACTTCCTTTAAATCTAATACACCTTTGTCCAAAAGTAGGACCAAGAACATGAAACTACCAACTTTAACGTATAGAAGAGCCAGAGGCGACATGATAGAGACGTACAAGTTACTGTCGGGTAAATACGACGATCAGGCGTCACTGCAGTTGAAATCAAAAATATTTTCGTTGCCAAGCGATTATAAAACAAGAGGGAATAGCCGCAAGTTGGAAGTACGGAGGTGCAAATACGATTTGAGGAAGTACTCGTTCAGCAACCGTATTACTAACATGTGGCATAGTTTACCAGACAGTGTAGTAATGGCAGATACTGTTAACCAATTTAAAAATAGACTTGGTAAGCACTGGGTTAAACGTGCATTTTTGTATGATTATCTTGTTAACTATAATGGAACCGGAAGCCTGTTTGTTGTATAGAAAACGTGTGAAAATTTAGATGTGGACTTAGAG
>Ga0209149_1001322_pt1 | contig 12351 bp, 6 predicted proteins | sample WorMetTyACAVOLI2_FD_187423 | JGI IMG/M metagenome (GOLD analysis project Ga0209149, IMG submission 187423) | Marine gutless worms symbiont microbial communities from Max Planck institute for Marine Microbiology, Germany - Olavius algarvensis... ... | reverse complement strand
AAAACCCAATCTGACTAACCTGTAAACCACTCCAGAGAATGTGCAACAATAGAATGCAACACATTACTACAATAAGGAGCAGTTTATTAATGTTCCCTGTAACTCTAACTATTTCGCATGACGTCACCAAATGAACGTCTAAAGCACATGTGCATCGATATAAGTGACTGTAACAGATATTTGAACCAAATTTGACACGGAATACAAATACCGCAGTATAACCACGCTACAATGGCCAAATTCACATAAACTGAAAATACAAGATGGCAGCGTCGGCCATGTTTGATTTTGGAAAATGTAAATAACTTCGAATTGAATAGAGCTATTTGCGCAAAATTATTTGCACAGATATATCACGACCATACGTAGACGACACATGACCAAAACTAGACACCGGAACTTTTTTGTGTCACGTGATTATTCTAATGAATAAAAATGTATAATATTAAATGGATGTCACAAACGTAATAGGCGTGCTGATGCCTACAAAAGCTCGCAACATACATGTCTGAAGTCTAAGCCTATGCAGAACTCACCTGTTTGCGCTATTGTCTAGGTTATTAAGTTGTCATACATCTCTTGCCACCAACAAACTTTAATAAAACAGGAAATATTATATAGAAAAACTGCACACAGTCTATCTACAGTTGTATAAGCCAAAGCTCTAAAACAGCAATAAATAAAATGTTTATTAATTATAAGCATAAAACATATGCGCTAGCTTAGACATTTAAAGCTGGCGATTGACAGATTTAACTGTACTAGCGCATATATTTCACGCTTATAATGAATAAACATTTCAATTTTTGCTGTTTTAGAGCTTTAGCTTACACAACTTTAGATAGACTGTGGGCAGTTTTTCTATAAAATACACACTACAGTATACTATCATATGGTAAATGATACACATAATAAATATGCAGTGATTATATGACAACGTAGTGCCGTGACAGCCTTACCAAGAGGCAATTTGCAGATAAAGACATTACATGTTTGCGAAAATTACCTTCGCATCGCCGACAGGTCAAAATGCCTGCGGCATACGGCGCACTTGTCTTCAGACTGTGGCGCATACTGCAGAGAACACTCGAAACAGTAGATGTGTCCACATCTGGAGATTTTTGCTACAAACAACAAGAACTAGTGGATACATAAATAACTACATTTTGTAAATAATATATCTACACAACTAACATAATATACCGCTGTTAAACAGCAGTTGACCAGCAGCACGACTGCCGAACACATAAATATACCATATAAAGAAGAAGTCTAAAACACAACAACAGTGTAATAACACAACTATAACAACAGCTCAATATGACTTTACACTACACAACAACTATATTACAACATATTTATAAACCAAAACAATATTTAAACGACATTAACTCACAACTATATGTCGCATAACACATAAACATATAATAACACAATTACATTACACAACAAACAGTTAAAACCTTACATTAAATAAATACAACACACAATTATAAAGACAGCCAGACTAGTACATGTTACATTACATTAGTTGTGGAAAATAGTCAATTTACTGCAATATACTTTGCCGACAGCAATTATGAAACATAAAAAAATTCGAGAGTATACTGCACTTCATGACAATGACCTCAGAACTACAGGACGCCGCTAGTAAATGGGATAACACACTGTTATCTGCCTCCAGACACAGATGACTGCACCGCCTTAACTCCAATAGGACAGATTGTTACATGATTTATAGACTGCATAAGCATAACAGGCTGAATTAACCTCATTGATTAGTAACATAACGAAATGATTTACCCATACACACACAGTAACACATACAAGTAATAACTAGGTCTAATATAGTACAGCTACATTTATGGAAGCCAACATATTACCAATAAAACAAACCGCCAACATATAACAAAACAGTCTACAGCACTGTTTCATCTTACACACACAGACCACAACAACACAGACATAACACTGCTAACTTACAGCTGCTTCCATATATGACCTTCAATTCCAACAAAGACAGCAAGCCAGAGATTAACACAAGAAATCACTTTACACTACAATGTCAGACGCCAGACAGAAGTATATTCAGGCAAGCATATACACTACATAATAACATAAATGTAACCTGAGTAACATTACTACCTGAAGCCACAAAGATAACAGACGGCAGAAAACAAATTGTATTATAATAGGTAGCGCAATAATGCTACACTGCGTTAGGTCCCGTAGGCGAAGTCAATGGAGAAGCCCAAATTTTAACCCCTGTCAAATGTACACCCCATAAATTTTCACGATCAAAGTATGCCACCATAACTACGTCGAGGACATCTACCCATATGCCCAATTTCATCGCAATATCTTTACAGCAAGATTCCCCCGAAATATGTGAAATATTACACTTTTGTGATTTTTCTTTGTCCTATACTATGCAGTACTGTCCTGTCATGGTTGTACTTTTCTTATACTAACAACTATACACAGGATGAAACCCTGAACTGAATTTAACCATTTATGGCTTAAATGACACGTTGTAACACAACGATGTGTCTTTTGGCTGTTTCAGTGACCATGCACAATATTGAAGCATTAAAAACAACCAAAAACAGCCAAAAAGAGGGCGCGGTTACGCATTTTCCAGCTAAAGCGGCAAAATTATAACATCATAATATATACGTCACAAAATATATGATGGATATCAAGTTTACACACGATATTAGAACCACATATTTGACTTCATGTGTGGTACATAATAACAAAACTCTTATACAAAACGGCGGACGGCCGCCATATTGCAGGATATTGAAAACGCGACAACTCAAGTATAAATAGAACGATTTGGATGAAACTTGGTGGATCACAGTACATGATGTATCCGATATGTACGCCATATGACTATTACCAGGGCAGCGGCCATTGCCTAGCAACGACGCATTATACCTTCAGCAGTTAAGAACATCTGGAGGCCGAATGCATAAACAAAATTTGAAGACATTTGGTAGACAACAGTAAATTTCAACCACAATGACACTCAAGTAATCAGATCTTAACATTTTAAACTTCAAAATGGCATACGGCCACCCTGTTTAAAAACATTAGAAATATGATAACTCACTTACCAACAGATCGATTGACACCCAACTGGCATGGTCACATCCCGAATATCCCCCACCATGTGGTTGCCATGGCAACTACCGTTGCATAGCAACAGCAAATTCAACATTCTGCAGTTATGGACGTCTGCAGGCCAAATGCATGAACGAATTTCGACAAAATTGGGTACAAAGCAGCATGTAAGGACCATAATTACAGTCACGTGATTAAACATAAAAATTTTTAAAATTCAATACGGCGGACTGCCACCACGTTGCAAAATATTAAAAATGTCATAACTAGCCTATAAACCGACCGACTGAGAGCCAACTTGGGATATAACATCACATAATGTACCCGACATGTACGGCACTATTCGGATATTATGGCAATGGCCAATGCGTAGCAACAACTCATTGAACATTCTGCAGTTATGGGCATCAGGACACGAATCGCGTGAACCAATTTTGATAAAATTTGTTACACAGCCACAAGTTAAAACAACAATAAGAGTCAAGTGAATAAGTATTAAAGATTTAAAAAAATGCAAATTGCAGACAGCCGCCATGTTGGGAAATATTCAAAATACTATAACTCGCCTACCATCGCACCGACTGAGACGCAAAGTGGGTGGTCACATAATATGACATACCCGACACGTCCACAATGATGCGGTCGGGTTGCCATGGTATGGTATGGTATAGTAGGGTTTAACGTCCCACTCGACACAATATAGGTCATGACAACGGACGTTGCCTAGCAACAACGAATTATATATTCAGCAGTTATGAGTGTATACAGACCGAACGCATAAACCATTTTTTATAACATTAGGTAACCAAAAGCAAATCATAACCACAATAACAGTATCATGATATAAAATTTTTTTTAAATTAAATATGTCTGACGGCAGCAATGTTGGAAAATATTCGACATGTAATAACTAGTCTAACAATGGACCAACTGATATCCAAGCTGTCTGCTCACATAACATCACGTTACCGACAATTTTACCACTATTCGGTTGCTATGGCAACAACCGTTACCTAGCAATGGCACATTAAACATTCTGCATTTATGGACATGTGCAGGCCGAAAGCGTGAACCAATTTCAATGAAATTTGCTATGCAACAGCAACTTACGACTGCAATGACTCTCATGACATCAAATATTAAAATGTTACAAATTCAAAGTCGCATACGACCGGCATGTTGGAAATATACTGGAAATGCCATAACTTGCCTACCAATCGACCGACTGGGACGCAACTTGGTCGAACAAATCCCAGCATGTGCCCGACATGTCCCCATGATGCGGTTGCCATGGCAAAGGCCGCTGCCTACCAACGACGCATTAAACATTCTGCAGTAATGGGCATCTGCAGCACGAACGCATAAACCAAGTTCGACATAATTTGGAATAAATAAGAACGTTAGGACCACAATGACAGTCACGTGATTAAGTATTAAAATTTTAGAAATTCAACATGGCGGACGGCTGCAAAGTTGGGAAAATATTACAAATGGCATGACTCGCCTACCAATAGACAGACTGGAACGCAAATTGCGTGGTCACATACCATCATTTCCCGAACATGTCCGCCATTATGCAGTTGCCATAGCAACTACCATTGCCTAGCAACATCGCATTGAACATTCTGCAGTTATGGGCATCTGTAGGCCAGACGCATCAACCAATTGTAATCAAATTTAGTAAACGAAAACAAATTAGCACCACAATGACAGTAAGTTACTAAATATCAACAGTTTGCATACGGTAACTGTTGGAAAAAAAACAGAATACCGTAACTCGGCTGCAAATCAACCGATTAGGACGCAACATGTGTGGTCGCATCCCATCATGTTACCAAAATTGACAATACTATAACTACTATTACGATATAACCGATTGGTACGACTATTGGTTAGTCGCATCAAAGCAACACCTCTCCTGCACAACCGTTTCCTCGGTATTTGGTAGTTACTGCTAACCACAAGTGACACTTATGATTTTACAACATGTAAAGATAAAAAAACATCTACAATTTTAATAAAACTTGGTTGACTATACAACTACAGTTACAAAAAGAAATAATATGTTTAAAAAACAGCAAATATTAATACGAAAAACATTAGACATTTTATCACTATTAACGCCCAAAATTGATGACACATATAAAACAGCAAAAATAACATGATTTATTCTACTACTCCACTGCGGCATGGATGTAATATGTGACTTCTATTACATACATGGACCAATGAAATACTAGAATAAACAAAATGGTTTTTGCTGTTTAAGGTATGTCATGAACAATGGGACTAAACGGTGATAAATCGTCGAAGGCTTATTGTATAAATAATTAAATATACTAAGTAACCGCAAATACAAGCATCATGTTACTTTAACTAACACAATTGCAACAGTATTTTCCGCTGAAAATAAATATACTGGTACACGGTTTACCAAATGAACAGAACAAGACACACATTACATTAAACATCACATAACATTGCGGACAGAAGAAAAAAAAAACAATATACTGTCGTCAACATACAAATACCGACAGCAAACGGCCACATACATACACCACAGACAATTTTAATGATCATATTCTTCACACAAAACCATAAAACCAACTAAAAAACGACCACCACATAACACACTGTTTGACCACAGACTATAACAGAAAGCGGCCATAAATACCTTGTGTCACCTGACACAATACAAGACTGAGAAAAGAAAACTCATACTGTGCTCAACCACCAAACTAACCTGCTGCAATAAATAACTAGCACTACATATCTATGCATGTCGATTACCGCTACGGCTGACTAAATATAATCGCCAGAAAAGCCTGACTATGACGTAAGCTAGTCTTACCAACACCCTATCACTGTCACCCACACTAATACAACAGACAATTGACAATACAGTATGTCACTAGAAATCTGTACAACGGCCGATCTCACAAATAACACATACAACACACATAACCAACAACTGATTCTGTCACACACTCGCACAACACTAATAAACAGCATTAACGTGATGAATTACACAGCACCATGCCCGAAGATAACAGAACAAACTCACAACAGTCGACTGCAACATTGCACGTAGTACAGACACCAGGCAACTAATTCACTAACTGCAGTGGCTTACGATGAGGCGACAGATGACCTATAAAGTGGTTCTACGGACTAACGAGATGCAGATGACAACCATTACAACATACAGCAGTGAGCTGGTACTAACACATGCACCATGTGAGATACTGCACTCTTACATAGCTATAATGCTCGTCATTAGTCCCGTACACAGCAAACTGCTACATCGCGCTTATTGTGTCGAGGCTCCATACACCTGACATTCGACTGTCGGATAACATTATCACTATAAAACGCCACTTGAACACCCACATACTGACACTAACATACTGCTCCTATGCTACACAAAACACCTATGTATCTTCAGACATAACAGTGTTATACAAATACGTCACTATTATTATTAATATTCCACCGGCAGTATGCAACTGTCATAAACAATACATATTTCAACTTAAAGAAAAAGAATGCCATAAAACAAATATACATATACGCTCTGCCCGACTACGCCCTAAACTGTCTTACCACAAATTGAATGATAAATGTACTCAATACTTTCGGGCGCGCTAAGACAAGCATTATTGCAGTCATAATGACCACATAGCGAAACATGCAAACTGACACCTACAAAACATGACAACAGACATTGGTAAACCACTGACAGACCGCCAACTGCAGTAACGATTAAAAAAATTTTCCACTGACAGCCTATAAACCGGCAACACCCTTTTACTATTACTGTGACCTATAGACACTATTAACAGATATAAACAACATACACACAAACTGATACGATATAAACATACGCAAAAGAAAACGATAGGCAGAATGGTAGTGACTAATTGCATACCGTATTATTTTAAACCACACTACAAAATACACACACTGTACAGATAGAAACAACACTAACAAAAAGAATATGAAGGACAAGCAACATACCAGCGACGGGTTGTCGTAAGCATATGGGGCACTGCACTGCCTCTTCGGAAAAATACCTCTACAACAAAAAAAAGACCAGAACATAAACAGACAGGCGCTTCAATAGCAACATACGCACAACGTCGCATACACCAGCCTGCCAACTGAATAAAATACAACATGACAGCACAATACAACATACACACCAACCAAGATAAATACACACACATAAACACGCTGCTTTCCAACATTCCTACAGAATATATATACCACGCCACAATTAAACACCTACAGTGTAATAACTGACGATTACAATACACGCATAAAAGATGCAACAGCACATTCAACGTAGCGCAAACAGCTGGTATATGGTTTAAAAACACAACACAACTTACACACATACTGCAGCATGCCGCTGAACACACCATGGCAAACAAACTACTACAGAAACTAATAATACACAAACTGCTTGACACAAGACTGCATTAACACAACACATCTTAACATGATAGTAGCCACAAACAACAAACCTATATGCCAGATTGTACCTTAAATAACTTCTACACCTACATAATAAGACTATGCCACATACACATGAAGATTACTACTGTTACACAACATGCAACAAAACATTTTCAAACCATAGCCACGCTGTCACCATAAAATGACAACAGACTTCACTGTATGCATATATTTGCACATTGGCCAACAATTAACCAAGCTATAGCAGATACACCATAGTAAGACAATCAGACGACATATTACAATCACTGCACAGCAGAAAGATACTATTGCCCATAACAACAGAATGTGATAAAATTAGCATAAACCGACTTCTACCACTAGATGGCCGCCACAATATAACAGTGTTGCAGCTGATGGTAGGCCAACGTGTTTGCAAATTTAAACACATATGTCAGAAAATCTTAACGACGTTCGAAAATTTCATAACTGATTAATGTGACTGCTAGCTGATACAGTTAAGTGTATATTTCTGTGGCTTGTGAGCAAGAACTGCCCGTGTATGCAGCAATTTTGAAGGTAATAGCTTACTCCATTACCACGCTATAACACATTTTGATTGTCAACATTAATTAACACGGTGACATTCACCTGTAAGTCGTAGACCTTCAGACGGCAAAACTGATAAAGAACACTGTCATGATAGTGCATGCCGCCAATTTCATGTCTGTCTAGCACAGACGTGACAAATATGCAGTACGGGGCCAACAAAAATTAATGTATTTATCGCTGCAGAACCTACAGCAAATTCAGATAATGGACTGCTAGTCACTAAAGCGCCTATTCAACCTTACAAAGCCACCAGAAAATATATCAACCCCAGCCGGACTATACATTACTGATGCAAAAATAACACCTAGCAAACACATATAATATCGCTATGTAGAATGCTTTCAGCACCCTTAATGCTTTCAGCACCCTTCAGCATACCGAATGATTCAGAATAAGCATGCTCAATCACATCTTATACTATACTGACTACAGCTGCCACACATATTACCATAAACACAGCTGTGCATCACCCTTGGCTAACGACACAGACAATCGACGTAACAGACCAGAAGACGGAAGTACGACTTACATGCAACCATGACAACTGGAAAAGACTGAAAGCGGTCTACAAGGCTAGATCGAAAGAGGACCTAAAACTCTTTAACGGCAAATTAGCAGATTAAGCCGAATTAGGTTTCCAGAATAACAGTATAAGGCCTGCATACCAAGCTATATAGCGCATTAGTGAGACTACACAAACTAATGCAAATAGCTCTGTTGCCCGCTCAGACTGCAACCTGTGCAACACACCAGCCAAAATTAATGAACGCTGTAGATGGCATTACCACAACAAACTCAACCAATCGACTGTTATTCCTTCAGCTGATACGTATGATTTCGCAGATTCTGCCAATCACATGTAACGCTCTCGGAATATGTACCTATGTTGCATGAAATAACCAGAACGATACGACGATTGAACAAAAGACGAGCTGCAGGTACAGATAACATAACTGCACAACATCTGAAAGATACCAAAAAGCCAGTAAGTGAAGCTTTGCACAAGGTAATCAATACCATATGGTACACGGGAAGAGTTCCAGCTGAACGGAAAGAAGGCATTATTGTCTGACTCGACAAGCATAAACGATCGCAGTCTGATTACAGTAACTACAACCCGAAATCTGTCTTGACTAAATTGATAACAAGCATTTGCACAAATGCTTTCACCGCACATTCAGCCTCTACTTGACAAATACTGCAAAGCTCAACATTCTGGTTCTACTGTCGGGCAATCTACTACGGATGTCATATTAGCCGTCAGACTGTTCGCAGAATAACACCAAAAATTTAACAGAGACCTTGACGTAGCATCTATTGCTTAATATAATTATATGCTACATAAAGTTGTCTGTTAAAATTTTCAGCATTCCATACACTTGACAGCATAGCACTATAAAATGCTCTGCGAGTATGTGGCATGCCACCACTGCTTCCCCAACTAACACTTTACTTGCACACAGCCACAACCGCACGGCTTCCAATTTCTCAAGGAATGTTAGACGTGTTTTTGCAACACCACAAGTTCGTCACGGACGTATACTTGCTACTACACTGTTTTGCTCTACAGTTGATTGGGTGATGTCACACTGTTCGGATGCTTTTGCAGTCAATCATGCCAACTTCCATATCACCGACCTCAACTATACTGCTGACGCACTACTTTTAACTGATGATGCAACAAAATAAGACTATGATTGTTGAAATTTTACGACATCAGCAGGTGTTATCGGTCTTCACACAAAGTGGCATAAAACAAAGGTAAAAAATGTGACAACTCGATTGGCTACAAGAACGATCTATATTGACGATCAAGCGGCAGAGCTTTCCTACTTAATATATGACACAGACTAATATAGCTACTGCTACCCACGCATACAAAGACGCCAAGGCATAGCTGGCTACATTACAGCACCACTTGACAAAGTATGGCATCAGCGAAGATTGACTTTGTACACCAAACACAGAATATACACCTCTATTGTGCACTCAATAGTGTTATATGGTTGTGAAACATGAACAATGCGCAATGTAGACAGTGACAGGATACAGTCTTTTCTCATGCAGGCACTGCATCATATTGTTGCTATAAGACGGTTTGACAAACTATACAACGCAGTAGTCAATGACAGAACAAAACTACCAGTCTGTTATTGATGACAGATGTGACTCATTATTTGATAACATCTGTCACCTACTGCAGAACACACCTGCTTAACAACCAATGCAACTGTGAATACAAGCCAACGACGGCACTCCTCACACTACTGACTGCAAGCGACCGCCGGGTAGTCTACAGAAAAATTGGCTGCGGCAATTGGAATAAGACACGGGCCTATCTGATGATGCTGCCTGGATATTGCCAAAGATAATTTAATGTACCAGATGCTACCATGCTCAGTTGATCAACCGCAGCAGTCAGTGACTCAGTGAGTGAGGACAACAACTGCCCATGGACTATGTGCGTGCCACATATAAAGATAACAGCTGTTTAGGTTAGATAAATATTACAGCGTTAAAAAATTTGCTAAATTGGGTAACATACCCGAGGCCACGCACTTTTACAGGCCAATTTGAGATACAGCAAAAACAAATGCCCATGACCAACATACGTACCAAATTTGAAGGACATAGCTTTATCCCTTAGCGAAATATTGGCACATTTCACTACGATGCAGTAACTGACCCTGTGTCCAAGACTTTTAACATATTAAACCAGAAGGCACTATGGCAGTAGCATATGACCACGGGTAACCCTGTGCAAACATTAGTCTCCGAAACCTTTCGGTTTTCAAGTTACAGCCGCTGTACGCAACATAACACAGACAAACCAAAGGACGCATGAGAGACAGCAATCACCATATTATGCCGAAACAAAGGCCATCAACATGTTTACTGCCGTAGGTTGACCACTTACATAAACAGCACTACCTGCCATGTGACATAGCATAACTACTGCATGTTACTCTGCCATCAATAATAAAGCAACTGCCAGGTTTAACAGTACTACGTTTTACAGCAACAGAAACCTACCATTACAAAGATGCGACTTGCACAAAGACAGCAGGTTTGCCCTACTGACAAAAGCAAAATGACAGTATGACCACAGAGCATTAACAATTATATGATGCCAGCAACTGCCACAAACACTACCACAGTGTACTAATCACTAGCCAACATAAACACATGTTTTTTTACTTTTCACAACTACTACGGATGACTAAACACTACGTCTATATGCATCAATGCCACATATTAGTGCGACATATTCCTTCATGCCCACTACAACAACAACATACAGTAAATTCACCAGATAATGTGCGAACAACATCACATACTACTATAGCTTACAAAATACTAACCTAACCTGCCTACTCCACTACTTACGAATGGATACAGGCATAAATATTCTACTTGCTACAAATAACAACAACACCACACACACACAAATACCACCGAATGCCATAGACCACATATACACTTGACAACATTAGACAAACATTACTTGCCTCAACCAGCAGCTATATACTACATGCCTCTATATAACGACAGACTAATAAACTCTACATAACGCATAAGCTACTGCAACAATAAATGTGTAGCAAAAAAACCCCAACAGAACACACACTACAGAGACACACTGTACCAAAGTATTTCACTTATAACACGTACAACAGTAAAAAACACATGACAAACAAACATTGCAATAAAACCCACAAAAACATGGTAAAACTGTTTAAGAAACATACCAGCTCTTCAACATACTGCCAATAGTTGATATTATCAGCATCTTCTGCTTCTAGACGAGGCTCATTCACCAGAAATTGACACCTGCCAATAATACACAAAAACAAACATAACAAGTAAAACGTCACACGCCAGCTGATAATTTGTCACCACAAACACACACGACAATTAGAAACAATTTACATATTACATCAGTATGTATTCAGACCTGAACACCTTGCTATTTCGTAACAAAACGAAAAAATAAGTTCAGCTTAATAACATAATCCCAAATGCAGGAACACACTTACAGAAACCTGCATAAACAATACGAAACATGACAGCATGTACTACAAACAAAAAAACGAAGTATTGCACAAGCACCTTGCAACGCCTCCTGTTGCCATGTATTTCGGTTAGTCATTGAAA
>Ga0209149_1001320_pt1 | contig 12361 bp, 8 predicted proteins | sample WorMetTyACAVOLI2_FD_187423 | JGI IMG/M metagenome (GOLD analysis project Ga0209149, IMG submission 187423) | Marine gutless worms symbiont microbial communities from Max Planck institute for Marine Microbiology, Germany - Olavius algarvensis... ... | reverse complement strand
TTGATAACATTAACATTTAGGCATTACATGTTCTCATTCTTTGTTTTAGCTACATTTTTACTATTCTATTGTTAAATCTCATGACTGTAATTAACAACTGAATTTAGGGATAGGCCTTCGACAAGCTCTATGAGCTTTTGCCTGTTCCTGTTGTATCTGTGTTTGTTGTATTAGCTGTTAGATTTTTTTGCATACTTTTTTTCTGATACAATAAATGTGATGATTGATTGATTGAATTACCGCGCGTTAGCACACTGACGCGCGATATTGATAGCAATTCTGTCTATCTGTTTGTCCGTCCATCCGTCTGTCCATCCGTCTGTCCGTGACGTTCCGGGATTAGATGAAAACGGCTTAACATATTATCATAGTTTTTTTTCACCGTACGGTAGCCCAATCATTCTAGTTTTATCAGCATCAGACATCTTCACGAAATTCCGACGGGGTCACCCCGTGCGGGGAGATAAATACAGGTAGGGTATAAAAATTTCACGATTTTCTACAAATAAGTCGCTATATCTCGCCGACGATACGGGATAGCGCCATAGTTACTATGGAAGGTGAATAGGAACTCGTATGCGATCTATCAAATAGTGCCATTTCCAATGACCTTGAACAAACCCTAACCCTGTTTTCAAGGTCACACCACTCTTTGACGCTAAATATATCTCAAACGGCTACAGATACGGCCATAGTTACTATAGAAGGCGAATAGGAAACCGTACCTAAGCTTTTAAATAGTACCACTTTCAATGACCTTGAGTGACCTCTAACCCACACTTCAAGGTCACGATAATATTCAGCATCAAATAGGCCTAACTCGACCAATAGTAAGTCGTGTATGATGTATCCAATGGTTCCGTTTCCAGTGACCTTGAGTGACCCTTAACCTAGATTTTAAGGTCACGGTGTAATATTTAGGCCTGTAGATGCCATCAACGTATTGTGTGCGCAACTGACGCGCGATCTGTTTGCTATAACTAAGTTCTTATTTTAGTCTGTTCTGTTGTAATGTTGGTTACTATACTGTCGTTGAGACTTTTAGGGATATCTTGAAAGTATTGAACCCAAACAGCTTATCTATTCATCATCCGATATCGCGTCCTTGGTAAACCCTAATTTTTCGCATTATGCATCTATCGATATTTTATGCTGCTCTGTTTTTTTCTTATGCTTCGTCCAGGCAAGATTGAGAGGCCAGGGTATAGGCTGGCAGGCTTGGCCAGACTGGCATCCGGAGGCATATTGTACACAACATGTCCGGTTGTTCTTCCGCGCGTCCAATCCTCCGTTCGTTCGTCAGTTACCAAACTTGTGAATACGATATTTTTAAAAATGAACCGGTTTTGATGCCAATTGGCGCAAGTCGACCACGGATAAAGGCATGGAACGATCAACTTTAGGGGTCAGGAGGTCAAAGGTCAAGGTCACTAGAGGCCGAAGGCCATTGTCGACCATCTCGGGCCGAGTAGATAGTTTAATTTTTTTCGTTATTTTTGCCGCGCGACTGTAGGGTAGCCAGGGTGCAAGCGCGGCCTATGCCGCCATGCGTGTCTGTCTGTCCGTCTGTCCTGGTATCCGACACGGTAGTGTATTATGATGAAACGACTAATCATATCCTCAAACTGTTTTCACTGTCGGGTAGCCACATCATTATTCATTCTAGTTTTTCCACATCAAATGTTTTGGCAATATTCCGACGGGGACCCCATAAAGGAGGCGTAGAATGCAGGTGGGGTATGAAAAATCGCGATTTTTGACCAATATCACGCTTTATCTCGGAAATGATACAAGATAGGGCCATATTTACTATGGAATTGAATAAGAAACCGTACCCAAGCTTTCGAATGGTATATTTGCAGTGATCTTGAGTGACTTCCCAGCCCAAATTCTAACCTCACGATATTTTTAACGTCAAATAGCTCGACAGCAGTACAATGTACAAGCTTCAAATTTTGTATGTTGATAGACAATAGCAAGTATACTAGCCATGCATAAAAATTTACCCCAGAAAGGGCGTTGTTTGGATCGCATGACCTCACGTTTACATTTGGACAACTGATTAGATGTGCTGGATGACTGATGGAGTGTCGAGTGTCGTCGACAGGTTTCGACCGTAGACTACGTTTATAACACCAAGCGTCGGCCTCTGTTTATAGCGGCAGAGGGTCATGCCGAAACGCAACGCATCAGTGGATATTGAGACAGTCGTGTGGTGTTGTAAACAAACTCGTACAGTCAAATTATGTTGATATCATCAAGCGTCTACGTCGTACGTTGAAGAGAATGGAACAGAATTTAGTTGTACGCAATGGTAAATCTCAAGCCGAAGTAACTAATAAAAGACTAATAATGCTCTCGAGGTATTATACTGTTGGCGCTAACTACAGACAGAAACACTACAGACATATACAGTCGCGCGGCCTCTCTGCGACAGCAGAACTCCTTGTCTGTTTTGTTCGAAGCCGTTTGCCCGTCACTGAGCACACGTTAAGCGTGTACGCAAATAACTGCGACGACTTAGTTCATATTCTCCCAGCAGCTCCAGCTCCTGGTTGGAGTAATGCTCTAATTTTTTCTATAGTGGATGGTGACTGTTGTTTTTCTGTCCGTATACCAAACCAACATGTAACAAGAACTTAGCTATCGCAAACAGATCGCGCGTCAGGTGCGCACACAATATGCCGAGGGCATCTATGATAATCCCGTGACCTTGAAATCTAAGTTAACGGTCACTCGAGGTCACTGGAAATGGAACCATTGAGTAGATCATACACGACTTACTGTCAGTCGAGTTATTGGACATTGAATATTATCGTGACCTAGAAATGTGGGTCAGAAATCACTTAAGGTCATTGAAATTAGTGCCATTCGAAAGCTTGGGTGCGGTTTCCTATTCGCCTTCTATAGTAACTATGGCCGTATCTGTAGCCGTTTGTGAGATATTCAGTGTCAAAGAATGGAGTGACCTTGAAAACCAGGTTAGGGGTCGTTCGAGGTCATTGAAAGTGGAGCCGTTTGATAGACGGTACGCGACTTTCTATTGGTCGGCCATCCGTGATCCAAAAAAACCGGCCCCCCACCAGCTGACTGTCTATAGTTAAGTACAGCGTTCGTGTAATGTCACGATATTTTACTATAATGTTCGTACAACTAATCTGATACAGCAAGTCACAGTTTGTGTTCGAAATATCCACCCAGAGCTTTGACGCAAGCACGGAGACGAGTGCGCCACTGACTGACTGCAGTATCGATGATGCGCTGATCGAGTTCATTCCATGCAGCGACGATACGTTCCCGTAGTTCACTCATGTCCTTGACGCGGCGTTTGTAAACCTTTTCCTGCATCATCGACCAGATCTTACTGTCGACTGGATTAAGATCAGGACTGTTCGGAGGCCAAAGGGTTGGTGGTATGAAGTCCGGAGCCTCATTCTGCAGCATTTCCACTGTGTCCCGTCCGTGCACGGTGTGCAGGAGCGTTATCCTGCTGAAATATGAAATAATCTAAGAGCTGACGGATGTCGGGAAGAAGGATGCACTTCAGCAAGACTTCTCGATAGTACTGACCATTTACCTTCACGCCAGGTTCAACAAAGTTGATACTTGTTCTACCGAGTGCCGACACACCAACAGAAACCATCACAGACTGGCTGAAAGAAGGACGAGTTGATTGGCTGGAACTTGTTTCTTTAAAGTTCCGTAAGTAGCACACATGCGATCGTTTTGTGTGTTGCTTGGACGAGCGACGGTGAATATTTTCTCGTCAGTGAAAACAACTAAGTTGACGAGAATTGCTGGGTAGCGACGCCAAAGCGCACGGGCACGCTTCAGTCGTGCTAGTTTGTTCGCCTCCGTCAGCTCTGTCGCTCTGTGCTTTTTGAAGCACTTCAGACGAATGTCCTGTCGCACAATACGATTAACTGTCGACTGCGCAATGCCCAGTTCACGCGCAATTTCTCTCTGTGTTGAATGAGTGCCAGGCTTGTCTTCCTGATTGAGTGCAAGCTTGTCAACGCTATCAATGCTGTGCACCATTCTCGCTGTTCGTGGTCGGTCACTACCTTTCGTTCGTTCTGTCGTCCCAGTCACATCGATCTTTCGAATCAATCGTTTCAGTGAAGTCAACGACCATCTTTTCTCGGAGAATTCAGAAATAAACCGTTTTGCGCCATAGTGTTCATTCTGCCTGAGAAATTCAATAACAATTTTATCATCGTCCGTGAACGCCATTATCAATTACGCACGTAAACAATGACGTCATATTACGTCAATATTACAGAGTAAGTGCGTACGGTGGTGGTTGGTCGCATTATGATTTTGGCTACTGTTTACAGTCCTTTGCTTTCTCAAACATTTCGTAAAATTTATTGAAAGAATATTGTGAAACGATAGCGTTATACAACAAAGTATTAGGGGGCCGGTTTTTTTGGATCACGGTGTAAATATAGCTCTATCTTGTGCCATTTTCGAGTTATTTGACGTTGAATAATATCGTGACCTTGAAATCGGGGTTAGAGGTCACTCAATGTTATTCAAACTGGTGCCATTCGAAAGCTTGGGTACGGTTTCCTATTCGCCTTCTACAGTAACTATTAAACTATGACCGTATCTGTAGCAGTTTGTGAGATATTTAGCGTCAAAGAGTGGTGTGATCTTAAAACAGGGTTACGGTTTGTTCAAGGTCATTGGGGATGGCACCATTTGATAGATCGCATACGAGTTCCTATTCGCCTTCCATAGTAACTATGGCGATATTTTGTATCGTTTGCGAGAGATAGCGACTTATTGGTAGAAAATCGCGAAATTTTTATACCCCATATGTATTTAGCGCCCCCACAAGAAGTGACCCCGTCGGAATTTTGTGCAAATATTTGATGCTGGTAAAACTAGAATGATTTGGCCACCGTATGGTGTAAAAAGTATGACGATATGTTAAGCCGTTTTCATCTAATACCGGAACGTTACGGACGGACGGACAGACAGACGGACAGACAGACAGATTTGCTATATCAATATCGCGCGTCAGTATGCTGACGCAGTGCACGATAAAAAACTGGCACATCCGTTATGATCCGTTAGCGGTATAATGAATATAAACCGTATCATCGCTGTGAGAGCTGCGAAGATCGAATCTGTCTCAAACAAAGTCCCGCCGGGCCAAAGCAGTGGCGAGCATCAGCGCCTGTCTCTGTCCATGGCTGCCCACATTATAAACGAATTCATCAATCGTCACGACCGCTATTACGTGGAACTGAGCCACGATGCTGGTCGGTGGTGGTAGACCGGAGGCTATAGCTGCCGTCGTTAGTCGGACGTCGTGATAGCGACCGACGGACCGTACGAACGAACGTCGATCGCTGAGCCGTGCCGTCGCTGGACCTCGCGGCGCCGAGCATGAGAGCGGAACAGACGACGTCACGTCGGCTTCAGCGACGGCGAGAGCATCACCAATCGATGAGGATGAGCTGGAGCTATGCATCTATAGCATTACTGATCGACCATGAATGAAGACGCGCCAGCGTCCCATGCCGCGGTGCTCTGCCGCTACTCATAGTCTATCCTGCATGAACGGTTAACGCGCTTCAGCGAATTGCCTGTAAACATGTCGGCGTGGATTACCGTTGTCTCCGGCCACGGAACTGCAGGTCCGATCGAATGACGCTGGCTGGCTAAACTGTACGTAATAAAACACGGTCTTGACGCCGCCTGGCAGCATGTAATATGCGCGCTATACACTCGGTCGGTCGACCTGTGCCACGTGAGCTTGGCGATCAATGAGTGTTTATATTTCCGGACGACCTTTCAGCGTCAATGATGGAGACTACGTCTGAAGCACAGCGTGGTCGAGAACACACTGGAACACGGCGCTGTAGTTATTGCTTTTTACTCGCGCGTTATGAAGCATCGCGTCGTTCTTGTTTGCATGACATCGCACTATCAAATGAGGACGAAATGAAATGATTGACGATCTCCAACACAGTGATGACAATGCAATAACGCTGTCCATTTTTGCCATGCGTGGCTATGCATAAGTGTGGTCTATGCCGTCGTGCAGTGTCTGTCCGTCTGTTCGTCTGTCTGTCTGTCTGTCGCGTCCGTGTATTGTATCGAAGTCATTAAATATATCATTAAACTTTTTCCACCATTCTAGATTTTCTGCACCAAACTTTATAGCAATATTCCGACGGAGATTCCCTAATGGGGGCGTCGAATGAAAGGGGTATGAACAAAATCGCTACTTTCGACCAATATCTTGCTTCACCTGGGAAATGATACAAGATAGAGCCACAGTTACTATGGAACGCCAATAGGAACTCGTATGTTATCTATCGAAATGTCGTTTCTTATGACCTAGAATGACTCCTAACCCAGATTTTAGGATTACGCCATTATTTGACGCTGGATACGAGACGCAGACACAGTTACAATGGCATTACACACGCCATACTCAAGGGTGTTGTTTCGAATGACCGTGAGTGATCTTGAGTGACATAACGAAATATTCGGTGACATGAAGCATCGCGCGGTCTTTCTGCGACAACTAAGCTTCTCGTCGCAACATTGTTAGCAGCCCCCGGTTACTGTCGGCTGGCGGGTATTGTCTTTGGGTACACGTCTGTGGTCCGTGGGTCCTAATAGGTTTAAAAATTCATTTATATGCTATACGCCCTCGTCAATGGCTGTGACTCGTATTTTATTTTCTGATTGTCTATTGTACGAATGTACATTTATTGTAATCCAGCCTTAACGTTGCCATGCATCAATAAACCAATTGTGTGTCTGTCACTCAAAGCGGTCTTACTTCAAATAAAAATCACAATATTCTAATTCCGGGGGCGGGGGCCGGGGGCGGGGCGGGTATGTTTGCTGCGCTACAGACTATAGCAGAGCTGGAACCGGGTCACCGGGACAGTAATTATGACCTGGTCGGGTCGGGTCATTGTTGTCCTGGACCCGGTGTTATGACCCGGATCCCGGCAGAACAACAGACTGATTCATTATACATTGTTAGTTCCGTTCGTCGCTTGGCGCCGTCTAAGCATGTGCTAATTGCATTCCACTTGGTCGTGCTTCGACATCAGTTCATTTGCCAAGGCTTGCTAGGCCATGCTGTCGTCTTCAAACGACCCCCGAGTAGACAAAAAGAGACGGTATGATGATAGGGAACACGCGTGCGATCTTCGAAGCTTCTGTAAAGCCCGGTACACACTGGCGACAAAGTCGAAAGGACGTTCGACATTCGGGAGACAAAAATTACCCACTTTCGACAAAGTCGACCGAGTTGAACATGTTCAACTTTGGCGACAATGTCGACCGCGACACGGTCGACAAAGTCGAACGAGCCGACGACAGTCGACTTTCGACAAACCAACGACAGATCGGCGACAACGTCAACAGTCGACTTTGTCGCCGCTTTTGTTGACTGTCGACTTTGTAGCCAGTGTGTACCGGGCTTTACACGAACTTTTACGACAGAGTTACTGCATTTCTACCGAGTGGACCAAAGTAAACTGGACAAGTGCAGTTTCTTTCGTTGCAGTAAAGCACGTTTTAGAAAATGTTGCTAATTTTGGCAGGTGAAATAACAGTTCATTTACGCACTTTGAGAAGCATAAAAATTAAATACTTTTCGCCAAAGGGCGCTACAAAAGCTAATGATTTTATCTGTAATAGCATTTAAGCTGTTTTACTTACTCATTTTTACATTAAAACGATTTTAGTAACAACTTCTATGGTAAAAAAATCATCTGCTTTTGCTAGTGTTTATTTGTTAGAATCTATAATGTACTGTAATCTTGTAATCTTTGGGAAATAGCTACGTGTTTTTGTTAAAATAACGCTGTTTAATAATGCTTGCATCAACAAGTTCCGATGGGTAAAATCTCATGAGAAGATTGAGTTGTGATAAAGGCGTTACGGGTGGAAAAGAAGTGGAGCTCACGCTGCTTTCTGGAAGAATTTCCGAGCTACGGTTGGTCCAGAAGTAGCATCGATCGACTCATCACAAAAACTGATAATGGATTACCTACTGACAGAATTACTGGTCGCGGTTGTCGAAGGTCAGTAAGAACCACAGCAAACGTCGTGCATGTCGAGGAGCTGATCTGCAGTCATGGCGTGGCGCCCTATAGCATGTTACTCTTGCATTAATATAAAACTGGCATCACTTGTTGCTTTATGTAGTTTATACCTGCCAAAAATCATTTAATTTTATTATAGGTGCGTTCGATTGTTAACAGCAAAAATGTAGGCCTAAGCTGGTCCCGTTTACTGCGCGTTAAATACACACCATCGTATCGTATCGTTTAATTTGGCCCACCCTGTACAGCGTGTCCACAAAAAAACAACGCCAATTACTTATTAGCATTGCGTCATCAAACCGCAACTATACTGCGAGTCTGCCTATTATTATGTCTTCCAGCTCACCTGTGTAATTCCCATACCTGGTAAAACGTTTCAGACAACTTACATTTTAGAGATAAACAAAACATTCAAACACTAAAACCCCAAATTCAAAAATTCCCTTAAATTCCCTTAAATTCTCAGCATTAACTTAACACGCTGAACGATGGAAACACCACAAAATGTGCCCAAATTGTCCACTGAGTCCCAGCACAAGCAGAAAGACGGTGACGCCGCTGACTGATGGCTGCAACAACAATCGGATGGTCCAGGTTTATGCATTCGACTAACAATCTCTGTTTCAGTTCTGCTGCAAGACATCATTAAAATAAAACGCCTCGGCGTAGTGTAGCAACATATTGCAGGTATTGTGGAAATCTTTGCGGTACATACATGGAAAATTTTCCTATGAATCAATCGGTGAAATTTTGAAAATCGGTCTACATTTGCCAAAGATATTATCAAACACCAACTGGTATACTGTCTTTGAGACACAGTGGACATGTGACCTATCGAAATTTGACGACACTTGATAACAGACAACTGAGACAAGAAGCTCAGCTATTGCTGAGACAGCTCGCGTTACAACAAGATCAGTGACAGCGATAGATCGGCTAACACTAACAGTAACTCTGAATATTGATTATGTAAATTTTATTTCACTAATAGAGTTGTCAATACTTGAAATTCTGTAACAACTTGTGTTGTGTCAGCTAACACTGCAAACTGTTTCAAAAGTAGATTTGACAAATGACATCTAACTAATAATAAGGTCTATAAGGTATGGTTGTTGCCATGCTGTTTTCACTCTCACTGAATCTGTGAAACATTTTGTTAATAATGGTAGTAAAGTTCATTGAACATTCTTGGATGCCAGCAAAGCCTCCAATAAGGTACTTCTTAATGGTCTGTATTTGAAACTCGTAGAAAGGGGTGCCCCCTTCTCTTTCATCCGCATATTAATGGCCTTATACAGTGGATTGCAGTGTGCTGTTGTATGGAATGGTATTGTAGGATATAGATTTGATGTTAAATGTGGTGTTTGACAGGGAGATGTTTTGTCACCTTACCTCTTTTTAGTCTATATTGATGATCTCATTAAAGAACTCCGGGACAGTCTTATGTATACACGTTGGTACGGTGTTTGTCGGCTGCATCATCTATGCCGACAATATTGTGTTGCTCTCTGGTAACTGTTATGGTCTACAAAAATGGTAGACATACGCAGCGATTATGGTAATAGATTTGGGATACGGTTTAATTCCTCGAAGAGTCAAACAACTGTCTTTGGAGGGCGTTCTCCGTCTCACTTTGTTGTACAGTTAAATGAGGCTCCTGTTCCATACGTGGATACTGTGAAATACCTTGGTGTGTTTATAAACAGCAGAACCAATGTGTTGATCCTTCTGCAGCTCTAATAAAAATTTTTGGATGTTTTAATAATAATTATGTCAGTTCTTGGATATGGCAGAGATGAAATTAGCTGTGTTTTTAGCGAAAGCTTATTGCTTACCTATTTTATTATATGGCTGCGAGACTTGGCGCATGTCTTCTTCCGACAAGCATAAACTTGATGTTGCATGGAATAACTGTTTCAGAAAAATGTTTAATGCTTGTTGGCGCGAAAGTGCTAAACCGCTGTTATTTTACTGTGGCACTATGCCTGTTTCATTACTTGTAGACCAGAGAAAAATGATTTTTTATAATAAGACTCTACGTAGCACTAACATTGCCCTGAGAGTCGTTTGCAGATTGCATTTGTATGAGGCCCAGAGACTGTTTTCAGTCTATCATGTTTTTCCAGGGCATGTCGGCAACGTAGATATTAAGCGGGCCGTTTGGGCTCGCTCTGCTAGCGTATTCTGATTCTGATTTTATTGTTTTTCTTTTAATTTTTCTTCTGTAGTTGTGTATATTTTTCATTTTACTGCTGTTTTTCTTGTTTTTGTGCTGTCATCTGGCGTAAATAAGAATTATGATTATATTATGCTCCGTGTCGATTGATGTTTTCGATGTTTTTTCTTTCATTTTTTTACTTTCTCCATTGACTTACTGTCTGTTATTGTGTGTTTGTTGTTTTCTTTCATATCGGCCACGTTGCCTGAGTTAAATAAATTGATTGATTGACTGAATTTTGTTGACACTCAAAGTCACTCAAGGTCATTCGAAATTACACCGTTGAGTAGGACGTATGTAAGCTCGTATTAGTCCTCATTGTAATTACGGCTATATCTAGCATCGTTTTCGAGATAAAGCGAGATATTGGTCGAAAATCACAATTTTTCATACCCTCCTACATACACCCCCTGGTTAAAACGGTTACGAATATTTTCGCGCGGTTTCTTTAGGAAGTGAGTCAGATTCCTGGCGTGTCCGGTGACGTCAATAGATTCTCAAAAGTCCTCTGTTTACTCACACCTCAAGCACGTTACAACAGACAGGCGGACGGAGAGATGGAATAGCGGAACGTTTACTTAACGCTCGCTAAAACCTTGAAGGATGTGGTAACTAAAAGGGAAAAGAGTTTGATGATGTGTTAGCCGATTCGACACAAAACACGAGAGTGACGAAGTTGGAGACGAAGATACGAATAGACACACGGGCAAACTTGCCACGGCATATACTTCGCTTCAGATTCACTTATGAGTTTTGCAGTTTATATAAGTTTGATTTATTGAGCAATTGATCGATTGCTTGCACAGCGACGTGCGGTAAATTGGCAGCGTTACAGTGATTTATTGCAGCAAAGTGGTCTGCTTTTTTCCGATTAGACCAGACGATGCAGCGGAGTCATAATGCGTCGGTAAAGGCGCAGACAGGCCTGCAGGAAGGAGCATATTTTGACAGTTGACCGGTAACAGACTATTAGCGGATGAGAACGCTGCTGCTGCGGCAAGTTGGTCCGACTCGACGGCAACTCTGAACATGCATGCTGCAGCTCAAACAGCTTCAGTTGCAGCTGCAGAAAGCAATGACATACGAGGCGTTTTTAACTAGCATAAGCAACAGTAGCCCGAGCGGCAACACGTAACCCGAGCGCTACTGTCGAGTTATTGCTGATGTACGAGGCCTTGACATTGCCGTACAACGTACGCTGGAGCCCGTTGTGTGGCTCGCTGCATGGTTAGACTATCTTCGATGACGCTGCGACCAACTCCGTCGGCGATTGTCGGGTCAACACAGCGTTAAATCTATTTAAGCTAGAGAGCACTCAAGGCCAAAATCTCACGGTGGATAGTTTTCACGGTGGTAGAGTTTTTCAATTGGAGGTGAGTGACATATGGGACACCGTTGTTGGCGGCCGCTGCCGAAAACATAAATCTCACGGGGGGGGGGTAGTTTTTCACGGGAGAACATATCGTCTCCTGGTTTGACCTTGAAACGTGCTCCAAGGTCATTGAGGATGGTGCCATTGGACAGAACATACACGACTTCCTATTAGTGTCCTATAGTATAACACTGGCCGTGTCTCTTACGGTTTATGCGCTGCAGTTGACTTTATGCCGAAATGACTTGCTGGGCGACTGTGACCTCTAAATGACAGTGAAGGTCAATCGAAATCACCTCCAAAATGAAATCAACCTTTGGTTTAAAAAATTCGTGTAAATCCATGCATGCGTGAGGCGCAATGCACGAACGGACGAATCTATGTCGGCTATCTATGACAGCAGGAACCATATCTTCAAATATGCAGATAATACATATCTCCTTGTCCCGACTGCCAAGTCGACATCGCGACTCGACGAATCGCACACATAGAACAGTGAGCCGCAGAGCACACTGTCGCTGTCTACTTGCGATGTCCGAGGCTGGCGTAACGCAATCAGTCAGGTAGTACTGCGGGGCTTTGTGTTGCTGACACCGGCGCACTGTTACGCCGAGCTTGTACTGTACACGTTCTGGAACGTCCAACCAGTGCAAGTCGACGTGCAGCAGACGTGACAGACCACGATCG
>Ga0209149_1001319_pt1 | contig 12361 bp, 10 predicted proteins | sample WorMetTyACAVOLI2_FD_187423 | JGI IMG/M metagenome (GOLD analysis project Ga0209149, IMG submission 187423) | Marine gutless worms symbiont microbial communities from Max Planck institute for Marine Microbiology, Germany - Olavius algarvensis... ... | reverse complement strand
TTCCACATCGAGTTGGGTGCCGTCCACATCCACATGGGTAACAGGTCGACCATCAATTGGACAAGCAACACCTTGACACCTTTGACAAACGAATTCCGGGTCAGCTACCAACCTACCAGTTCGTCCACTACACTTCTTGTGGACCCATAGCTTGCATTGGCTGCACACAATAGAGTTTACGCCCACACCAGTGACCACTGCGGCAGATGGCGCACGGAAACTCGCCCGAGTCATGTAGGAGGTTGAGACCCACACCGGAGATCAGGAACTTCGTCTTTTTCATATTGACTCTCAAACCTTTACTCTCCATCCCAGCTTTCCATTGAAAATTGAATAAGGTCTATTCCTAGCAAAAATAATTAGTAAATCTGGTGAATTGGTAAGGTTGTCATATTAATCTTAGCAGTCCAGTTTTTTTTTTGAGACACACTGTATCTATATATAACATAGGCTCTGAAAGATGAGACACACAGTAGTGAGGTTAAAATGTGTTACATTTGTTCAAGGTCATTCAAGGTCCTCAAAACTGGTACCAATCAAAAGCCTGTATGTGATTTCCTATTAGTAGTTAATAGTAATCTGGGCCAATTTTCTACAATTCCCAAGATAGTTCAATGAAAATCTATAAACTTCCATATTTACCCACCCTAGTCTCACTTAAGGCCTTCTCTCGGACATATACTGGTTGCTGGTTAAACCTAGCGGTAACAAGTTCCAGTTGATGAACGTAGTTACTCTACACTAGGTCCGGTTAGTGCCCAGGTGGGTTACTGTCTTTGGACAGGTAAACCACCTCGGCACGGAACCATGCACCCAGGCCTACTCAGCCTGAGCCTGCCTAGGCTGGAATGAGTACCTGGCGAAAGCTTGGGGAGTAAAGAGGCATATCGCGTGATACATCAACCCGTATCACGTGGTCTTGCAGTGTTCACTGATGCCTGGCTGTAGGGTTGGCTTGCGGAGATCAGCGCCGACTTACGGGAAGTAGTAGCGCATTAGAGGCACTTCGCAACGATGCACTGTATAAATCCATGTACTTTACTTTAATTTTTTATATACCATGGCACATAACAAAAAACGACAATCCTTGGGCTACTCATTGCCTGTGCTCTACATGCATAACATGTGAAAAAACTCCTCCGCCCCCCCCCCTTCCCCTCCCCCCTGAAATTTACACTTGTGGCAGGGACTTACTCGTGGTATCCATAAACGTGTCACACTTGTTTTATGTGCTGTTATCATCATGTACTCTGTCAATTGTACTGTCTGCATCTCAATGCAGGACGTCACGGTCACATTATGCATTCTCCTTTTTACACCTCTATGCCTCAAGCATAAATTTCACGAAGGGGGACGAAATGTGTGATGGTGGCCACTCTGCGACTGTGACAGACAAATGAACAAATCAACAACCAAACAAATAGACAGACAAACAGAAAAACAGTGTCAGTGCATAAAGCCCCCACTTTTGTGGCAGGGCTTAATAATATAACTTATACTGACACTGCTAGCAGTACTAATGAACTTCCCAGTCGGCTACTATGACTGTTACTGTTGCTATCAACAAGATGTGATTACAAACAAACTTACAGACAAATCCGAGCATTGCAAAGCTCTTTGACGGTCTGCCATCCAGGACAAATATTTCTCCATCAGAAGACGCAGTAAACATCAAGTCACCGTTCAATGAAAAGCTGTAAACATACCAAAACAATGATATGATACATACATTTCTATGTTTCTTCCAGCAACCGAATGCTTAATGCTTATGTATCTGTTTTCAAAACTACAATCACAAGTTCTTTCAATTGCATAAACTTAATCATTCCACGCACTTTCCCAATAACTCACGAAATGCTAAAAAAAGTTATTCTGCAACAGAACAGCAGCAGTTTTTCTCATGCTCATCTATGCAACAGCGTGACTTAGCTACAGGTGTCCATCCATCTATCTGTCCGTCCATCCGTCTGTCTGTCACAAACCCGGCCAATACCACGTGAAGACACTTAGACAAATGCTCACAGGATCACGTGGTTTTCACCACCGGGCAGTCCAGGGACTCTAGTTTTTTGATATTGACTTTCATATCACAAAGATGGACAAGAATTTCAAGAAGTTGAGGACTTTGGTCTTATAGTGCTCTTATGCACTCATCAAGTCAAAGCAGCCCAGACATTCTCAGAGACACGGAGCACTTAGCCATACTGCTATGCAGAGCCTAGATGGGCAGTTTTAGAGATCACAGATTTCAACATCAGTGAAGCTCAAATTATACCGCACATGGATTTTATTGATTTTCTTGTACGGCTCGAAGTGCTGGGCAATCACCAAAACAGATGGATGTCGGATTTATGCTCTTAACCAATGGTGCCTAAGACGGTTGTTAGGCATCAAGTGGCACAAGTTTGTTACCAATTTGTTACCGAGGTGCAGTGGATAACTCCACAGCCAGCCCTCACCTCGACAGTTCATGCATGATGTCTCCATTTGGTCATACTGCGTCTATGCCGATGGAAACAAAATTCTCTCTGCATCCCCAGCAGAAGGTTGGAAGAGACCACGTGGACGTCCCTGAATTACACGGCTGAAGACAGTATTGTGGTGTTACAAATTTAAGACAGTTGCACTGACCACTCTCTTGAAGTTTGCAAAAACCTCTAAAAGGTTTCAATGACCTATATAAGTTAAGCAGGGGAAGCACTGCAATCCAACAGGCCGCCTCAGCACTGGGTGGTTAGGCTGTTCGTCCCATATGGTAAGATAAGGTAAGTGTTATCTACTTTTCCAGTCTCTGATAAAAAGTTCAGGTAATCTGATGAACGATGACAATGCCGATGAGAGCTCTCAAGGTCGTTTGAGGTATCATAAACAGTTTCATTCTCCGTATTTTAAGAATACAACATATATAATATACTGGGTGGCTCATAAAAAACGTCCCCGATTTTCTGCATTAAAAAAAGACACATGTAGTAAGCCTAGGCAAAGTTGCTTTGGCAATTGATAGAGCACTGTCTGCACTATACTTGTCATGCTAATGACATCACTCAAGATATCACTAAGAAATACTGGATGAAGTTGGCACACTCGTAGAGTCCATATATCAGAAAGAGTGACATTTCACTGTACTATTCGAGATCCTGATTCTCAAAAAAGCTGGTGTAAGCACTGGAATGGAAAAACTGACGTCTTATTCATGGATCCGCAGAAAACAAAATTTGACCAGAACTGTTACACTGATCTGTTGAAGACTTCCTTACTGCCTGAATTTCAACTTCATCAGAGCAGTGACTTTGTCTTCATGCAAGACAGTGCTCCGTCACACTGCGCAAAAGAAATGCAACAGTTTCTATGACAGAATGCTCCAGACTTTGTAGCTGCTGATGAACGGGCATCATATTCTCCAGATCTTAATCCTTTTGCGATATCCTGCATGAGTGTGAAGGCCGACAACCTCCGTTTGCAAATCTAAAGGCCCTCAAAGAGGCAATCAAAAACAAGTGGAAAAAAGTCACCATTAAGGTAGTTCAAAAATCCATTGTTTTTCACGGCCGAATGGCTTCTGTGCTCGGTGGTAATATACGACACAGTAGTGAATGTTTCTCGGTACCAGTAGATGAGTTAGTGAGTGACAAATGCAGTCGTCAGTATCTGTTAAACCTGTGCCTGTACGTTAGGAATAGAAGTGTCTAAACATGTAATCGAGATGCGTGTCTAAACTATTAATGACTAAGCAGATGAATTTTTCTCAGTCTTCTTCTTCTCGTATGCGTGTCATCAACCATAACTGTGAAGGACATTAACGACTTAATTTTTAGCTTGTGCATTGCATGGCGTTAGTTTTTATACATTTTGCTTTTCTTTTTTCTGTATTTTGTGATTTCTATTTTTAAGCTTATATGTGTACTTTCATGTACGATTTTAATAATAATAATAATAATAATAACGGCACAATGGAAAAAAAGACTGAAGGCAGTTAGAAAGCAGAATGGAGGCGCAATTCAGCACATTTTCCACTAATCGCTGTGACTGGATATTAATCTCATGCAGTGACAAGTGTTGAACTTATTGGTTATTTAGTACGTTTCAGACACATAATACTCTTTTGCGTATTTCAGTGTTAAAACAAAAGCATACAACGTCATAATTTCTCATATTGTTCAGCTATGATTGCTCTTTAAAAATGTTATTTCTTTTTGGTGAATTCTACTGTAGAGTAGTACAACATCATTGCAAATTTGGGACGTTTTTATGAGCCACCCGGTATAATGTACAGTCAACTGACAAGAAGGACTCTTACACTGTGCTATGCATGACCTGTTAGCAATAGCTAAGTTTCTTGTTTCGGTCCTACAATTTTTCCTAAAAATAAAATGCACAAGTGAAAAAGTTAGTCCTAGGTACTAGAATATGAGACAGTAGCAGAGCAACTGACACGATGTGTCTGACTTGGTCGTGATGCAGTCGTATCACACGTACGACTCGCGGCTGTTTAGCGTTTGTCAAATCCACAAAGTGAACATGGCCAGTGACAATGCCAACAACAGCAACTGCTGTCAGAGGACTGACACCAAGCGACGTCGCCTGAAAACATGCACTGCAAAAATTGTAAAACACAAGTTCATCCTTCTGCATAATTATAATAATAATCACTATCATCATTTATTTGCTTATAAAAGTGCAACAATATGAAGCAATAGGACAAGTGAGGCCGGGCAAGTGGGACAGCAGGGCTCTAACAGCTGCCCTTTAGAATACAAACTCTATACAAACCAGAGTAAATAAATGCAAGTAGCAAATTAAAATTAAACAGCTAGAAATTCAGAAAAATCAACCTCACAATAGTCCTCTGAAAAGTGGCTAGCGATGAAAGTTTATGCTTGGGGGCAATAAGTTACAAAATTTATGACACGCTCCGTGAAAAAGAAGTGACGAGGATTACACCGACAGTGCAATGTGTACAGTTTATACTTATGGCCACAAGTATTTGTTACAGCACTGAATGTGAATGTCATCAAAATTTACAGACACAAGCACAAACACAAACAGTGCCTCTAATTCGTTCATGACCATGGCGCTTTATAAATTTACTTACTTACTTACTTACAGCAGAATATCAAGTCTACATGTAGCTGGCATAACTCTAATAATTTGTTAAATCTTAAATGTTATTTTTAATGCATATTTTAGTACCATGCTATAATGTGACCACATTATAGCATTACTTCACAGACTACTGTACTGCCTGGCAGTCCTGGCTCGTTGTAGGCCTCACAAGTGCATGCAATGTAATGTTAATGGAAAATTATTTCCGACTTACAGTGCCAACATTCAGAACACGAGCAGCTATTTGAATACTGGCTTCTGTCCTGCGGTGTGTTCAACAGCTCACCGGTCAAATAGGCCGGACCATTGGAACGGCCTGATGTTAGACAGGTCAGTTGTTGGACAACTTTCATCCTTATCCAGTAGAACAAAATGACAGCGATTGTCGGCAGGTGATACACTACGTAGTGTATCACCTGCCGACAATCGCTGTCATTTTGTTCTACTGGATAAGGATGAACGTTGTCCAACAGCTGACCTGTCTAACATCAGATAAAATAAAAGGAACCCTTTTATTTTCTTGCACAGCTACTAGAAATGTTACCAATTTAAATGAAAATTTCAGACAATATAGTTGAAAGAATTACGAATTTACATATCTGAAAATTATTTGTATTTTTGTTGAATATTCTTTGTTAGCAGCGATGTAAATAGGACGTTAGTGAAAGTGCTATTACAGCAACGGGATTTACCGTTGAAGATCAATATTTAAGTAAATACTCGTAAATAAATAAAGGTTGATGCAAACCGCTTTCTTGAGGTATTTCCTAACACATGAAAGTGTTTTAGCAGATTAAACACTTAACAGAAACAACGACAGTAGTGGCACCACTGACTCATGTCTAGGTTGTGGTCGACCAAGCCCTGCCCACCCAACTGCAAAGATTAGCAAAGTTAAAGATCTCGCACTGATTTTATTGATCAGTGTATTTAGCCTATAAAGTCAAAGTCTGTCAAAAAAAGCATCTTAAGCAATCATTTTGCTCCACATTTTGCTCACTCACAACCATTAAATGAGATGTTCATCTTCAGTGGTAAATCCCATTGCTTTAATGTCACTTTTACTAACATCCTTTTATATTGCTGCTAACAAAGAATATTTAATGCAAAGACGAATTATTTTCAGATACGTAAATTCAGCACACCCCTGTCTACATTTTCTGTATTTTTCATTTACATTGGCTAACATTTCTAGAAGCTATGCAAGAAAATAAAAAGGTTCCTTTTAGATAAGAATAAAAACAAGAAGCTCTGCTGTTGCAAAGAGGACGTTCGATGCTTCGTGTCTGTCAGTAATTAGCTTCAACAGTTCAAAATGTCGAGTAGAGTCTTTTACTGTTAGTTACGTAGGCTACAGATTTATCACTGCGTGCAGATAAATGCACAGTTCTGTTGTCTTTGGCATAACCTTGAGGCTTCTTGTTATAAACATTTCGTCTTCTTCTCCCGCAATCAACATTGCCGCTTACTACCAGGGATGTGTCATAACTTGCGAGACGGTGGCCGTGGTCCACAGGCGACCCTGTTGACAACACCTGGCCTGTTGCAGTGCTAACAGCAGGCACTAAAGCCAGATACAGGCTCAGAATCGCGATTTCTGCCTACCCCACCTGCATTCGACACTCCCGTTAGGGGGGTTGCCGTCAGAGTATTGCCATGCCGTTTGGTACTGAAAAACTAGAATGGCTTGGCTACCTCGTGGTGATAAAATTTTAAGATATGTTTCACTTTATTCGTTTTGACAGAATGTACGAACATGACAGACAGACAGGCAGACAGACACACAGACACTGCACGATGGCATAGGCTGTGCTTACATAGCATCGCGCAGCAAAAATAAAAACTTACTTACTCTAACCCGAAATACAGTGCTCACTCTGTCACTCAGGTAGCTTAACAGTGTCACGAAACAATTAGCAAAATTAATGAAAATGATATCATAGCTACATACATGCCAGCTGGAATTGCTTCAATAATGCAATGCAAGCCAAACCTGAGCACCAACTGAAAACGTTGAGATCAGCTGTCCACTGTCAATACGCCACACCTGAAGATCACCAGCTTCACGCAGAGTCTATGCAACATGAACAGCACTGCAGTAAATCACGTTAACAGCCACTGTCGAGATCTACCACGGTTTGCCAGTGGTTCTTCACACTCACATCACTGTCGATATCTACCAGGGTTTGCCAGTGGTTCTTCACACTCACATCACTGTCGAGATCTACCAGGGTTAGCCAGTGGTTCTTCACACTCACATCACTGTCAAGATCTACTAGGGTTTGCCAGTGGTTCTTCACACTCACATCGTTGTCGAGATCTACCACGGTTTGCCAGTGGTTCTTCACAGTCACACTAACATCATTGTCGAGATCTACCAGGGTTTGCCAGTGGTTTTTCACTCACATCACTGTAGAGATCTACCAGGGTTTGCCAGTGGTTCTTCACAGTCACACTCACATCATTGTCGAGATCTACCAGGGTTTGCCAGTGGTTTTTCACTCACATCACTGTAGAAATCTACCAGGGTTTGCCAGTGGTTCTTCACACTCACATCACTATTGAGACCTACCAGGGTTTGCCAGTGGTTCTTTACAGTCACATCACTGTTGAGATCCACCAGGATTTACAGTGGTCCACTCTCACATCACTGTTGAGATCTACCAGGGTTTGCCAGTGGTTCTTCACACTCACATCACTGTAGAGATCTACCAGGGTTTGCCAGTGGTTCTTCACACTCACATCACTCAGAGATCGCTAACATCTTTGGTGCATGCTGCAGCAGTATTTGTATCATGGTTCAGTTGTCCTCTCTGAAGCCCACCCTACAGTGTCATAGCACATCAGTAAAACTAAAACGATGAGTATCAGCAACCAGCATCAAACCTCATATCTCATAAAGTGGTCTCAGATACATCAGGACTAAAGTAGACACGATTACTTCAGTACGAGTATAGTATGTTGATTTTTTCTGCATGTCGTATACATATCTTTCTTTTCCTCTCCCTATCTTTGGCCTAATCAGTCCACACAGGGTGTAATGAGCCAGTTTTAGCTATTTATACATTGAGTCAGAAAAAACTGGACCCTTTTGCATTTCAGCATAACTTTGGCAAATAATGTCCGATTTTAACAATTCTTTCACTGTTGCAGACACAGATTAACTGCGACCAACTGTATGCTGAAATCTACCACCGAACCCCAAATCTGCTAGTGCACTACCTCGTAAAAAGAACAAAAATGTATTGGCCAACGTTGTGCTGGCATGATTTCATAATTAAAGATGTAACAGTCAAACAACTCACGCTGAATGTAACAGATATGGAAAAAATCAACATTGTCAGTTCACAAGCTGTCAGACATTTGTGTTCCAAAACAAAAAAACATTTTTTTAAAATTTTGGCGTCTCAAGAGCTTGATCGTCTGAAGACATAAATCACTGAGTCCAACAATCTGTGGTAAAATGCAGGCAGACCTAGATCAGGCCCTGTTTACTGTAAACGTAACAGTGATAAACGAGCCTATAGACTTACTATACGGCGAGCACAAGCAGACACAAGTGAGCGATATTCCAATGATTTGCATGAGCTACTCTTATATACAGAAATTTGTGAGTTTTGGAGATGCTGGAAGGCCAAATTTGACACGAAAACTGGCATTTCTATTAAAGCTGATGGTCACTTGGACCCTAGCTTAATAGTTGAAAGTTTTATGAAACATTTTCAGAAAATCTGCACTGTTGAGAAAACAAAAGAATATCTCAATTTGCAAGCTACGTATGAAAGTAGATGAAGAAATTATATTGGTGCACCACTTGCAACAGTCACTTGTTTGACGCAGAATTAGTTGAATGTGTTATATGCGATGTGTATCATAGATGATGTACTGGCGATAGTTGAGAAGTTGTTTCTATCAGTTAGTTTGCAAAAACCTCTAAAAGGCTTCAATGACCTAAATAAGTTAAGCAGGGGAAGCACATTGGTCCAACAGGCCGCCTCAGCAGTGGGTGGTTAGGCTGCTCGTCCCATATGGTAAGATAAGGTAAGTGTTATCTACTTTTCCAGTCTCTGATAAAAAGTTCAGGCAATCTGATGAACGATGACAATGCCGATGATATTCTCCTGTTGTCACCATCCATAACGGTCTTGCAAGAGGTCTTATACATTTTCGAAAGGTACCTGGATCTCTAGATCTCTCATTTAATCCCAAGAAATCTGTGTGTACACGTATAGGACCTCGTTGCAATACTATATGCCGTGATATTGTCAGCTCTAAAAGACATGCTTTGCCTTGGGTTGATTCTGTCAGATATCTTGGTGTTCATCTTGTCAGATCCAGATAGTGTAAATGTAATTTTGATAATGCCAAGTCGTCATTCTACAGACCATTTAATGCGGTATATGGGAAAATTGGTAAATATGGTTCAGAAAAAGTCATCTTGCAGCTTATCTATTCCAAATGCTTCCGTCGTCTATTCTATGCAATCAAGGCCTGTTGCCTGTCCAGTGAACGAAAGTCAGGATAAATCATTGGAATTTACCATAAATAGGATGCTGATGAAACTTTTTTGAACTGTGTCATCTGATGTTATCAAAGAGTGTCGCTGCTTCTTTGGTATAACTGACATAAAGTTGTTAATTACTGAACGTAAAATGAAATTCCTGCGTAAATACTGTGATTCAGAAAATGTCCGCTGCAAACTGTTTGCAGACGCTGCCAGTCTGGAATGCAAAATGTTGGCTATGAGTGGAGACATTTGTACATAATTATTTTGTTTGCATGTTTATTTGTTAGCTCGTTTGTTTTTATTATCTGCTGCCTATTATTGTCTGTCCAATATGTCCAATGCTATGCATGGACAGAATATAAATTTACCTGTGTGTGTGTCTGTGTGTGTCCGTCACACTTTCTGTCAACTCGTCTACAGGTCAGACCCCTCAACGGATTTTTACAGTTGATAGCTTAAAAGACGTGGATTTACACAAGGATGTGCCTTTTGGGGGTCTCGATGATGAATAATCACATTTAGTGGTCCAAAATCCCCCAAAACCTCCATTTTGGGGCCTGAATAGGCATTTCAAGCCAAATATGCAAAAAAATCAAATAGCTATATCTTCAGATCTGTGTATCAGATTGACAAGAAATATTACAGCCAGCTGCGGCCAGATACAGAGACTTCGTGGGTGGTCTCATATGGCAATAAAACAATTCCAAGATGGCGGACGGCCGCCATTTTGAAAATCGATATATCGCCATATCTCAGTAAAAAATCATCCAATTTTGATGAAATTTTGTACACAGCAGCAGATTTTGAACTGGATAAACGTCACATGATCAATAATAAAAATTGGACAGACTCCGAGTTCGACAGAACGTATTTTTTGTTGGCAAATAAAGTTGCTTATAGTGTCCTCAGTTAGCACGGATACACCTCGAAGTCTTCCTTGCCACTAGTCAATAGCTTCGTAAAAAATTGACTGTTGAAGAAAGCACCAGACATCGATGAGTTGATGTTTCAATTCATTCACACTATGGATTTGTCTCTGGTAGACACGATGCTGCATGAAAGTCCACTTTTGTTCCAACCTTTTTCAGTAAACCCTTTCATTAGATTTTTTGGTGCCATAGCCTCAGTACCCTTTTGAATCATACAATTTTGATTCCAATATTATCTTCAAAGCTAAACCCATAATTATACGTAGACTAAATTAACATGCACCATAGACAGGTAGACACTGAATGATGTCAGTCTGACGTCATTATTACGTCGAAGAAGAAGAAGACAATATAAGATATTACCAGAATTTCCTGCTTTGTAACAACAATGAAATTACCGCATTCATTGCAGATTTATTCAACAGTTTCTGTGAAGAAGTGTGTATTTGCATTTTTCAACGTAATGCAGCAACAAACTATAGGTGAAGTGGGAAATTCAATAACACATTTGTGGGCAAATAATTTCTGTCTGCCGCAGTGAAAGAATTGTTAAAATCGGACAGTATTTGCGACAGTTATGCTCAAATAAAAAAGGGTCCAGTTTTTCTGACTCACAGTGTAGTTGGGCATGACAAGGCAGTAGGTGTAGGCTACTTCTGGCCAGTCACCAGCAGTATACAGAATACAGTCAGTCTGTCTGTCTGCCATGGCTCTCGCTGACAGTTCGCTGATGCTTCCAACTGTCTTACAGCATGGAGTTAGCAATATAGTTGTAGTGTATGAATCACATCAATAAATGTCATCTAATATCATCAACGTCTATCATATGACATCCTTCGTCATGTGACATTTTTAACAAGAAACACTGTAAAACATGATACGCATGAGAGCACAATGGCACAAGTTAAGTCAAGACAATGCCTTTCTTGAAATACTGCACACTCTGCTGTTGAAACCTCAGATATGCCCAAGTACAAAGCAAGACTTTTTCTTAAGCACAGCAGCTACTTAACCAGGTGTCATTGCTGACGCAACAAGTGACTGAGGCTGAGTGACAGCAAGAATCGAACCCGGATCAGCGGATCAGAGCAAATCACTCACCATAACCACTGAACCATGGCTGCTCCTAATTAAAGATACATCACGATAATTACAAACATCACAACTTTGGTAAAGGCATATTTTAGCTGTAGTACTAGCAGTAGCAGCAACCTCCAGCTACAACTACAACTAGCAGACTACCAGAACAACTATTAAATACTACCAATAATATAACCCACCACAGCATATTCAAGTAATGACGCCACATTGTAGATTCCGATGATGTTTCCATAGCCAACATTCAGCAACAAGCGTATATTGATTTCATCATGCTTCGTAGTGTCAGATACATATATTTGTCCCTAAAAAATTCAGTAAGTAGGCAAAACACAGAGCATACTCACAGTATCCTTCCACAGAGACCAAACGAAGCTAGTACACTTTATCAAACATATGGCAAAAACTTATCACTGTCATATTCACAGAATAATGATCATATGGATGCTAACTATGCAACAATCACTATTACTCGCATTAACATTAATGTTATTTAAGTTACACGCTGGTGTTTCCCTGCATAATTTAGAAAATTAGAAGTTCAACTTCCACATTAAGTATTTCAATAACTCACTCAAGGTCATTCGAAATGACACCCTTGAGTAGGGCATGTTGGCGGTTTGGCTTAGTGGTAACACGTTGGCTTCGATCAACGTAGTTGCGCTACGTCAGACCCGGTTAGTACTCGGATGGGTGACCGTCTGTAGACGGGTAAACCATCTCG
>Ga0209149_1001318_pt1 | contig 12363 bp, 6 predicted proteins | sample WorMetTyACAVOLI2_FD_187423 | JGI IMG/M metagenome (GOLD analysis project Ga0209149, IMG submission 187423) | Marine gutless worms symbiont microbial communities from Max Planck institute for Marine Microbiology, Germany - Olavius algarvensis... ... | reverse complement strand
CTTGTTAGTTTCTTGTATAAGTTAACTTTTCGTATGACGTCATAGGATGACGTCATAAAACTACTTCCGATCTGGTTCTCTCAGAAAGGCTACTACTACTATAGGTGTCAAGTTTTTGCTTGCACGTGTTACATTATGCCACGCGACTGCAGCCCAGTGATGCTAAAGAAAAGGTTAAAGATGTGGTCATAGTTGCTATTCATTCATTCATTTATTAACCCTTTAATCGCCACATTAAAACCGCAAAGCAACAGACCATCATATTGCAATACAGCGACTGGTACATTGGCCGTTGATGGGTGGGTTGTTACATTTAGTACAGCGAGGAGGGGACTGGGCGGGGCCGCAGCCCGCCTAGGCTCCTCCTCGCTGTACCAAATGTAACAGCCCATCCATCAACGGCCAGTGTACCATTTCGTATTATTCGATGTAGCACTATAATTGCCTTTGAAGTCTAAAGAGTTAATACGCACAAGGCAGCAGTAATTATATAATAAAAGCTGTACACACAGGACAAAGCAGCAGTAAACATACAAGAAATAATAAAAAGCAGTACAAACAGATCATACAATCAATGAACAAGAAAATAGAAGATCACGCAGGTTACTAAAATATAACCAGAACCAATGTTTCATGACACAGCTCAAAAGCGTGGAAGGTTCACAGTGTGAGCCGAGGCTATACTTCTCTAGTAATGCTAAAACACTGTCTCTAGCACAGCCTGCAAGTGTATGCAGGATCACGTTATCACTGCGGACCAAAAAAGAATTCCACGTTGATGCACGAGGACTGAGGCCGGTAGACAGGAACAGTAGAACTGCAGAGGCTTAACGCTCTCTCTCCAGCAAGCATTGAATGGAATGCGAATAGAAAGCCTACCAAAGCTTTAGAATGGTACCGTTTTCAATGACCTTGAATGACCCCTAAGCTACACTTCAAGGTTTCAACGACAGATACAGTCGCGCGGACTCTCTGCGACAGCTGAGCTTCTTGTAAATAAACGAGGGACTGAGTGATCAACGTTTTACTTACTGAAAGTATAAATATACAGATCCAAAGATTACAGAAAATACTACAGTCATTTCTGTACTGCTAAAATATGGGCAAATACATGCAATACATTTTCCACGAGCACTGCGTATTGGTCGTGAACATCACGTCACCCATACAGACATGACAGTGTTCAGTGGCGAACTCAGGGAGGGAGTGACGGTGCGACGGCCACCAACTTTTCGTCTGACTGTGAATTTTTGTTTAATTTTTGCACTGTTTCTGTAAGCTTCGTTTCGCGACTGAACCGTAGAATTCGTGTCCCAAGGCTTCTAGTGACTGTCCGTGTTTCCTGCCTGTTAAAAACTGTCAAAATGCACCCAAAGTTATCACTTGAGGGACTAGAAATAATTATTCTGGGGAGGGGCTGGCACACCCACCCCTCTCGGCACCTCCCCCTATTGAAATCCTAGATACGCCACTGACAGTGTTGCTAGTTGTTGAAACTGTATAGCAAAGACTGCAGTTGGTACCGTGTCGAAGGTCGGCGAGACCGGAGGCCGAACTACTAGCACTGTTGGCAGTGGCGGATCTGGACGTCCAGTCGAGGTCACTGCAGGTGTCCGACGAGTAGTCACTTGGATCACTGTATTCCTCCTTGATGTTCACTCCACCGGCAAACTCGCCGTACCCGCCTGCAGCAACACGCTCGTACCGTGGTGTATCAGTGAACTTAACAGAAGAAATAATCTGCTGTGTGCTCGGTAAATGATTTTACTTACGTTGAAGATTGGTAAATAAAACACTTGATACTACATTATGTACAGTTATCTACACGGTGTCCACAAAAAAAACAAAGCCATAAAATTTTTATTACGGCTGACAGAATTTTACCAAATTTGGAGGACTTATTCCTGAGCCTACTCAGAACACAACTGCAGTTGTTTTTATCACGCTGCGAGGCAAATGTTGATCCTTCTAAAGTGTACAGCATGCCCCCCCCCCGGGGCGCACCCGCAATAATTCCAAATACGTTGAATTTGTGTAGCAATTTTTAAGTCGACCATACTTAAAAGTTGCTACACGAATTCAACGTATTTGGAATTATTGCAGGTGCATAGTTTTAAACTGCACCCTGCGTTTGTCGATATGCGCCTTGCTGACGCACTTGATTAGTTATTTGTTTAAGTGCATGCACGTGTAAGTGGTTTTCGCGTAATTATGCCTCGTTCACGACCTGTGATAGAAGCGTTTTTCATTCACTGAACTGTCTATTAATTTTTCAATCCTTCACAAATGTGTAGTTCATTTCCGTGATTAACTATGAAATAGCTGTTGCAGGTCGCTACTGTCTGTTATGGCTACCACTTACTATATGGTTCATGACACGCATACGAGAAGAAGAAGACTGTCGTCTGCCTAACATTCTTGACGGCGGTGGGTGAGATCTGAGGACGAACCCCACTACGCGCAGTTGTGTATTTATCACAAAAGTACGCACTAATTTACACAGCTTTCAACAGACGCTGCACACCTACACTGCAGCGCCTAGATTGACTCAGCCTTCTACCCTCTGTGGGACGGTCAAATGATTATCACTGCTTTCACGGCTGAGCAATACTATATGGAGATGGTATGTGACGACAGCAGCCCACACTTCACGGCGGAATTCGGTGGGCTTGGTCTGACCTAACCGCTTGACGTAATCATATATTCACCAAAAAGAACCGGGTGAACTCTCGCAAGTCGCAATGTCTATGCTACGAGACAGGCTGTCAGCAAATCCGACCAAACAAATTTCCAGTAGATTCCAATCCAGTACAGTAGACTTCCAGGACACACGTTAACAAAATTCCGGCAGTTTTTACACAGTGACGGCCCCGTGTACATGCTGATCATGTTTACCCGATGTACGTTACTTGGCCTTACTTAGTTTTGTAATTATCAGGCAGGGTCGCTAATCTCTGAGATCAAAGTGATCGCGTTTACTCAGTAAATGTAGCAAGTAGTGATGGGCGATTCGCTAAGAACGAAAACGATTCGATTCGATTCAGTGCAACCAACTTCACGTTATTTGATAAATTCGCTTATTTTTGTTAAGCCCGTAAATGACAATTTCTATGTTAGTATTAGCCATGTTTGCCTATAGACATTCAACATAATAGTGCTGTATGTGTTATTCTTTGCAAATAAAATTTCTATTTGTTGTTTTTAATTTATTTTGTAGTTACTTCTGTTATGACATTCATTTGACTTTTGTATTTGTAGTAATAAAGTGATTATTTGTTCATTCTTTGTTTATGGACTAAGTTAGTGTACAGTATAGTATAGTATACACTGTGTTTCAAAAAAAAGTTCACCCCTAGGACTTTCATGATAACAGTGTGAAATGTAAACCAATTTAAATAATATTTGGCAGAAATGTACCTGACAAAATTTGCAACAAAACTATATGCAACAAATGTGAGATTTATTCGTTGAGCGTCGCTACTTCAAGTTTCAAAATGAGATTCAATTTTCTTCCGATTCAATAATAAAACAATTGAAACATCCGGATTCAAATAGCCTTTGTGATCGCAATATGAGTTGCTTCTTCCAAATCTTGCATCATAGGCCTATTACTTGCATGTCAGGTCTTTGCTACTGTCACGGTCACGGCGTAATATTATTTTTTACCTTTTTTCTCTCTTACTTTCGATGGGCACGATCTGAAGCGACGTCTGGTCTGCAGCAGAGTATCGTCGACGACGCTGTCGATCAGTGGCGCAAACGTCTGCGTTATTGCGTGGAAACGAGTGGCCGTCACTTCGAACATTTGCTGTAGGCTTATCATTGCAACTGGAACTTGTCTAATTTAGGCTGGCTGATTATCTGATATTTGGATACTTTGCTTGTTTGTGTTGCGTCGTTCTCCCTTGCGTCGCGTGACGTAATTGCGTAATAAATTTTACTGTTTTCCTGCGCATAATATTCATGCATATGTTTTACCGTGTAATGAAAGGAATATACCAGTTTGCTGCAAATTTACTCAGCTAAATTCCCGCTAAATATTATTGAAATCGGTCAACATCTGACTTAGTTATTGTGAAAAGCAGAAGGGTGAACTTTTTTTTGAAACACAGTGTACTTTTGGTTGAGATTTTGGCATTGGTGGAGGTTTGCGGTCTCTGGGGACATAACATAACATAACATAAAACCAATTTGTAAAGCGCAATTATCGCAAGCGAATCGGATGCGCAAACAAGATGAGATGCCAGTTGCTGAAACCGGCGGTCTGGTCTGGTGTATGGTGGGTTGCAGTGTGCAGCGTTGAGACGACAGAGGAGAGTCCAGTTTTTATCCTGCTCGAATGCGTGAAGTTGACCTGAGCTGTTGATTTTTCCCGTCTTGCACTCGCTGAATCGGGTGGACTCAATTAGACGGTCAGCAATGGTCGCTGATAAAGGACCATTGCTGACGTTTGAAGCGTGGTCACTGATTTGATTATCCGATAGCTGCGCGTGTCACATCACGTTACAACGGGATCGTCGCGTTGCGTGCAGACTGCAGAGTATGCGACTGGGTTGGCAGATATGCACGTCAGCTCGGTAATGAATGATCTAATAGCGTGACAATACTGTTCGTAGTGTGACAAAGTTTAATAAATGAAGCTTGAAAATTATCCACTTTTGTTAAACATTACTACTAGGCCTACTGCACTACTACTGCTACTACTACTACTACTACTGCTACAACGACCACTACAACAACTACTACTACTACTACTACTACTACTACTACTACTACTACTACTACTACTACTACTACTACTATACTACTGCTACTGCTACTGCTACTGCAGTGATGATGATGATGATAATTTATTATTATAAACTGTGCTTTATTGCATGAAATAACACAAGCGAAGAAAATGTAGTAATCTCTGAAACGGAAATGCCTGTTAGTTTATTAATATAAACTTAAATTTACGTCTGACAATGTGCAGATCTCGTCAATGTGAATTAAACATTGTAGTGCCTACAGTTGAACACTCAAATTTTGCAAGGTAGAGCGCAGAGCGGTATCAAATTTGAGGTGAGATAGTCGGTTTAATTCCAGCTTCCTCTGCAGTTCACTGCTGAATGAAACGGTGAAAAATATGAATATTTGTCTATATTTGAGAAAATTGTCGTACAGATAAAAGTGGCACGTTTTCATGACTAGTGCCACACACACTGTGTTCACAAAATATCCCATTTTGTTTTCTTGAATAACTCCTAGAAAAAATTAATGAATTTGAATGAAGATTTCGGCCATTATAGCTGAGAAAACGCTAATTCTACATATTGTATAAGCTGTCTGTAGGGCTAACTTTTTAGCTGGTCTACTACTACCGACGTGATACGTCATGGCAACAGATAGGCCCTAGGCCTAGGCCTACTGCTTCATCGTCAAACACGTGGTCGGTGACGATATTCGGTCCGTTGTACGCACCTGCCTCTGTTCAGTACCGCATGTGAAAGAACTTGGCAGCGCGCGATAGAAGGTCGGAAATTGAGCGTTCCCGAGCGAGTCAGCGGGCGCCAAGCACAAACGCATTTATCGCGGAACTGGACGAAAATGGACCGTGTATGTCCATTCGTTGTTTGCAAGCTTGTCCGGTACAGTACTGAGTTGGCGCCATCGTATCGGGTACGCGCCACTCTGCTTCATTACAATACGTGACGCACCGCGGTGGAGAAATGAAATAGCTCTACGCCGGCGTGAAGATACGGGGACTAACTATGATGCGGTAAATGCGACCATATGTAGGATGTTGTCAGCTTGTGTTTGGGACGGGAGCGGTATAATACTGGGGCAAAGCTGGGCGCTTAATGGAGGGAGAGGATTCAAAAGGCGGTGTCTCCTGTGCAGATGGTCCGGTGTCTTCGCCTGAAAATTTATGAAATTCGGATGACTTAAATGATGCAAGTTGAAATCATGTAAACCAACTGGGCCTATAAAATTAGGGACACTTGGGGGGCTCCCTGGCTCCCCCTACGAATGCGCTAGGCAGCATCCTGGAGTTGACGTTCTGTTTTACTTTTTGCCGGGCATACAAATACCCGAACAATAGACGAATGGTAGCCGTAGCCTACACTGGCCCTTGATGGGCGAGCTCAACCTATGCATTTGATGAAGCGGGCCTGGATGGGTGAGTACATGTCCTCCTCTCTGTACCAAATGCAACGTACAACTATTATTCGTTACGTGCACAAATTAAACAAATATTTGTTGGTCAAATGTCGCTATTCATTAAAAAGCGGGAATTACAATGCCAACCGAACAGTCTCCCTGATGACATTACATCGGCTTCATCGCTGATAGTTTTCAGAAAGAAACCGAAAACTCACTTATTTCATCTTATCCGGACATTATTTTGTAGTTTGCTATGGTTTTCTGTCGCTATCGTGGTCCTTGAAGTTATTTGTTACTTAGGCCACGTTAAAAATGTAATGTAATGTAATGTAATGTAACCGCATTTAGAATTAGATAACACGTTTCTTCTCGCACTCGTAAGTTTTCAAATTTTTATCGTTATTTATCACTGCAGCGCCGAAACAAGAAATTTATGACATACCGGGTCCGAAAAGTCTTCAAAATTTAGAGCGAAATGCCACCGCCCATGAGGCCATTTTAGCCATTTGGGCCTTAAAGATTAATTACATTTCGGCATTTTCAGAGGCACCTAGAAAGTTACCAAGCGCGGTTCTACTTCTAGGCGAAGATTTTTGGAGCGTGGCCCCCATCGTTAGTATTGATCACTAAGGGAATATTTATCCCTTCGTCATTAGATCGAGTCTCAAAAATTTAGGGCGGGCCTGTTCCCACTCCAGCCCCCATGCACATACCTAAGAAAAGCCCATACTGGAGACTGTAAGGCGCGCACGCCGCACATGCATCAAACCACCGTGCTGCCGTCGTCGGTCGTCTGGAGAAAGAGAAACATTAACAGACCTGTCTATGTCTGTGTGCTATGCAGTAGTGTCTATACCTCTATAATGGTGCACAGTGGTACGAGCAGTTCTTACGGGTCGGTCGACTGGGTCAGACTTTGATCTTGCTTGATTTGGCTCTCTGTCTTCCAAGCGCCTCTATGTCAGGGTAATCTTCGGTTTATCTTAGTAAGCCGAGCCTGGTGGAATTGGCCCTTAACATGTTTGACTAACCATTGACCTTCAGTGCTGTGACACTGTTGGTTGGGTCATCTGACCTGTAAAATCGTCCACAAAATAACCTATAATGTGTTGGGACTAATTGGGACGTTATACCCTATACTATACCATACCGTACCGTTCCGGAAGAGGCTGTCCCTGCACTGCCTGGCACACAGTGATGCAGGTGATAAATGCGCCGATCTCGACCGTCGTTATCATCTTCCGCATCATTGTAAAGCACGACTATAATCGTAAACAAGCTGGACGGGCGCCGGCGACGCTTAACGAAAAAATCAACGACAGTACATCGTCGTTGGCGCAGGGGCCAGTAACAGAAATCTTTCGATATTATACTCACGCCGTTGATGCCACCGCGGGAGTCCCATACTCGTAGACAACCGACGCATTATTACTTTGCGTACTATTCAATCAATCGACTCCGCGTGTATCGGCTTTCACCTGTCGACGGTACAAACTAATGATTATAATAAAACAGCGTCCGGAAGTGTTCTTGGTGCGTAATGGAAGTGGTCCCTCCATTGAATCATTACTGCCGGCGAGTTGCCGCTGCCGACTGCTGGCTGACCACCCCTCCACCATAGCAGCTGCTGCAGTTTGTTTGATCGTGCATACCGGGTGGCTAATAAAAAACGCCCCAACTTTGCAATGATGTTGTACTGCTCAATAATAGAATTCAGACAAAAAGAAATAACGTTTTTAAATAGCAATCATAGTTTTAATATGTGGCTGCTTCGTCGAAATAAACGATGATGATGATGATAGCTGAACAGTATGATAAATTATGACGTTATAGGCTTTTGTTTTCCGCGAAATGAAACGCAAAATCAACTCAAGTAAAAACTATACAAGAACGCATGCGAAAACACACTGGAGTCAACATACACCGTCAACTGTCTCAATATCTTGTAGTCACGCTAATCTGTTATCCCATTCACTATCGCTTAAAGAGTTAATAATTCTAGTACATATATATTTATTATTACGCCGAAGCAGCAAACAATGGACAAAATCATACAGTACAACACAACACAGCACAATCATCACGAATCAAGAAAGAAACTTTTATACACAGTAATTAATCAAATCAAAATCTAAGCCTAATATAAAGTCACTCGACCATGTTCTGCACATCATCAACAAAATGTTTCCACATTCGCAGTTTAATATCATTTGTATTTACGCTGATAGACTGAATACAATATTTCGACATAGGTCTATGTTTCTCGACGTAATGCTGTCATGATATGATCATATGTGGAGTTGCCGGAAATAACTGGCCACGGTGTATTATAATACAGTCTATCTATTTGTCAGCTTCTATCATCATTGGTGAAACACAAAATTGGCCCCAATAACAATTAAAGGGGTATTATGTCCGCATCACAGCTATATGAACCATTTAAGGCAATAATTGTTATAATCATCGTTGATGGATTGTTACATTGACAGAGCGAGAGAAGCTAGGCACCGTACTATACGGCAGAAGCTAAATGTCACGCCACTGGTAGAAGCAATTGAAGTTAATCCTTTAATGAGCACATAAAAACCGCACAGCAACGGACCATCATACAGCCACACGGTGACTGGTACACTGGCCGTTATTGAGTGGGCTGTTGCATTTAGTACAGTGATGAGAGGCCTGCAGGGCGGGCTGCGGCCCCGCCCAGTCGACTCTTCGCTGTATCAAATGTAACAGCTCACCCATCAACGGCCAGTGTACCAACTTCATATTATTCGACGTGGCACTATAATTGCCTCTGCACTCTAAAGGATTAAACCGATATCTGTCGTTAGAATACGGCGGATATTGTCGCGATCCGTTAAAAGACGACAGCTGCATTTTCCTGTCCCAGTCAGTTGGAGCTTACTCAGTACTCTGGGATACGAGGTACGATTAATACGCCTGCGGTTACAGAGACAAGGCGCGAAGGACAGAAATAAGACGAGAGATGCTGCTATAGCGTGAATCGTGTGACCGCCGGCAACAGACAGCGGTCAAACGCGGCTTCGTGGAACTGCTCCGCATCCAAAATACTCGACGCCGCCGATTTTATGGTAGTTTACTGTGTACTTAAGCTGCGTTATTATGCCGTGTAATATACGTTACGGTCGCACTGTCGTGAGCCAGGCTTAACGAAGGTTTCACAACGCGCCCGTCAACACACAGTAGCATAACCAAGCTACAGACATCAGTGCCAACGCATTTTAAACTGCAATCCTCGTATCTATCATAGTAGGGGCCTACATAATAATCAATATCAGGCTAGCATTAAGCCTAATGTCGTCGTTAGTAAAACAAAAACAAATTATTATTTGAACCGTATATACTGTATACGTTTTCACCACGCGATGCCATGCATAGCGCGGACTATGTTGTCGCAAGATGTCCGTCCGTCTGTCACACGCCGGTATTCTGTCGAAACGGCTATACATATCATCCAACTTTTTTCACCTTCGGATAGCCACAGCATCTAGTTTTTTCCATACCAAACGTTAGGCCTATGGCAATGTTCCTATGGGGACCCCTAACGGGGGCGTTGAATGCAGGGGTATGAAAAATTGTGATTTTCAGCAATATTTCGCTTTATTTCGGAAACGATACAAGATAGACATAGTTACTATGAACGCAAATAGAAAGCCGTACCATTTTGAATGACCCTGAGTGACCTTCGGCGACTTAACGAAATCTTCAATGACACGAGGCATCGCGCGGTTTCTCTGCGACAGCTGAGCTTTTTGTTCTTCTTCCTGTCTGTTCTGTCATGCCGTTTAACGGGCAACCAGCGCAGATGTCGCTTAAATGGATTTTCTCGTAGTCTCCAGTCTCCACTGGCTCCCAGTTCGACGACGTGTCGACTTCAAGATCGCCGTCCTGGTTTTCCAGTGCTTGACCGGTCAGGCACCTGGTTACCTGACTGAGGACCGTCAGCTCGTCGCCGACGTCGGCGCTCACCGACTTCGATCAGCAGATACAGCGACCTCTCACGCGCCGCACGTCCAACATCTTCGGTGACCGATGCTTCGCAGCTGCCGGTCCACGGCTATGGAACTCGCTGCCAATCAATCTAAGACAGTGTCACAGTCTGGAACAATTCAAGCGTTCGTTTGTTCCTGTTTAGTGCGTAAGGCCACGGCGCATTGTGACATTTGCTTAAAGTTGCGCCGTTTATAAATCTACTTTTTTTTACTTACTTACTTACTTACTTATATGGATTGTTGTGTTCTGTTATCACCTCGCTCGGCGGGGTTTCGTTTTTGGTCGATTTTGTTACGATGTTGCTATGCTTGTTACCATAGCAATATTTCGGAAAAAACGGTTAAGCTGTCATAATGAAACTGTCACAATAGACGGGCAGTGGCTCCAGGACGATGCCGTTAAATTCGCCAGGTGGCAGCACGTGCAAATGAAGCGCGGGGCGACGCTTGATGTTGTTCTTATGTGTTAAGATTGTCTTATGTTCGTGGTTAAAATAAATTTCTTCTTTACACCTGTGTGTATCAGCAGCTACGTCTCGTGTGCGTCGATTCAGAAATACACGTCGTTGTCATGGCAGCGGCGCGCGACGCCGATGACGTCAGCTACATCGTGATGACGCCGACGCCGATGCCCGTCAATGCGGCGGAAGTGACGTCATCCGCCATCGCTGAGGTGTTCGTTGGCAGCGATGTCGCGGAGCTACTGGCGACTGTCGTCACACTGGGCGTCGTCATTCTAGTGACTATCGTCGGCAACGCGTTCGTCATCGCAGCAGTCGTCCTCGAGCGCAACTTGCGAAGCCACGTCGCCAACTACCTCGTCGCGTCGCTGGCCGTCGCCGACCTACTAGTCGCTCTGCTCGTCATGCCGCTTGCCGCCGTCGATGAGGTCCGCGTCACTCTTTCTTTAACTCTTTAATGTGCAATGGAATTATACTAGTGCCACATCAAAGATTCTTCATGAAACTGTTCAATACAAATAATATCGAAATTGTCAAGTGTTGTCAGCAGGAGTTCTGTTTCAGTCTACCAAGTATCACTTTGGCTCATCGCACCAAAATTTTTTTAGGCAAAATTAGACAGTGTGATAATCTTCTTGTCAGAAGACTCTTGTGTATGTGTGACATTACCGGCCATCGATGTATTTCTCTTATCACGCAAGTCTGTTGGTGTATCTCATTGCATATGCGTTTGGACTGCTTTGTTTCATATGTTGTTTCTTAGTTAAGTTCTATATTTTATTTAACCGTCTTATATAAACTGTACTATCATCTTGATGGTGAATAAAGATGTATATATCAAATAACATGAAGTTGGTGCACTGGCCGTTGATGGTTGGGCTGTTACATTTGGTACAGCGACTGGGCGGGGCCGCAGCCTGTCCAGGCCCCTGTCCACCCATCAACGGCCAGTGTACGGATCACCGTACTGCTGTATAATGGTCCGTTGCTCTGCGGTTTTAATGTGCGCATTAAAGGGTTAAGTGAATAAGTAAGTAAGTAAGTAAGTAAATAGATTTATAAGGCGCCAGTCGTGAATGAATCACAGTTACTGAGATGGGTCGCTAGGCAAATTAAGGCTGAATGGAAAAGATGAGATTTCAGGTGTCGGCGGAATGTTACGAGAGTTTTTCAAGAATGGGCGCAAAAGGGGAACTGTTCCAGATAGCAGGAGCTGCCGAGCGAAAACATCGAGCACCGACTGAGAGGTTACAACGAGTGACAGAGAAGGTTGGCAGAGGCAGACCGTAGAGTTAATTGCTACCTCGCCGGGAAGGTACTGTTTACGGTCGTCTGTGTTTAAAACTTTGTTTGTAGCCATGTTTGTGTGCTTTAGCAACAAACGTAAAAACGCTTATATGAAACTTTGTCAACAAACGGGCAACGACTCTGAGATCAAGCCTTTTGTGTTCGCCAAGTGGCAGCACCATGCAATGTAGAGCATGGCAAGGTTTGGTGTTCTCGGTAATACTTGCCCTGCATTGTATACTGATAATTCAATGCAATTTAATTCAATAGTAGGCTTGTAGCTTATGTACAGAATATGGCGAGTACATTTCAAACTGGTCACCTTGGCGTATAAGGCATTGCACACTGGCCATGCAGCCACCTTACCTGTCCGAACTGTTACAACATTATGAACCCACACGGACTCTGCGATCTTCCTCTTCTTCTCAACTCTCTGTTCCACGACACAACCT
>Ga0209149_1001317_pt1 | contig 12363 bp, 14 predicted proteins | sample WorMetTyACAVOLI2_FD_187423 | JGI IMG/M metagenome (GOLD analysis project Ga0209149, IMG submission 187423) | Marine gutless worms symbiont microbial communities from Max Planck institute for Marine Microbiology, Germany - Olavius algarvensis... ... | reverse complement strand
CTTGGGCACTTTTGCCCCCACAACCCCCGAGGAAGACGTTTAGCCGTTCCAGCATTTTTAGATTTTAGCTTAGCTTTTAACCCTCGGGATCTTTACTACCGAGGGTATAAAAAAAAATAATAATAAGAATAATAATAATAATAATAATAATAATAATAATACAAATGCCAATGTTTATGGTGCTGTCATCATAGCAGAACCATTGTGAGAGTTCACCCGGTTCATTTGATGAATGTAGAACGGTGCCAAGTAGCCGCTGACCCTCAGACCAAGCCAAACGACTTGGGCTGCGAGTCCGCTTGTAGGCTGCCAGAGTCTACACCCACCATCGCCATTTATTATTATTATTACTCAGCTCGAAAGCTGATACTCATTTTACCGTCCCACGGAGGGCTGAGTCGAGCTAGTTGGCTGGTTACATACCAAGATGGTTTACCCGCCCGCAGACGGTCACCCATTGGTACTAACCGAGTCTGACGTAGCGCAACTACGTTGATCGAGGCCAACGCGTTACCACAGCCAAACCGCTCCAGTCCGCATTCATGCAAGTTGTATAGAACACAGAAGGCATCGGAGATAAAATCTCACTACCCACGACCCGTAATAGGAAGTCGTACCTCTTGAACTCTCTGATCTGCAATAGTTCTCAAGTTATCATTCGGACTGACACATACGTGAAGGGAGGAATGTATAAATGTAATGTCGGGCAATCGCGGTTTTCTGGCAGCATCGATCATCGTTTGATGTTCTGTCACATGTGTATCACTGTGTCTCAAAAACGCGCCAACTTTGGCAAGCTGTCGTTTCGACAAGCACGAACTAAGTTTGATAATTTTGGGTAAATAGGCTACCATAAGTATACTTTCAAAAATGATCTGCGTATTCAGCTTTCCTTGTCCTTTCACTTTTTTACCGTATTTGCTTTTAATTTTAGTTGCGACGGAAATGACGCGAAATATAACGTGTTTTGCTCGGTCGGTAGATTAGATTGTTGGTGACTCTGAAAAGAACCGGTTTTAGTTTAACAGATAAAAATAAATTCGAGCTTCACGCTTGCGTGTAACCGCTTTCTCCAACAGCTTCGTCGATGACGTTGTGAGATGTGTCCATGAGGCGCTGCTTGCTTCAAGTCGCTGTCGTGGACGGTGTCTTGTACACAGTTGCACCAGTCCCCAAACTCCGTAGTCAACTGGGTTTATAGGTCCGAACTGTTTGGCGGCCATATCTGGACAGATAAAATCCTGTGCCCTGCTGAAGGAGCTGGACTGTTTCACGAGCATTGAGTGACCTCAATCGCGACGTTTCCGTCGCAGCTGCAGTAGCCTATTCAAAGGCAAATAAAGTAAGTAGTAAAGGGACAAGGAAAGTTGAACAAGTATCATTATTTCGTGAAAGTGCTGATGCTATACTTACCCAAAATCAAAGTTAGTCCATGCTTGTCGAAACTATATCGGCCTGCAGCTTGCCAAAGTTTGCGCGTTTTTTGAGACAGTGTATTACACTATAGGAACCGAAATCAGGAAAGTAAAAAAAAACTAAAAATTACGCCGAAAAATCCCTTGCGACAGTTGCTTCATGTACATACCCGCAAACACTCAGATGATATTTGTTTTGGTGGCAGATACTGCTGGCTCCTCAAAACAGCTGGTTCTCATGATGTGCTCGAGGCATTCAAATAGCGACAAGAAGCTCAGCTGTGGCAGACAGGTCGCGTGGTGCTTCGTGTCATTGAATATTTCGCTAAATCACTCAAGGTCACTCGAGGTCATTCCAAATGACACCCTTCAGTAGGGCATGTGTAAGCTTATATTAGTATTCTATTCGTATACTGTTTCTGAGATATTCAGCGTCAAATAATGGCGTGACCTTGAAATCCGTGTTATAGGTCAAGATCACTGAAAACGGTATTATGGAAACCTCTGTACGATTTCCTATTCGACTTCCGTAGCAACTATGGCCGTAACTTTAGCCGTTTCGAGCGACACAACATACGAACGTGACAGCCAGCAGGACAGACAGACGGACAGACAGACACCACACGACAGCATAGGCATCGCGCGGCAAAAATGAATGACAACTTGAGATATGTTATCTACCTGGACGCGCGACTCTGTGAGGCCAATTCTGAGCGCTAGTTCTTCGCGCATGAAGATGTCTGGATAGTGCGTCTTGCCGAACGCTCTCTCAAGTTCGCTGAGTTGTGCCGGAGTAAAGCGCGTCCGGTGTCTCTTCTGCTTCATCGCTTTGCTCGTCGCCGCGGCACTCGTCGTCAACGGCAACTCGCACTTGTTCTCGTCCTTTCGCGGCGGCATGTGATTGGCCGTCGGCGACGCTGAACGCTGGTTCCCCGACTCGGTCGACGTCCGGGAACACTGCAGTACGTGCTGAGACATGGAACTGGGTACCAGGTTAGCGGAACTGATCGCCATATCGGTCTTGGCAAGTTTGCCGTCTTGGCTCAGGTTATACGTGTTGTTGTTGTTGTTGTTGATGCTGCTGCTGCTGCAACTTGCGTTATTTGCAGTGAAATATCGTTGACCGTGTTCGTGATGATAGTTCAGAAACATCTCGGCCACTGCGCTCTTTGTGTAACTGATACCGGTATACTCACGTATTGGTCGAGGCTGCCAGTATCTTCCTGCACAACATCATGAAAACCTTAAAAACATGCTAATATAGGGTGGCACCAAAATGAGGCTACCGCCTCTACGTTTTGATTGCTCATATCTTCAAAAACCTGAAACCAATTTATATAGATGAGTACAAGAAGGTCAGCTGTCGCAGAGACGCCGCGCGACTGTGTCTGTCGTTGAAGCCTTGAAATGTAGCATGAGTCACTAAAGGTCATTGGAAATGGCAGCATTCGAAAGCTTGTGCATGCACGGTTTCCTATTCGCATCGTTGGCCGTTTCGACATAATACACGAACGTGACAGACACGGGGCCGGACATCGTACGGCAACAAGAGTCGCGCTATGTACTAGGCTGCTGTCGCGCGCGGCAAAAACTGTCCTACTTATTTTTAAGCCGCCGCTCGCGACAGCGAGAACGGCTTAATGCGACGGGCCTGTCCATCTGTTTGTCTGTTTGTTAGTCTGTCTGCTGCCAAAATGCAAAACCGCGATTTTCTCGAAAACTAAACAATTTAGAGCTATGGTCTCTCGTACATGGGCTTTTCAAAGAATTCATTATTGGACCCTAAAATCCAAGATGGCGGAAATCCGCCATCTTGAAAATCGACGTGACCTAATTTTCTTCTGCGGAGGGCGGTCTGATTTAGATAAAATTCCGCAGACTGATGGTGCAGCATGACACGTCGACTGCGGTGATGTGGTCAAAATCGAAATCAGAAGTAGAATTTCAATATGGCGGACGTTTGGGCGAATTCAATGGCATGTCACAGCCACGTGCCACATTACAGGGTGAAATAATTGAAAATCGTTTTTCGCCGAATTTTATTTTTTTAATGCAGTTTCGGCTTTGGCGAGCGGCGGCTTTCGTATCGTCTTCGATACACTTGTTTATTCATTTATTTATTTTAGGTTGGCGCCAAAAATCATACAAATCAATCGGGGCTTTAAAGATGTGAGCAATTATTCAACGAGATCACACTTTCTCGGCCCACCCTGTATATTACGAAATGTTTAACATAATTTGCAGACTTGGGTCAAACCGCCTGCAATGTTTGCATTAAAATGTTTGTTAATAAGCTATAAAAATTCGAATTATTTATCGACCATCATTGTCGTACCGCCTAACTGGTCCAGTATTTGATTAGGTAATTAGCGTCTAATATATTTAATTAAATTAATATTAAATTGAATAATACGAATTGCAACGATTGCAGCGACTGCAACGCAATGAGAAGTACCTGCGTGTCAGAGTGAATCTGTGTATACACGAGAAGATCAACAACTCGAAATGCGACGAAAACAAGATGAGATCAGCATGCTTAGCGGATTATCTGCTGGACGGATCAACGGCGCAATGGCGTCATCGCAGCCGCCGCAACAGCCGTTAATGCTTGGCCGTTATTTATGCGATGACGATGTACGGGACGCGTGCGGCCAATAGCCTCGTTCGCCTGCCTCTGAAACACACCCATCAGACGCTGCCGGCACCAATCGGCGTCGCCTCGGCCATCACTGCTGCTGCTGCTGCTGCTGCTGCGTCGGCAAGATTAACACGTCAGTGCATAACAGCTTCGTCGACTCAGACTCCGCATCTTCATCACTGACGCCATCACTATCACAAAACACACAGCCTGTATTTTAAACGGTATCGGAAAATATTACATCGCTTGAGTGTTTCACACACATTTCAGTGGACATACTGTTTAGTCTATTGTTAGTTTGTTTGTTTGTTTGTTCGTTTGTTTCTACACAAGTAAGAAACTTAGCTATCGCTAACAGATCGCGCTCAGCATCACGTAACGGTTCTTCTGGTCAAATACGCGTCACGTGTACAGAATGTCTATGATGTCAAATTACTTGTATTCACTCAAACCACCTACCAGATGTCTGGTGAATAATGTTGTTTAGAAGCGGCGGTCAGTGGTCTGCAGTCAATAGCAGTGCGCCCTCACGCAATCTTCATAGCTAAAAAAATACGTCACTGGCGTTATCTCGTTGCACGCAGTAAGGTCTAACGCATGCTTAAACGTGGTTTTTTTTCAGCCGGGGCTTTCCAGGTTAGGTTGTCCTATGGCCAAGGGTATGAAAGGTGGCCTCAAAAAGTCCGTGGGCTACGAGAGGGTGAATTGTGCGTTATCCTGCGTTCATGTGTACCGGCGTGTGCACTTGTGCAGCTGACGGTGACGGACGGCCATAATATTATATAGCGCACCATAGGTCGCGCTCTATAGCTCAGCGCGACAAAAAGCAATAATAACAAGTGCGTCAGTAGAACTGACACAAACCCGCCATTCGGGCCGATAAACCCCAGAGGGGGAAGGGGCACGTCGGCAGACATTGTCCCTACACAAATAAAATTTGGTGTGGATCCGTCCACGCGTTGCTGAGATATCGCTCAAAAACCACCAAAATGCAAAAAAAAAATCCCCATTGACTCCTATAGTAAAGAAAATTTCATTTCTCCTTTTTTCCGCCCCCGGGGGCCGCTAACCTCCAAAAGGGGAGAAAACACACCCGGAACCAGAGTACGCCCACATGCAAAATTTGTCGTGATTCGGCCCGCGGGTTGTCGAGAAATCGTTGACAAAAAAAGTGAACAAACAAAAAAACATACAGTAAAACAAATACCTCGCCCTTCGCTCCAACGAGCGAATGGCGGATAATAATTACTGTTAGATCAATACCGACTGGCAGCGTCTTGTTACAGTTAAGCATGGTACACACTAGCGACAAAGTTGAATTCAACACGGTCTACTTTGTTGAAAGTCGACTGTTGCCGAAACCGGCTACAAATCGGCAACAACGTGAATTCGACAGCTTGTCGCGGTCGACTTAAGCCCAATGCACAGCGGAAAACTGAACTCAACTCAACTCAACTCTTCCGTTCAGTTCAGTTTCCCGCTGTGCATTGAACCTGCGACAATCCGCGACGATTCGGCGACGAAATTGGCGGTCGTCGCAGGTTCTTCGCAATCGGGGCACACTCTTGGCCAATCAATGCAATGTCTGTCGTTGGATGAAAACCGGCGACGAGTTGCGACGACTGGCGACGGCCGTCGCCGGTTCTTGACCGTCAAGAACCTGCGACGGCCGTCGCCGGTCGTCGCCGGTTCAGTTCACAGCGGAAGACTGAACTGAACTCAACTCAACTGAACTAAAACTACTTCTTGTGAAAATATCTGATGCGCATGTCCTAAAATGGATTGACGCCGGAATGATGGGGAAATTGGTACGGCTGCTGCAGCAGGGGGTCGGGAATGAAAGTCCCCCATGCAGCGGGGTCTACGGTCTATTTAGCAGGGTTACGGTGGAGGACCTGGGGCCGAAGCTCCCAACAGCTGAAGCATGACATCAAATTTTGCTGCTGAAATATTCGAGTATTTATTTAGTGCCAGTAACGTGGACGAATTTGCATTGAAACTGACGACTGACGTGTTTGATAGCGTTGTGAATTTTAAGATTTAGCGGTATTTAACAGACTGACAAATTATCATTCTCAATAATAAAGTCTGTAAGTGTGTAAGTTGTCAATGAAATTTTATGACGATAACATACATTTGCATATTCATGTATATGTATGAAGAATTCTTATGATTATTAAATCAGATAGAAGTAGACCTATAGATCTTCGCGCATTGAGGCGCTTGCAAAAATAGAGAAAAAAATGAAACATTGAGCCACATAAAGTATTTTTAAAATGTAAATGTTGTTGTGATCAGTATGATAAATAGGCCTATATGTTTATTATGTACGAATTTGTTTTCATTCGTCGTTTCAACAGACGCGCAGAAGGTACACACAGTAGCGACCTTCGTTTGTCGGTGTGTGCGATGTAACGTCAGGATTTGCTTTTTCGTCCAATGATTGAGCGCCAACAGGGCGCGTCGCGCGTCGTCCAGGGCGCGTCGCGCGTCAAGACCCAACAGACATATCGGTCACAATCATGGGGAAATGTGATTAATGTCGGCGCCACATTATGTCTTCTGTCCGTCCGTCCACGGCCACGGCGCCTCGACCGATCGTGGGACGTCGTCTGCGACTGGGCGAAACGTCCAGGGAGGGAGCGAAGCGGCCCGCGAACGCGTCGTGTCCGGTGGGCGAAACGTCCAGTGGCGGGACCGACCGACACCAGCGAAGACGCGGACCGGAGCGGAGCATTGGCGGGCTGACGGCGACTTAAGCGCGGCTTTGTGCTGTGATGTAAGGCGGCAGATGTGGTCACTGGTTGGACCCGGCGCGACGTCGTCGCCTATGACCGATCGATGTCGCGTGCATTGTATTCCAGCGATAAATTGTTATCAGTACATGACAGCCACAGTACGGCCGGGCCAAGCACTACATTCTGTATAGGCACTGCACCGCATCAGCGGATATAGTATCCACAGCCTCATTCGCCGATTCGTATTACGCTCGTCGTGACTTTTGTGTATCATGTATAGGCCTATAGGCTGACAGTACCTTACAATTGTGAACCATGGCCCATGGGTGGCCAATATTTTGCTGAAGCACACGCAACAAGTGATGTCAGACACAACAAATCTCGCCCCGCCCCATCGTTGCAGGATGCTGCAAATGGGCGCAACTAATGGCATGATCCTATGTTATACCATAGTCAGTGGTATGCACGAGTATAACGTACTTATTTCATGACCGTTGTCATCACTGCAAGTGATCATGCACGCTTGGTCAGGCTTCAGTGAGAGTGGGTTGTGGCACGTTTAACTCACTGCAAACACTCTGTTGAGAGACAGAAGACAATATAGATCACGAAGTAACAACAACAACAACGACAACGACAAGTAGACTGTGCTCAGAGAGTGCAAACCTCCGCCAAAGCGTCTAACCTCAATCAAACGTGATCCGGGATTGGAGTCCAGATTTCCGGATTAATCCAGATTCGGATCCGGATGTCTGCAAGATTGCGTCTAAAATGTTGTTGCTTCATTATCTTGTCGGCGTCAGTCATTTCGCTGAGTGTCGTCGGTGATTGTATTATATTGAGAAACAAGTCTCCTAAAATGCCCTATTCCGTAATGGTGAGTGACGTGGAAAAGTGATCCGGGACCGGATCATCACCAACAGTTAAACAGTTCTTCCGATTGGTAGGCCCAATCATAGCATTAAGTTTCAATGAAATCGGCTGGTTATTTTTTGCAGTAATCTTGCATACAGACGAATGAAAGACAAACCGATGCACAGATCGCCATAACAATAATAACAATAAAAATAATATTCTTGTTCTATACGGACTCTGATAGAGATCTGATGAACTGGTCGCCAGGAGGCTATTGTTCCGTCGTGTGAGTGAATCGTGCAACAGTTGTCAGCTCTTGTGACCTTGACCTCGAGCACCTGTCTCCCACCTATCACACGCAGCCAGACATAGACACAGGCAAGCACACTTCATTGCACACGGTCTCCATCTGCAGCGTCACCGACTGGTTGTCGGCGTCGTTAGAGGATCGCGAGCTGTTGAGTTGAGCGCAACAGGACCCGACAGCACCGCGCGACGCAGTCGGCGACACGACCTAATGAATTGATTGCCAACAGACGCACAGACAGACGGACAGACGGACGGACGGACGGAAATGTGTCAAACTCGCCGTGTGATCAGTGGCACCACTATTAACCCTCTGAACACAGACTCACGCGGAGCCCTACCAAGGGTTAAACAAGAGATTCGACCGTGCAGTATGTGCATTTTACGAAAGCACACTACTATGCATGTGCGAATGTCTGTTACGGGCACTTTAATGGGCACATCAACACTACAGAGCAACCGACTGTTATACACCAATACGGTGATTGGTACAATGGCCGTTGATTGGTAGGCTGTTACATTTGGTACAGCGAAGAGGGGCCTGGGTGGGCTGCGGCCCCGTTCAGTCCCCTCCTCGCTGTACCAAATGTAACAGCCCACCCATTAGCGGCCAGTGTATACCAACTTCATATTATTCGATGTGGCACTATAATTACCTTTGCCCTCTGAAGTGTTAAATTGCTTACATACTCCGCCGTGTATGTGCCACGGATACTCCATAGTGCAAACCTGTAGCCAAGGGGGGGGGTCAGACGACCCCCCCCCCTCCCGTCGCTAAAAGGTCCACTTTCCCGCCGACTGTTCGAGCGCTAACATCTTGAATATCGTCTGTCTATAAAATAAAATAAATAAAATCGAGTAAACTGACAATGTCAATTCGCGCTTTCACGACAAAGTAACGTCATCAATCATTATTATTTTAAAATAAATTTCAAACCCTGAAAAGGTCCTAAACCTGAGGAACCCCCCCCGTTATTAGAAGGCTGGCTACGGGCCTGGGTGTGTGATAACATTAACACTCGATCAGCTTTTAATCTGTTAGTATCACCTTTCAAGGTTGTTAAAGGCAGGGGCGTCTACTCCATATAAACGATGGAGCAAATGCACCATGGAAAAAGTGTGGGGGAAAGCGTTTTTGCAGAAACTTAGGGGGAAGTGCATTAATTATTAATGCACTCCCCCTAAGTTTCTGCGAAAACGCTACGAGAAGGCATCCAACACGACGGTCATAATTTGATGTTTCATTTCCTGAAAAGCTTCTGAAGATCGTTGCTACTAGAGGCGAAATTTTTTAGCCTGAAATTCACCAAATACCGTTTGGCGGCCGGGCTCCGCCCGGACCCGCTGGGGGAGCTAAAGCGCTCCCCAGACGCCCTAGCCGCAATAAGGGGGCCTACTTCTAAGGGGAGGGGAAAGGAGAGGAAGGGGAGGGGAGGAGATGGGAGGGGGAAGGGGAGGGAGAAGGGGAAGGGGAGGGGGGGACTTGCTCCAAGGTGTTAGGGGGGGGATAGACGCCCCTGGTTAAAGGTCAACGATTTGGTACTAATCTAAACGGCGTATTCGATTTCCTACGAGTAATGTTGGTTATATTTCACCGTTTGCGACATAACTGCATCGCAATGTGCACAAACATCGCTCATGTCACACATCTTAGGGCCTGCCAATTAACCGCTGCACGCGCCGTGACCTTCCCGAATGTGTGTATCGCTGAAATCCTCGAAGACATGGATTTATCTTTTTTGTTGCAGGCATATGGCCGCGTCTATCTTTACTCACGTAGTCACGTTTATATGGCAGGTTCCCGAAGACGCGATACAGTGTAAGACTTACACTACTGTAAGATAGCGAGCGAATGCGCGACCGTTCAACGTCATCGGAAACTGGTACCAATCGACAACCCGTATGCGACTTCCTATTAGTCATTAATAGTAATCGCGACCCTGTCTTCTACCGACTGCCAGATACTGCGATGAAAAACTCCAAAATCGCCGGTTTTACCCCCCCCCCGCCCCTCAGTCACACTTAAGGGCCTCGCTTGGACTGATCTCCTAAGACCTGCCTTATCAAATTCAGTGACGAAAAACTAGAGTTCGTGGGCTATACCCGAAGGTAAAGTCTACATTATTCTACGTTCGTTTTTATCACCACTGTTGCAAAAAAAGCTCAAAAGTCGCTAATTTCACATGCACATGACAGTTTGGCTTAGGGGTAACGCGTTGGTCTCGATCGACGTAGTTACTCTACGCCGGGCCCGGTTAGTGCCTGGATGGGTGACCGTCTTCGGGCGGGTAAACTATCTCGGTATGTAACTAGCCACACAAATCAACTCATCCTGGTCATCCCTCCGCGGGTAGGCGTGATGAGTACCAGTTTAGGTTGGGAAGGTAAACGTAGGTCTGGCGTCGCACTGGCCATGCGTCACAGACAATAGTGGTTTACCCACCTACGGGCTCAACGGCCTACGTCAGGGAAATGAGCACCCCGCATACACTCCTCCTGGGGTATGGCACTCCTTTACCTTTACCTTTATCACGGGGTGACCCATGCATGCGGATTTATGCACGGTACCGTATGTACAATACTGGAATCTACGGAGCCGCGGCTAGCTTTATGCCGCTGACATGTCTGCAGACACAGCAAACCGCACCGGAGTTTGATTGCATGGTGTTGCCACCTGGCGAATTCAGTGGCATGCATCTCAGAGCCGTTTCCCGTCTATTCTGTCAGTTTCTGTCAAGTAACACTTGTGCATAATGTTGCTAACAAAGAAACAAACCGACAAAGTTAAAAACATCGCTAGAAACACGCGCAGCCAAAAACAATACCTGTCGGCTGTCTCTCCGGGCGAGGCAACAGTAGATGCTTCATTGTAAAAAACGTGAACTCGACTACAAATTTGTCCATAGATACTGCTTTGTCATGCGCCTCACTATATGAATTATGGCTTAACTCTTAAATGGGCACTGGCATATTGAATAGTGCCACATTGAATAATATGAAGTTTGTACAGCGGCAGTTGATGGGTGTGCTGTTACATTTGCTACAGCGAGGAGAGGACTGGGCGGGGCCGCAGCCCGCCCAGGCCCCTCCTCGCTGTACCAAATGTAACAGCCCATCAATCAACGGACAGTGAACCAATTACCGAACTGCTGTATAATGGTCCGCTTATCTGCGATTGTAATGTGCCCGTTAAAGGGTTAAACGGTGCGTCGTACGTCTACGGTTACTGCCGAACACTAATAGGAAACCCTACCGCAGAAATTCAGTCATTTCAATGGTATAGCTTTTGCAACCACCTAGCGTGACCTATAACCTATACGATCTGGGTACCACTTTCGAAATGTTGGCGCATTTCGCCGATTACTACAACTTTTTGTTATAATTACATGCACACTGGTGGGGTTTCGTCTCAGCATAGTATGCAGCAGTCATATACGGAAGACTGATTAATACATGCATTATCAGATACGCAGTAATACAAATATACGACGGCTACATCGGCTCTTTGTGATGGAAGCAGCACTGCGGCGGCGGCGGCTGCGGCGCAGTATGAGCATCAGGCTGCGTTGCGCAGTTAGTAAACGGGTGATTTTAAATTGCCTGATTACTTGGTCAACACGTTGCGCACTGCCCCATGGGTCGCCACCCGCAATCTGCCCCCACGGCACGTGGGAACTGGGGGGGGGGATGGCGGCCCCACGCGTGCCGACGTCGGCCCCGGATGCAAATCTCGAGGCGGGCGGTAACCACAGGAGCGTCGTTAGACGGCTGCTGCGTGTCTGGACGACGGCGGGACGGTTCGGTGTCTGTATCTTGGCTGGCTTTAAGTCACGAGTTGGAAATAGCTTGCTGTCGATATATGCTGTAACCGTTTTCTCGAAATTGCGACCTTCAAGTCCTATGGGGATAGGCAAATGTCAACCCCCTACAAAATCAATACCCCTGAACCGATCGACAAAAAAATCGGCACAGTTTATTATGTCCGCGAGGGGACCGGACCCCCTATACCAAACTTGGTACAAATCCACCCACTGAGGGCTTCTGGGCAAATGAGTCAAATATAACAAATTTTTAAATATTTTATTTATACCTTTTTTTCTGAGGCACGCGCACAGGTCAGACCCGTGGATTGATTTTTACACGCGATAGCTCGAGACAAAAGACGTGAAATCATGCAAGGATGTGCTTTTTGGGGTTATAAAACTTAAATTTAATTTTAAACCCCCTATTTGTCCCCCAAAACCGTCAAATTTTGGCACTAAACGGGACTTAGTTTTTTTGCGACCGAAACGCTTAACAATGGGGCGCTCAAGAGCAGTGGCATCCAGGATTTTCGAAAGGGGGGTGGGGCGGGTATCAAGCGCCATAGGCGCGAGGATCGAGGCGCCGATGGGCGTGGGGTGTGGGGAGG
>Ga0209149_1001316_pt1 | contig 12365 bp, 3 predicted proteins | sample WorMetTyACAVOLI2_FD_187423 | JGI IMG/M metagenome (GOLD analysis project Ga0209149, IMG submission 187423) | Marine gutless worms symbiont microbial communities from Max Planck institute for Marine Microbiology, Germany - Olavius algarvensis... ... | reverse complement strand
AACGACTTTACTGCTGCGTGACTCACTTTCACTTTCCCGCAGCTTTTTGCTGTGGCTGCAACCTTGAAGTTTATCGACTATAATGTTGCTATGACATTCATTCTTATTATTATTATTATTATTATTTCGTCACATGGCAGCACCTGGCGACGAGCGGGGCATTTTGTCTCGTCTCGGATACACTTATCTGATCACATAATATAATGTTGAAATTCTAATGGGTCACCGTCATCCGGGACGTGTCAAAGAAATGGAGTGTGAAAAATTTGCGAACGCAATCTAATATGTTGCGGCGAATATATTCTGGATACGTGAACTATATCGACAAGAACTTAGCTATCGCTGCGCTGCGCACACAATAGGCCTACGTCGAGGGCATCTAGGCCTATAGTAACACCGTAACCTTGACATCGAGGTTGAAGATCACTGAAGGTCATTGGAAACAGTAGGCTGGACAGATCACATACGACTTACTATTAGTCGAGTTATTTGACGTTGAATATTATGGTGACCTTGAAATGTGGGTTATAGGTCATTCAAGGTCACTGAAAATGGTACCATTCGAAAGCTCGGGTACGATTTCCAATTCGCATTCCATAGTATGCCAAAATGTTCGGTACGGGTAAACTACACTGTAGAATGGTGTGGCTATCCGACGATGAAAAAGTTTGATGATATGTTTAGCCGTTTTGTCACAGTACCGGCCTGTACCGTTTTCAGTGAACTTGAGTGACAGCTAACCCAGATTTCAAGGTCACGCCATTATTTGACGCTGAATATCTCAGAAACAGTACGAGATACAAAAATATTTACAACAAGAAATACGTTCTATCGAACTCTGAGTCTGTCCAATGCAACTTTTTCATTTTTGATCACGTGACGTTAATCCAGTTCAAAATCTGCTGTTGTGTACAAAATTTCATCAAAATCGGATGATTTTTCGCTGAGATATGGCGATATAACGATTTTCAAAATGGCGGCCGTCCGCAATCTTGGAATTGTTTTACCACCATAAGAGACCACTCACGAAGTCACTGTTGCTGGCCGCAGCTGCCTGTCAAATTTCATGTCAATCTGATACACACATCTGAAGATACAGCTATTTGAATTTTTTGGCATTTTTGGCTTAAAATGCCTATTCAGGTCCCCAAAATGGGGGTTTTGGGGGACTTTGGCGTGGCGACCACCCACGAAGTCTCTGTTGCTGGCCGCAGCTGTCTGTCAAATTTCATGTCAATCTGATACACAGGTCTCAAGATATAGTTATTTGAATTTTTCGCATAGTTGGCTTGAAATGTCTATTCAGGCCCACAAAATGGGGTTTTGGGGGACTTTGGACCCCTCAATGTGATTATTCATCATCGAGACCCCCAAAAGGCACATCCTTGCGTAAATCCGCATCTTTTAAGCTATCAACTGAAAAAATCCGTTGATGGGTGTGACATGTAGGCGAGTTGACAGAAAGCGTGACGGACACACAGACACACACACACACACACACACACACACACCTAAATTTATATTCTGTCCATGCATAGCTTTGGACAGACAATGAAATACTAATGAGGACTTACACGCGCGCTACTCGAGGTGTCACTTCAAATGACCTTGAGTGACGGCAATGAATAGTGTGCATTTTAACACCAGTTGTGTAGGCTCACACCTACGTCAACGACAATTAGCGTGAAACGACATGAATGTGGCGGAATGACGCTGTGGCTGCAACCCACGTGGGTAGTGGGCGTACGCCGTACGGTGAGAGCTAAACCGTGACTAGGCCTAATAGGCCTCTGCGACCTATTGCAATGCTGTGTATTATGCAACTTTTGCCAGTTAGCAGTGTTTTACCAAGCTGTTTATAATCTCTGTCAAACGTGCGCGAACCAAGGTACAGTGGACATTCACAATGTTAGCACAAAAAATGTTTAATGAAAATAATTTTTTTTCAGAATAAATAATAAATAAATAATTCAGAATAAATAAAGATGTGCAGATTCAGCGTTCCCTCTGCTGTATAACTGTCTGACAACAAACTCTCATCAGTGCATGAGATAGGCGAACGTTACCGCCTGAAGCACACCATCGTTGTAAAACTTTTCCACCCTTATACTCAATTTCCCCGTAACATTCGCCTATCTCATCGGCAAATCGCGACTTTTTCGGCACATGGTTACTTTTGATTATTGCTTATAAATACTCTTACTTACTAACTGAAGAGTTTGTTGTTGATAATATCTATGGCAGTTCTATAAATAACACGTACAAACTAAAAAATTATTATGGCGCCGATGGACAGATTATATGCAACTTACTATTGGTCTGCCACATTTTTATCGCGCGTCAGTGGCGCGTCAGCACACTGACGCGCGATATTGATATAGCAATTCTGTCCGTCTGTATGTCCGTCCGTACGTCCGTCCGTCCGTCCGTGATGTTCCGATATCAGATGAAAACGGCTTAACATATCGTCACCGTTTTTTCACTATACGGTAGCCCAATCATTCTAGTTTCACCAGCGTCAAACATCTTCACGAAATTCCGACGGGGTCACCCCCTGCGGCGGCGCGTTAAATACAGGTGGGGTATATAAATTTCGGGATTTTTGACCAGTCGCTATATCTTGTAAATAGAACAATATAGCGCCATCATTACTATGGAAGGTGAATAGGAACTCGTATGCGATCTATCAAATGGTGCCATTTACAATGACCTTGAACGAACCGTAACCTTGTTTTCAAGGTCACACCATTCTTTGACACTGAATATCTCACAAACGGCTACAGATACGGCCACAGTTACTATAGAAGGCGAATAGGAAACTGCATCCAGGCTTTCGAATGGCACGAGCTTCAATTACGTTGAGTGACCTCTACCCCGCGCGATCTGTTTGCGATAGCTAAGTTCTTGTCGAGTTAGGCTATGTGACGGTGAATAATATCGTCACCCTGAAGCGTAGGGGTTACTCAAGGTCATCGAAAATGGCATCATTCGTTAGATTGCATACGAGTTCCTATTTGTCTTCCATTGTAACTATGGGCGTATTTTGTATCGTTTTCGAAATTAAGGGAGATATTGGTTGAAAAACGGCAATTTTCATGCCCCTTCCATTTAGCTTGCACGATCACCTATAACCCCTTGGAATTTTTCCCCAAAATTTTAATACAAACTATCCACGAACCCGAGCTACTAGATGTCGAAAAGTGTTGCCGAAAATTTATGCCTTTTCAATAGGTGAATGCCTAAAATTTCAACCCTCTAGGTAGGGCTCAACAACGTTACAGACAGACGACAGACAAAAGCGGAGGACGGGTACAGCTAGTATATGATATATTTACGCATGTATATATACAATTATTCGCACAAGTAGAGTAGTATAATAAATATAGCGTGACGCTATAGCAACGTTCGCCTAAAACAACGGAAAATACGGCATAACTAGCCTATTTAAAATCATAAAGACATCCTAAAAGGAAACGTTTACGAGTAAAATCATAATTGTAACCGGGACAGCTTAAACGAATGACCACTAAGTCTGTGTATCGACAATCCAAAATATTGCTGTATCATTTATTTGGCGTTGTGTGCGTGTATGTTCTTACGGTCAGCCAAACGGCTCTGCGGATCGGGACCAAATGACACACGGATTCACCTTGGACTGTTTTAGGCAAGTCGAGATCAAGGTCACGGTCAAGGTCAGAGCGCCGTAGGCGTGACGACGGAGGCACCGTAGGCGCCGATAGAGACAGAAGCGGAGGACGGTGATATATTTACGCATGTATATACGTTTATTCGCACAAGTAGAGAACTATAATAAATATGAGGTTAATAAAAGGTGAATTACAATTATTATTACGCCGAAGCAGCTCTTGTATATACAAATTAAAAATAAAAACACGAGATAAAAACAAGAGTTCGTTTGTCAACGATTAAACGCAGTGCGGTGCAAACCGTTAATGTGCATGCGTGTGGCGAGCAGGTACGAGCAGCTGTCTTTATGAACACTCGTCGCGTAGGCCTACACATGCGTACATAGCAGTTTTCGCCGTAGTACGGAGGAATTACAGTGCTCGTGCGAGTTCGCCTACTCGTAAATTTAAACAGTAAAAAACTATTCGCAGCTATACCTCCTCGCTGTACCAAATGTAACAGCCCACAAACAACGGCCAGTGTACCAATCACCGGATTGTTGTATTTTGGTCCGTTGTCCTGCTGTTTTAATGCCCATCAAAGGGTTAAAATGTGTGCTGCATCGTAGATTCCGGTGTATGCACGGTCATCATCATCATCATCATCATCATTTCTTTAATAACACAGTTGACAAAACGCAACCATGAACAAAATGTAAGGAAACTAATAAATGTCTAAAAAGTGAGGCATAAGCACCGGACCCCATATCTTTAACTAGCATAATTTAGTAAATGTGCAGTTTATTTGAACAAAACATTCAGACAATATAGCCGAGGAAATGCTGAATCTGCGCGTCGAAAATAATTTGTCTTTGGATTAAATGTTTTTGTTGTTAGCGGCAGCCTAAAGAAGACATAAGTGCTGTCACAGCAATGTGATTTACCGTTAAGATAAATGTTTAATTAAATGCTAGTCAGTGAGTATAAAGTATGAAGTAGATTGCTTTCTAAGAATGTGTTTCCTGGCACAGAATAGAGTTTTGGCAGATTAAAACCATTTAAGAAAATGACAGCAGTGGCATCACTGATTCATGTCTAGGTTATTGTCGACCACAAACTGCCCACACAGCTGCACAGATCACCAAAGTGAAAGACCTCGCACTGATTTTTCGATCAGTGTCTTTAACCCAGTAAGACTTCTTCATCTTTTGACAAAAATATTTTGAGCAAGCATTTTTGTCTGCCATTTTTACTCAGTTACAACCACTTAATGAGATGTTTATCTTCAACGGCAAATTGCATTACTGTAACACTTACTGAAGTCCTATTTAAACTGCTGCTAGTATAGAATATTTAATCAAATGAAAAATATTTTCAGTGCAGATTCAGCATTCCCTCAGCTATGTTGTCTGAAATTTTTATGCAAATAAACCGCATATTGACTGAATTTACGCCAGTTAAAGCCAGGGGGCCGGTAATTATACCTCACCATGTAGTTCACATCGCGCAGCGACGGAGGCACGTCGTATGTTGTAGTTGATTCATATGATTTTATGCAGTCGTGTGTGAGTACCAATACATCAAGACGCAACACTGGGTCGGCGAGCGAGTTCGGTATCTGTTAAGTGTGCCGCGCAGCGACTTAGCTCGAACGACGTTGTTTGGCAGCTGGTGTCAGTAGACGTAATGGTCCCGCTGCGACCACGGAACGCCGCGTGTTTCCCGTGATTATGCATGCGGTTGTATTGCGCCAGACTATCTCTACCTGACAACCTCGGCCGACGTCCAACGTTCGTCGCCAACTGACGCGTAGCCAAGCGATTACAACATTTCTCAATTTCTCTCCTGCACGACGAAAACGATCGCGACGGTGCGCCACCCGCACACAAGACGACCTGACAGGTCGCTGCAGACGTTATGTTTTGACGACGTGGATAGTGTCGGAAGACACATGATGCTTTAAAGTTCACGGGAAGCCGACAATAGTCAGCGTGAATTTTCAACTTGTACGAGGGAACACGGAACGGTTTAATCGTTGCGTTGTCGTTACGTACTGTTGACAAGGTCGGGACCAGCGGCGAGTATAAACCATTTCCGGTCAGAGGTACTTGTGACGACCTAACACAATGACCTCGGCGCTAAAACAGCGTTCAACGGCCGCGACTTTCTTGTCGCCGTCAACGTACAAAGTCGATTCGGCGGCAGAATCAGACGAGATGATTGACGCTGCTACTCCAGCACTGCTGCCGCCTCCACCGCCGCCGCCGCCGCTACCGTCGTCGGTCCGGCAGGAGACGCCGACGTCGACGCCGCGGTCGCGTCTACGACGCCTGCAGTGGGTGAAGATCCCCGCAGGGCGCGTCTCCGGCGGCGGCCGCAATGTCTGGACGGACGCCGACAATCGCTTTGGCTCGTCTGGTAGTCCGCCAAGACTCGACTTCGCAGAGATGGAAGATCTGTTCCGTGTCGCTGAACCGTCGGCGTCCGTGAACGGCGTCGTGCGGCGTCAGTACAGCGACAGTCCGTCAGAGGACGTCTCGATCACAAACAGACAGAGAAACCGTGACGAGGTATCTATGCAGGCTTTTTCTATAAAGGAAGGTCATACTCCGAAGGAGCGTAGGCGGGGTGCTCATCTCTCTTACATAGGCCGTTTAGCCCGTAGGTGGATAAAGCAATATTGTCTGTGACGCATGACCAGTGCGACGCCAGATCTACGGTTAGATTCCCAACATAAGATGGTACTCATAGCGCTTACTCACAGAGGGATGGCCAGGCTGAGCTGACCTGGGTGGCTGGTTACATACCACGATAGTTTACCCGCCCGAAGAAGGTCACCCATCCAGGCACTAGCGTAGAGTAACTACGTTGATTGAGACCAACGCGTTACCACTAAGCTAAACCGCCAACCTCTATACGAAATATAAACTATCTGATATGTGAAACGTCAAATAAGCGTGTCACTGTGTAACACCATTTAAAATGCTAGAGAAAATATGCTTCTCACTTATTCCACGCTCTGGGTTCGAATAAATCGAATTTCTTCATTCCGTGATGCGTTGTTTCTGTTTTTCTCAGTTAAGTATAACTAATATCTGTTCGACAGGAACTATCGACCTGATCCCCTGTTTTCTTGCGTTCACCTACATAATGCGTACATCATGATGGCTTTGGCTTTGCAAGCTGCAAGATGTGATCTGGTCAATTTTTCCGTTTATTGTAGCAGATCCTTTTGGCATCAAACTGTATTTACAATATTTTTCACTTTTTATACGATTTTCTCTGACTAAAAATCTTCAGCATTATCAGTAAGCCTACATAATCCTATTTGTTATTTAATAGTCACGCAACTCCCATAGTTCAGTTCAGACAAATCAACCTGGAATTTGACTGTGTATTTTATCATTTGATATATTATAGTAACTTTTAAAGTTTTGTTTATCGAATTGTCGAATTACAAGCAATGAATACTCCTAATAGACTTCTTTTCTATTGAACTCACCACACATCAGTGTGAAAATTAAGTCAGATAGTTTCGCAGTTAATTGTCGTTATGCCGTTGTCTCGTGACAGATCATCTTGCTGGACAGCAAGCGCAGTCTGAACGTCAACATCTTCGTACGTCAGTTTCACCAGTCTCTGTCGGCCGGCGACATCATCACACGCCTGCTGACGACGGCAACCGGCAGCGACGTGGGTGGTCGCGGCAGGTGCGCTGACGCCGAGACACTCACGTGCTTGCTGAAGATCGCGCCGGACGACGACGAAGCTCAGCGACTGAGAGCGTTCAGCGGAGACGCGCGCCGACTGGGAACCGCTGAGAGATTCCTCCTCGAGCTCATCTCACTACCAAAGTACGTCGACGGCGATTTTTATCGCGCGTCAGCACAGCAATGCTGACGCGCGATATCGATACAGGAATTCTGTCCGTCCGTCCGTAAATGTAAATGTTGTCAATTTATATAGCGCATCGTCGTAAAAACGCCTCTAATGCGCTCAATTCGTCCGACACGCTCCGCTATTGTATCATCGTACGTTCTTAGCATATGGTAGCCACATCATTCTAGTTTTCCAGGTACTAAACATATTTGCGAAATTTCGACTAGGGGTCACCCCCTACCGGGGCGTTGAATACTGATGGGGTATATGAATTTCGCAATTTTCGACCAATATCTGGCTGTATGTGGGAAACGATACAAGATAGGGGCATAGTTACATATTTAGGAACGGTAGTAGCAAATCATATGCGCTCCACCGAATCGCGACATTTCTGATGACCTTGAGTGGCCTTTGAAGGTCATTTCTGAGTTTTTTTTATTTTTTGATATTTAACATTTCACTGGATAGTGCAGCAACACGTTTTCGGTGCAGTGGAAAACGAGGATCTGGTTGGAAATTTACTGTTGTTAGTTTGTGAGCGCAACCGACGCGCGATCTGTTAGCTATAGCTAAGTTTCTTGTCTTTCCAAAGTCGACAAGTCGCCAACGCCAAAGACTCGAATGATGATAACCGTAACGGTGTAACAAACGACGATTCAAGTGCACGTTGTACATCTAGGCAAGTTGTGTCACGTTATTACGTCGCTCGGCGATTGCCGGCGAGGTTTATTTTCAGTCGTGTCAGTTAGTTTGTGTGTTGACAGCAAGATTACAGGTATGTAAAACAGAGTAAAGGAAACGCAGATTTAAGTAAGTAAGTAAAAGTATTTATAAGGCACAATAATCAAGAAGTCACGATGCACATCGTCGTGAACACGCCTCTAATGCGCTACCGCTTCCTATCGGCGCTGATCTCTGCAAGCTAGTCCTTAGGCCAGACACCAGCGAACACTGCAAGACCACGGATACGGGCTAATTTATCACGCGATGTGCCTGTTTACTCCCCAGCTTTCACCGGGCTCAGGCTGAGTCGGCCTAGGTGCACGGTTCTGCGCCGAGGTGGTTTACCCGTCCAAAGACGGTCACCCACCCATGCACTAACCGGGTCTAGCGTACAGTAACTACGTTGATCGAGACCAACGTGTTACCACTACACTAAACCGATAAACAGTCACGGTTGCCGTTATCACCATGAAACTTTCGGAGTAGATCGAGAATGGTTCAAAGATCATGCCTGTTGATTTCGGTACGAATCAGTCTAAATCTATGTCGCGGAGCGAGGTTTGCTGTGTTGCGCCTAGCGCTACTTGTTAAGCCGCCGTTCGCGACAGCGAGAGCGGCTTAGTGCATCGGTGGTGTCCATCTGTTCGTCTGTCTGTTTGTCTGTCTGTCGCCAAAATGCAAAAAACGCTATTTTCTCAAAAAGTTAGCAATTTAGAGCTATGGTGTCTATTGACGACTTATAGGAAGTCGTACATGGGCTTTTCAAAGAATCCATTATTGGACCCCTAAAATCCAAGATGGCGGAGATCCGCCATCTGCAATCTTGATGCTAAAATGCAAAAAGGCGATTTTCTAAAAAAAACTAAGAAATTTACAGCTATGGTCTCTATTGATGACCTATAGGAAGTCGTACATGGACTTTTCAAAGAACCCGTTACGGGACCCCTGAAATCCAAGATGGCTGAGATCCGTCTCCTTGAAAATCGACATTACGTCATTTTTTGTGTTGAGGGTGGTCCGATTTTGATAAAATTTCGCAGAATGGTGCAGAATAACATGTCGACTGCGGTGATGTGGTCAAAATCGAAACCAGATGTAGAATTCCAATATGGCGGACGTTTGGGCGAATTCCATGGCATGTCATCCCAGAGCCACGTATCACATTGCAGGGTGCTACCACTTGGTGAATTCACTGTCATGATTCCAGAGCTATGCCACATTGCAGGGTGCAGTCACCTGGCGACATCAATGTTATGATCGTGCCACATTGCAGGGTGTAATAATAAGCAACTTTATTCACCAACAATAGGCATAATAATTCCATTCGCCATATTGAAAATCGTTTTTCGGCATAATTTTTTTTTAATGCAGTTTGGGCTTTGATGAGCGGCGGCTTTCGTGTCGTCTCCGATACGCTTGTTCGTTATGTTCTACAGCTACCGTGTGCGCGTTGAAGCGACGCTGTTGAAAGAAGAGTTCGGTAACACAGTTGACTGCCTCAGACCGTGCCTCGACGCCGTCATTCTCACGGCACGAGGTTACTTTCCCTGCTTCGACTACTCTCACTTTATCCAATCGAGTAATCCTGTGGGATTGTATTTGTTCACTAAGATGAACACCGTGGTTTGCTTCATACTTTTTATTATTTATTTACGAGCATTTACTTAAATATTGATCTTTAACGGTAATTCCGTTGCTGTAATGGCACTTTTACTAACGCCTTTTTATATCGCTGCTAACAAAGAATATTGAACAAAAAGTCCAATTGTTTTCAGAAAAATGCATTCAGCGTTCACTCAGCTATACTGTCTGAAATTTTCATTTAAATTGGCTAACATTTCTAGAAGCTATGAAGAAAATGAAATGGCTTTTTTTTCGTTCACGGTGTAAATGATGCTGTCCAAGGCGTTTGCAGTGTCCATTTCTGCCTTTGGGACGACTTTCTGACAACACTGGCTTTGTAGGCAATTTTGCATGATTTGTGTTTACAAGGTATTTAGGTCACTGTTTCCTCTACGTTTACACCCGTTTCAGTCATTCTGCGTGATAGATACCGTTGACCTGACTTCTCATATGGCCTGCTGACTCACTTTATTATTGAATAACTCAAACATAGCAACATCCTTTCGGGTAGCCATCCAGTAGGAGCTTGGAAAGGCATCGTGCACTTGACCTTTAATATTTTATCTGCAAATGGCATCACGAGTTATGCATGCCATTTGAAAATTCGTTCTTTTAGCTTCCACTCTTGAGTTACGTCTGGACAGCACAAACAAACGGATAACGATATGTTGACTTCGGACGGACGTACGGACAGACGGATTGAGCGTGGTGAGGAACGCGTAATAATCCAAGCGTGGTTTGCTGTTGTCGTTAGCGATTAAAGAAAGTACATTGCTACGTGAACTCATCTACATGATACTGGCGGCTGGAAATTTTCTGAACATGGTGAGCATAACGAACAGGTTTTATCTTTATGAAGTAGCAGTTGATTCCTGTCCTATTCATCATGCGACAATACGATTTTAGTACAGCTAGCCTATATAGTCAACAACTTATATGATGTAAAGGTAAAGGTCTGGACACTTGCTATAGCACCACTTACATGAGTCAGACTCGTGACCAGCAGCGCTTTACAATATCGGAAGTGGCAGCTGATTGGCACTCAAGCTCATTCGAAACCACACTGTTGAATAGGGCATGTCTAAGTCCCTATTAGTATTCCATTGAAACTATGTCTGTATATCGTACCGTTTCTGAGACATTTAGCGTCAAAAATGGCGTGACCTTGAAACCGGGGGCAAGGGTCGTTCAAGGTCATTGAAAATGACGCCCTTCGATAGATCATACGACTTTCTATTGGTCGGTTATTGTAAGTATAGCTGTATGTTGTACAATTTTCAAGTTTTCTGACGTTGAATAATCTTGACCTTGAAAAGGTCACTGAAGATCATTCAAACTAGTACCATTCGAGAGCTTGGGTGCGGTTTCCTATGTGCCTTCTATAGTAACTATGGCTCTATGTTGCATCATTTACGAGATAGAGCGAGATATTGGTCGAGAATCGTGCTTTTTTATACCCCCTTGCATTCGACGCTCTCGTTAGGGGGCCCCATCGGAAAATTGCCATCCCGTTTGGTGTGGGAAAACTAGAATGGTGAGGCTACCAGTTGGTGTAAAAACTGTGAGGATATGTATAACCGTTTGGACTCAATACCGTCGTGTGACGGACGGACAGACAGACGGCACGGCACGGCTATGCCACGGCATAGTCCGCGCAATGCATACGCGTCGCGCGCTAAAAACAACCGACTCAACACGTAGAAAATGTTGAAGTGATGTACGATCCGTTAAAACTATCGCACGACAGTTGTATCGCCAGGGTCTGTACCATATTGGCCACAGACCATATCGGCCACAACCACATTAGCCACACGAAATAACGGTATCGGCCAAAGGGAATGACCATATCGGCCACAACAAATGTAGGCTACTGCATGCTATTTAGCGTCAACATATATAAGTTGTCAATCTGAGACTCGAAACGTCGTACGCAGAGAGTAAAAGAACGCAACAACCGTCGAAATATTTTAAAGCGCTTTGATCTGAGTATATAATTGCTAAAGTAGTTGGAGTTTGAGCTGAGCTACCATCCATTGCGTGTGTTCTCCACGGACAGTAAGCCTAGAACAAGAACGCGAGCTAAGCGCAGTAGGATTTAAGGCTGACCGAACGTAACGTCTTTGTCGTATCTGCTCACGATCGTCGACTCAACAGCTCATTACATGTGGAATGTATATAAACAGGCCGACATTGTACGCTATCGGTCAGTTACGAGTGCAATTTAACACCATGGCGCGCGTAGTCAGTCAGTCAGTGGAACGCTTGACTGGCCACGGGTCGTAGCGCCCTCCAAGACTTGCGGTCATGTGCGATCCTCCAGGCGTCGACGGCGTTGAGCCCAGTGTCGTCCTCGATCTGCTGCACCCACGTTCGGCAGGGTCGTCCTCGCTGGCGCTTCCACTCCGGCCTATGTAAAAAATGCGAACGATGGACACATCGCACGTGCGGAACGAGAACAAGAAGTGTATACTTATTCGCTGTACACAACGGCGCAGACGTGATATTAAAACTATA
>Ga0209149_1001315_pt1 | contig 12371 bp, 7 predicted proteins | sample WorMetTyACAVOLI2_FD_187423 | JGI IMG/M metagenome (GOLD analysis project Ga0209149, IMG submission 187423) | Marine gutless worms symbiont microbial communities from Max Planck institute for Marine Microbiology, Germany - Olavius algarvensis... ... | reverse complement strand
TAACGGTGTTTTAGCGGTGCTATTTGTTTGTACTAGACTACTAGTCCATGCAAACAATGACTTTTTATGTTTGTGTTTCTCTTAACTACATTAAATACTCATTTTATATGATAATTTAGTGCATCAAGTTGATTTAAACAGTCAAAACACACGTTGAATGTCGACAGTAATGGCCACAAAAAAAACACCAAAAAAACGTTTTAAAACAACAAAAAAACACAGCGCAAAAAAACATGTTTTTTTACATCCCTACATTGAAGTCAACTCGCAAAGTTATACAAAAGAAACAACAAAAATAACAACAATTCACAAAACATTGCGTTGTATTTTAATGATCGACAAATATTCCACATTTATACAGTAGCATTTCAATCACAAGATACGCAATATGAGTGTTGGTGTCTATTATACCATTATAAGAACGCTTGCAAAGGTAAATTAACAATGCCAGTGCCTAATTCGAAAGTGCAAGTAAGTTCGCTAAGACACGGTTAGCATTCAATTCCGCATTTAACATTATGCAATTTATTAGCAGCTGTTGGTATTGGCGACGCGGTATACTGCGGAATGGGCGTGGTCACGTGGTTTACGGCGCTAACCAATCACAGGCATTCCGCACGGTCTGTACCGTACTGCATTTTACATTCCGCATTCCGCAGTTCCGCATTTTACCAACACCCGGTTAAATACACATCAAATACGCACACTTCTAGCTGTCATACTCACAGGGTCGGATCAAGTCTAAAAACCGGTTTGGCCGGGTTCCGGTATTTACTGCATCGGCCCAGCGCTGGCGCCAGAGTATTGGAACAAGGCGGGCCATGGACAGTTTTCAGGGGCACATGGCGAGCGCGAGCCTATAACGGGGGTCTGGGGGCAGAGCCCCCGGTGAGCTGAAAGCTTCTTAGCTCTCGGACTTGCAACGGACATAGCAAATTTGTATCCTTTGCAGTATTTACAGCAATCCATTACAACTTTATGGATCATGGTTGGAGGGCCAGCATTTTCCACGGGGGGCCAGGGCTAGCGCCGACGCTGCATTGGCGCATCGGCCTACGGTAGTAGTAAAGACCGCAAGGGGCCTCTTGGATACCAACCAAACACACCAATGTCTTGTTCTACATAATTTGACTCAAGTTATGACTTACTGTGGTTCTGGTCAAGAATCGCACCTCACCCAGTTCAACTATTAACAAAAGTGTAACTTCAAATGTTGACAACTTTTCAGTCTGTTGGATTATAGCATTGTGAACTGTATCAACAGCCGGCATTTTGATGGGCCTGTACCATATCGGCCATAAACCATATCGGCCACAGCCATATCGGCCACACGAAAAGCTCATTTGAATATTGCATACAGGCATGGAGACCGTACTTTTAAAAAATATAAATACTTTAGAAAAGATGCTAAAACGGACAACCAAAATATTAAATGGATTTAAAGTATGAAACAACATTGAAATAATTGGGATTTACTACACTAGAAACGAGAAGGCTAAGAGGCGACCTAATAGAGCGACATAGGCGACGATATAGTTTTCAAATTTTCATATTTTCAAAATCTATCCATTAAAGTTGCATAAAAATGTGTCAGACTGGACAGTGCATAATATTCTTTCAGTAGGCCTAACAGACTGGCAGGCCTAAATGAGTGGAATGACGCGAGTGAGGAGGTAATAGATAGATAGTAAAATATTGGCGGGTTTAAAAACCTGACATTCATTTTTGCTATAAGAGGGGAAACGTATAAACTGCTTTCTGGCCTATCGTCTAATGCACGGTTTCACGTTCAAATTTGGACTATACACGAATCAGAGAAGTATCTACACGACGACGCCACATAAACTCGCCATATATTTTGTGGCCGATATGGTTGTGGCCGATATTGATTTTCCGTGTGGCCAATATGGTTTTTTGCTGTGGCCGATATCGTCTTGTTGTGAACTTGTGGTTGATGTGGTCACACCCCCATTTTGATAGCTGTTTCCAAAGAGGTATCACATGCATGTGTAGTTTGCCGCAGAGCGGTGCGGACTGGGCGAACCCTGTGAGGTGTGCGACTTTTGACCAACGCCACTTACTCTTTCATATTGTTGGGCTAACAAGAAATGAATCAAGTTAGTCAGGGACCATCGGATTAATCCATGAAAAGGTCCATCCTTGTGTTCCTTTCTTTTTCCAAGTGTCGTTTGAAGGAGATGATGTCATTTGCTTGGATCGTGTGTTCCTTGAGGCTGTTCCATCTGTTGACTACTCGCTCTGAGAAGAAGTGTTTTCTTAGATCGGTTCTGCACCTGTTTTTCTTGATTTTTGCTGAATGACCTCTGGTTCTATTATTGTTGTCAAGTTGGAAAAACGTTTCAAACGGTATTGCTGAGATGCATTTGAACATTTTGAAGACTTCAATGATGTCACTTTAACCTGGCTGCATAACTGTGTTTTCGCGTCTCTGGAATCATTTTCGTGAACCTTTTCTGAACTTTTTCTACCTGGATTTTGTCCTTAACATAATGAGATGACCATGCAGATGAGCAGTAATCAACGTGTGGGCAAACCAGAGACTTACTGCTGTCCAGTTAAGATGAACTTATTGCATGAACTGCTAATTAAATGAGTACATAATTGTAAGTAAGTAAGTAAGTAAGTAAGTAGAAGTGATCAGCTGGATGCAGGTCGTAGACGTTATGTCCAATCCATTGTGCAGTTTACAGTTATTTTAACTAATTATATAGAAACACTGCACACAGTATATCTAAAGTTGTATAAGCCAAAGCTCTAAAACAGCAAAAATTAAAATGTTTATTAATTATAAGCGTGAAATATATGCGCTAGCACATTTAAATCTGTTAACCGCCAGCTTTGAATGTCTGAGATAGCGCATATGTTTTATGCTTATAATTAATAAACATTTTATTTTTTGCTGTTTTAGAGCTTTGGCTTATACAACTTTAGATAGACTGTGTGCAGTTTTTCTATATAATATTTGCTGTTTTATTAAAGTTTGTTGGTAAGAGACGTATGGCAAATTAGTAACGTAGACAATGGCACGAACAGGTTAGTTCTGCAAAGGCTTAAACTAAAGATTTGGAAGTTGAGAGCTCTTATCGACATCAGCGAATCTATTATGTTTCCGACATTCGTGTAATATATACATCGTTATTCATCACAACAATGACGTCACACAAAAAAAGTTCCGGTTTCGAGTTTTGGTCATGTGTTATCTCCGCATGGCTGTGGTGCATCTGCCCACCAAATTTTGCGCAAATAGCTCTATCCAATTCGGAGTTATTGACATTTTCCGAAATCCAAGACAACGGCCGCCACCATCTTTGATTTTCAAGTCGTGTACATTTGGGACATTCCGTCATGTTAATAGTGTGGTGCTTGAGCTCTATATAAAATTTGATTCAAATATCTGCGATAGTCACACTTATGTTCATTTGATGACGTCTCATGAATTAACTTCCGGTTTTGAATTTTGGTCAGGTGGTCATCTCCGCATGGCCGTGGTGCATCTTCCCATAAAATTTGGTGTAGATATATGTATCCAGTCCTGAGTTATTGACATTTTTCCTAAATTCAAGATGGCGGCCCCGCCATCTTGGATTTTCAGTTTATGTGAATTTGGCCATTCCGGCGTGTTGACTGTGTGTTCTGTACCAAATTTGGTTCAAATATCTGTTATAGTCACTGAGACTTCACTGACGTGTGGGCTTCAGACGTTTAGTTGATGACGTCACGCGAATTAACTTCCGGTTTCAACTTTTGGTCATGCGGTCATCTTCACATGGGCCACAGTGCATCTTCCCATATAATTTGATGCAAGATATCTTTATCCAGTCCAAAGTTATTACATTTTTCCGAAATTCAAGATGGCAGCCGCTGCCATCTTGGATTTTCAGTTTATGTAAATGTGGTCATTCCGGCTTCATAAATTTTTTATGGTCCAGTGCATCATGGGCCTGATACTCAAAAGTACCAAAGATTCTGTACCAAATTTACTCGTTTATCTTTACCTTATTATGAATTGTCCTAACTTTTCTTAGGAAAATCTTAAGCCTAAGTGTGATTTAGGAACTTTTGAGAATCAGGCCTATGATGCACTAGACCACAAAAAATTTATGAAGCTAATGAGAGGTAAACAATCTTAGTGATTACAGAAGTGGAGACTGTGGATGTGCATTTTGAACTGATCTGGGTTGACCTGAAAAAGGGCCATTAAATACGTCTGTTGTTTTATGCTGTATTACCAGCTTGAAAAAATATTCTGTGGGTCTCAATTCAATGATGCCTAGATTTTGATTCTGTCATATTTGAATTGTGAAATCATGATCATGTCTGTGTAGATCACACTGGATTTGTGTTGTAGGCCAGAAGAAACTTGGAAAAATTATTACACCAGATCCTTGGAAAGCTGGAGCAAGAAATACAACAGGTAATTGTGCAGTTAGTCTTTGGTGTTTGTCAATATTAATTAGCAGCTTTTCATTACTTTTTGTTTAGTTAATTATATTTAATGTTACTGGTACAGTTTTAACTGAGGGACTTTTAACAAGAAACCTTGCCATGCGAGGCACAGCGGGCATACTATCCCTTCCCGAGAATTTGCACATTCTGGTTCTTACTTACATTTTGAGGGACAGATGGACAGACTGACGTGTGACAGTACCCTTGGCCACCGGTAGTAACCAGGGTGATACTTTGCGTCTGGTAGATTGTCACCCAGCCTTCATGTACTGAAAAGTTAAATCTTTTTAAACGATGTTTCTGTCGGACTCGGAACAGTGTGTGATCTCAAAAGTTACAACAGGTGTTCGAAGTGCTTTTTTTGGCCTTGACACAGGCCCACAATTGTTTTGCCACTAATTTTGCCCTGTCGATAATACATTGTTTGAAGTCAGCCCTGACCTCTCCAGTTTCACCTGTAAAGTCGCTACTGTTATTATGGAAACCACACAGCTGATTCTAAGCTAGTTTTAAAACTTTTTGCCATAGGCAGTTGAGAATTTAATGAGGTTTCTGTCTACTAAAAATAGTAAATGTTATGAATTGGTGAAGTTATGTCATACTGGTATTAATCATAGACGTCCAGTTGTTTTTGAGACACAGTCTTCTTCTGAAACGCATATGAGAAGAAGAAGTTACATGTTCAGTGTTCATTGTCTTTGTCAGCTCGCCAGTCTGTATTCATTCTGCAGACTGATATAATTATTGCTATGCACTGGCTTGATGCTGATTCCTTAAGTCATTGTGGCTATATCATTTGTGTCGTTTTGTCTGTAGAAAGCGGCGGCCGTAAGGTTGATGAAAACAAGGCTCTTACGAGTCGAACGTCACGGTGAGCACGTGGCAGTTTAATACATTGCTGTGTCAGTCGGTTGCAGCTAGTGCTATTTGATTTGTCAGAACAATATAACAACGATTTAAGGACAACACGGGTGATGTGGTACCAGAATAACAATCGGACAGTAAACCCTGTCCCTTATTTACCTATGATTAGTCTTTTCTGTTAATTATTATTATTATTATATTTATATTGAACAACAAGCATACAAGGATAAGAACAATGCAACAAAACACAGTAAACCAGAGAGGAGAGGACACAAAGGACTATAAAACAGCCACTAATATGTGCCGTCGAACATTAGAACAAAACAACAAACTTATGAAACTCTACTAACGTTTCTTAAAAGTGTAAGCAGTAGGTGCTGTAACTACATTGTCAGGCAATGCATTCCATATATTAATTATACGGTGCTAAAAGGTACCAGCAATATAAGCAGTGTTACACGTTTGTTTAAGGCTAAATTTTATTACACAAAGTTTCGGGGAATCGAACTAACTCGACAGTCGACTATCCATATATTAATTATACGGTGCTAAAAGGTACCAGCAATATAAGCAGTGTTACACGTTTGTTTAAGGCTAAATTTTATTACACAAAGTTTCGGGGAATCGAACTAACTCGACAGTCGACATGTTAAGTTCGTTGTGATGTTTTAGCGAAGTCTGTGACAAGTCTGCAAGTTCGTGTAATGGAATTTGCAACGGACATGACAGACACGACAAATGAACTTTTGGCGGCATGCTGTGAGCGCTGACTCTCTGAGTTCAAGTAGCAGTGTATTGTAATAACCGTGTCTTTCCCTCTGTCACAAATACTTCTTCTCCCACACAGAATGACAATGCCTGCTGTGAATTAAAGTTGCAGCAACGCCACACTCACAGTAGCATATAATAAATGCCCAGCTGTTGGCAGCAACTAATTTGTCTTTGTTGTCGTCTATCTTGTCATATACCTACATCACATGGGGTGGAATTTAATTGATAGAGTAACCCCTGGGGTTGCATCGACTTGTCTCGGGAAGTTCTGGACTTGTCTCACGGCAGTTTCGAAATTGTCCGAGAATTTCCCCGAGACAACGTCGGAGACATATCTGCGAAGTGTAGGACAAGTCTGCGACAAGTCCGAAACTTTCGGAGACTTGAGTAAGTTTCGAGGAAGTTGCGGACGTCTCACGTGAGTTTGTGTAATGGAATGTGGCCATTACTTGGCTTCTTGAAGTGACCACGACTGTAAACTGCGACAGTCAACTAATTTTAAATATTGTTCACAATCAACATCAACCAAGCAGTTAAGAAGTTGTATGACACAATGAGGCCTGCTACTCTTGTACATTTGCCTTCAAATGTGGGCATATATAGCAGTGTGACGTCAGACCACAACAATTGTATGGTGCTTGCGATGATGTTGTAGGGCTGCTCCATACCAAGTGACATCGGGTAGATGTAGGATTTGTAAAAGTTCTGTTCATCAGCGAGGATCGCACTACTGCCAAGGTTGTGCATATAAAAAAGGTTAGTGTGCATTTGCGGACGGGGCTAACCCCGGACCCTTTGATTACTATCACAGAACTTCACCAATTCACAACATTTATGGTAGAGACAGACGTTATTATACTCACAGTTGACTACATTAAAAGTTTTTAAATTGTCTTAAAACCACCTGCATGGTTTCCATAGCAACAGTAGCGACGACACACTGGAAGCATTGGAGATTGTATCTAAAACAAGAACTTAGCTATCGCAAACATACACACAATATGTCGAGGGCATCAATAGTAACCTCGTGACCTTGAAATCTTGGCTAACGGTCACTGAAGGTCATTGCAAAACGGAACCATTGGATAGATCGTACACGACTTGCCATTAGTCTAGTTATTGGACGTTGCATATCACCGTGACCTTCAAATATGGGATAGAGGTCACTTAAGATCATTGAAACTGGTACCATTCGAAACTTTGGTACGGTTTCCTATTTGCCTTGTATAGTAACTATGGCCGTATCTTTAGCTGTTTGCATGACGTTAAAAACTAAGTTAGGGGTTGTTCAAGGTCATTGAAAATGGCACTGTTCGATAGACCATATATGACTTTCTATTGGTCAACCATTGTAACTATCGCTTTTCAGGGTTGGGTTTCTTCTGGCAAAAACCTGTTTCTGTCAAACTTCAGGTTTAAACCGGTTGAAAGTGGTAAAAACCAAAATGCCGGTATCGTGGGATGGTACGAAGAATTTATTATTCTTATTCACTGCAGCAGCAGCTGTTTATTGTTTAATACGTGCAAATTTGCCTCATATCAATCATCATTTCCAACAAAATGCTACATGTGTTAGGCTAAGACAAAAAAACATTGGTTAGCTAATTCCAATATGACAATCAGTGTTCAGAATTCTACTACATATTCAACTTAAACCACAAACTTGTAGAAGCTCTATCTTGTACCATTTTTGAGTTATTTGGCGTTAAATAATATCGTAACCTTGAAATCTGGGTTAGAAGTCACTCAAGGTCATTGAAACTGGCACCATTTGAAAGCTCGGATGTGGTAACTATGGCGCTATCTCGTATCATTTGGTCGAAAATTACAAATTTTTATACCCCACCTGTATTTAGCACCCCCACAGGGGGTGACCCCATCGGAATTTCGTGAAGATGTTTGATACTCGTAAAATTAGAATGATTGTGCTACCAAGTGGGAATGAAATTATGACACTATGTTAAGCCATTTACATGGAATGTCTGAACGCAACAGACGGACAGACAGACATGTTTGCTGTATCAATATCACGCGTCAGCACACTGATGCACGACAAAAACTGGCACCGTACAATATTTTGACATAACGTGATCAATATAAACACTTTATTAACTGAAATAAAATTTCAGAGATAATCTCAATTACAGTGGCTCCACGACTCAAACGAAGACGCAGTCTTGTGGTTGGAATTGGTGGCAAAACGAGCTTCTTGCGAAATGAATTCCATTGTAACTATGACCATATCTTGTATCATTTCGGAGATAAAGTTAGATATTGGTCAAAAATCATGATTTTTCATACTCTCTTGTACATAACAACCCACCTGGGAAGTCGGTTGTGAATATTTTTACGTCGTTTTCTTCACAACTGAGCCAGATGGCTATGCTATAGTGTGGCATAAAATATCAGATATGGAGTTCTTGAGACTTGGTCTTGGTCTCGAGACCGTATGTTGAAAGTCTTGGTCTTGAAGCTTGGTGCTTGGTCTTGGTATTGTTTTCTGGCAGCTAAATAACGATTTTGTGCTGCGATGGATCCTACGTTCGTCATCCCTTCACGTCATCATCTCAGCATAAAGCTCACACCAGATGCCGTTGGTGCTAAAACTGCTCAACTGCACAAAGTTTTAGCTGTTCACAATCATGTTTCTATTACTTTAGATATTTGTACAGATTGCTGTATGCACTCTTTTATGGCAATAACTGTACACACCTTCTCTGGCTGTAAAGCAAATGCTTTCTTACTGTCGTTTGAGGCATTTAAGGGGTCTCATACGGGGTCAGAATCTGAGAATTGCTGAAGAGTATGAGAAGACTCTATTGGCAAACAGTCTTGTCGATAAAGTTGACTTTTGTCTAACTGACAATGCATCGAACATGTGCAGAGCATTCGATTTCATTGCCAGTTTCCATGATGAGGAAACCAGTTTAACAGTTAAATGTATTAGAGCGTGCATTTTGTACATTTACATTATACTGATATGATGTCTTGGTCTCGTGGGTATGGGTCTTGGTCTTGGTGTTTAAGGATCGAGTCTCGAATCCAAGTCTGAAAAATATTGCAGAAATGTTCAACATTCGATTTGAGTAGGGTGTATGTACGTTACAGACGACAGACGGAATTGCAGTAACAATAGCCAAATGTAATGGTGTGCTCAAATAGAGGTTCTGCAAATTCTGACATTGTTTCGTATGTCTTGTGCAGCAGAACAACATAAACATAGATTACTATTTAGTGTCAGACGTTTAGTATTTATGGTTTTTCGTATTGTTTGCGCTGTAAACTGTAAATGCTTTCGTTGATTATCATAAGGAAAAATGTCGTTGTAACTCGCACCACTTTATTATATGTAATTGATGAATGTGAAGTTGGCATGTGTATTCAGGACAAAATGCTACTGATGTGTGCCAGAAATCATAGAAATAAATTGAGGCATTTTACACAAGTGAGCAATTAAATGAAGTGGCCTTCTTTTTTGGTCCACCCTAGCTGTATGTGTGTGTTTTCACAGTAATGTTGCTGTTGCTTCGTCGACGAAATGGTGTTATTTTGTTGTTGTAGGTATATGTGCAATGTGTGGTACGAAAATTTTGGAGACAAAGAATTACAGACAGTCATCTGTATAGCTGACTAGTAAACACTGTTGACTGCGATTGTTTGTGATGTTGTTGGGATGTCTTTGTAAATGTTTTGTCTGACTAACAGTGTTTGGCAGATTTATAACCGTCACAGCAGTGAATATTACTTGACATACAGTAACCAACAAGACTCACTGCATACCATACCACAAGACCAAGACCATTATCGAAACTGCAATTGCTGATACAACTCGTAGTTAAGTTGGTGTAATGCCTCGCGCAATAAAGTCTAAAATTACTCGTGTTGACACGTAGTGTGCAGTTGTGCACTGTTTTCATTACCAGCTTGTCACTGAATCACACATAGGGTGTCATCTGTGCTATCAACAATGCACTTGCAGTCCGTCTAGAATGAGAAGACAATGATTACAGCAAATGTTGATGTGCTATACGTACAAAAATTTGCGCCACAGCTCACCAATTACAGAAAGATGAAAATTTCATTTTTTTCTGACATACGTTGTTGCACATGAGTTTTAAAGGAAATTTGTCATAGTGGAGACACAAGTGCAGCCAATACCGGTTATCACAGGTGTTCTAGAAACATTGTTCTATTAATTTAATGACTAAAGCATTTAGGGATCATCCATAAAGTCCATAAAGCTTGTCTGCAATGCATGAAAAAATGACTCTTCCTTGCTCGCATGTTTCGTCCCCACTGCAGACGTCGACAACTGCAGTCAGAATGGAATCATTTAAGATTAGACTGACAGGCTTGTTCCAACAGTTGTCCACCGCTACAGTTAAACTACCACACGCAATATGAAGTAAGCTTACAGTTGAGGTACAGTGTTTAACAAGAGAAAGTATTTTGAAACAGGTATTTTGCAAAAGTATTTTCAAAATACCTTGAATTGAAACAAAGGTATTTTAAATACTAAAATACAAACACATTTGAAGTATTTCAAATATAAAATACAAAAAGTATTTCAAATACAAGTATTTGAAATAGTGCCCAGCTTTGTGCGGCGCCCTTCACATTGTTTACACTAGTTACTACCCTCAGTACGGCCTAACACTCTTGGAAGGCTTCTTAGGTCTCTGCGTCAAATAAACTTTAAACAGCATAAACTTTCTTTCCCAACACGCTGCTTCTTCAACAATATGTAGTTCACCCACTACATGCACTAGTGTTTGTTTTTGGAGTTAACAGTAGACCTATAATATAATTTTACTTTTGTTTTACAAACTTTGTGTGTGTAACCTTGCTACGTTTTTACTGTTCAACTGTATATCTAATTTATAATTGCTATTTTATTCACGTGTATATAGTTACTGTTTTTTCTCTGATTTGTGGTATTTGTTTAGTGTAATTTGTTTGTGTAATTGTGCAATTTCATTTGTGCTCCTTTATTCCTCAACTATATTGTAACACTAGTGCGATTGCCATTGGTGACTATTAAAGGCTATTTGCTTGCTTTACGCTATCAAAGCACCAATGGCGTCGCATGTCAGGGCTAAATTGGCTAATATCAATGAACTGTTGGCTAATACTGAAGTCACTGGCCTCTCTGGCCCCTCAGACCAGTAATAAATAATTATTATTGGTCTGAGTGTGGCCCACACCATGGAGCTTTTATAGTTCCATGGGCCCACGCCCAGAGGTCAGTGACCCATTTTTGGCCAAGGTAAATTAAATAAGTAACGTTCGGGTTGGTGGGCCTTGTTCCCTGCTGGGCCTTCTTCACCTAGACTACCTTACAAGATAGAGCTATATTAGAATGGTGGTCTAATAGAAAGTCGTACATGTTCTATCGAATCGTGCCATTTTCAATGACCTCGAATGACCCCAAACCCAGATTTCAAGGTCAGGCCATTCTTTGACGCTGAATATCTCCAAATGACTAAATATACGGCCATAGTTACTATGGATGGAATGCGAATAGCAAGCCGTACCCAAGCTTTCAAATGGTATTATTTTCACATTTCAAGGTCACGATAATATTCGACGTCAAATAACTACTACTAGTAACTTAGTAAGTCGTGTAATATCTATTTAATGGTTCCCAGTGACCCTTCAGTTAGATTTCAAGGTCACGGGGTAATTATAGGCCTATGCCATCAACGTATTGTGTGCGCAGCTGACGTGCGATTTGCGATAGCGAAAGTCTTGTTTCGTTTATAGCTATAGGCCTAGTAACACGTTAGGCCTAACTGATCAAAAACTAAAGGCTATAAGCCAAAGCTCTAAAACCGCCAAAATTAAAATGTTTATTAATTATAAGCGTGAATATATGCGCTAGCACATTTAAATCTGTCAACCGCCAGCTTTAAATGTCTAAGCTAGCGCATATGTTTTATGCTTATAATCAGTAAACATTTTGATTTTTACTGTTTTAGAGCTTTGGCTTATACAACTTTAGATAGACTGTGTGCAGTTTATATATATAATATTTGTTGTTTTAATAGTTTGTTCGTAGGAGAGGTATGACAAATTTAGAAACTTAGACAATTATAGCGTGAACAGTTGAATTGTGCATATGCTTAAAGTAAGTAAGTAAGTAAACAGACATTTAAACACGCTAGCTAAACAGAAACTGTCACGAAAGTGCGTGCGGTGACGGAACTGAAGAAAACCAATAAATGTACAGAATAACAATGACACACTGTCAATCAGAATTGTTGTTGAAA
>Ga0209149_1001314_pt1 | contig 12373 bp, 9 predicted proteins | sample WorMetTyACAVOLI2_FD_187423 | JGI IMG/M metagenome (GOLD analysis project Ga0209149, IMG submission 187423) | Marine gutless worms symbiont microbial communities from Max Planck institute for Marine Microbiology, Germany - Olavius algarvensis... ... | reverse complement strand
GCTGCAGCAAGTGGAAGAAGACGTTGGCCTATCTGTTGGTGCTGCCTGGATCGCGGGCCAGGATCGTTCGATGTGGAGGACGCTACGACCCTCAGCTGGTCAAGCGCAGCAGTGAGTGAGTGAGTGAGTTGCTTGCAAACAAATGTGGTTACAAACAAACAGGCAACTGACAACAATACCTCACTGGTAGTCGACTTGGCAAGGTAACAATGGCCAGAATTATTGTAAAAACTGGCCAGCATTAACAAGACAGCATTAAAACATGTTCTTTATAGTAGGTATGGTATGTTGATCATACAGTGAAGTAGCTTTTTAGCAATCATAACTGTTCCTCAAAGACGTTAATAGTGTAATCTGCAACTCAGGGTAACCAAGCCATCACAGTATATAACCAATTACTCGTAACTTTGTCGGGTTGCGGAAGGAACGGGCATCTGGCATAAAATCTCACCTTTAAGTGTGCCATTCCTGTAATAATGTCTGCTGGCATGGCAGCCAGTGGACTTGAGGACAGCGCTGGAACAGGTGGCAGGGTGAAGAGCAACTCCACTAACTCCTGCGGGCCACATGAAATCCAGCAATTCTGGTGCTGGCTCACCCGGGATGTCTTGGCTGTAAATGAGTTTGTTGTTTTGTTTATACTGACTGCAATTTGCATGTTATCAGTAGAACTTTAATGATAATATACAGACCATCGGCAGTGGAGAAGACGTACAGAAAGTCCGCCTCTACAGGAATTGTAACTGCTGCGCTGCCACCATCATCACGTTCCACCAGCTGTTTTCCTTTGTCATAGGTTGTCCCTCTACACGCCTACAGTGTACAAAGTCATATATACTGCAAATGAGCGCACTGGTGTGCAAACACCTGTGTTGCTAACTTCATTTTAATGCAAATGGTCTGGTGGTACAGTATCGGACTTATAACTGAGAGGTTGCAGGTTCAACTCACTGTAGAGTTTTATCTCTATCCGACTGTAAGTACAGCCTTAATCCACTCAGTCAAACCCGAATTGACCAAGTAGGACGATATCAAATTCGATGAACGTTCAAACTGAGTTGTACTTGGCGTGTATGGTAATCATTAGGCGTATTGTTACGTATAAAATATTTATTAACAAACAATTAAAACACACAAATGTTACAATAAGGCTGGCACTGCATATATATTAATGTTACAGTTCAATCTAAGCTAGGCTCGAGCCGTGCAATGCTTGCGAGCGATGTTTGGATCGAGAAGCTAGCAATATTATCTCACGAAGATGTCGATCTATTCCGCTGATCTGCTGTCTTCCGAATATGTCGCCGTCGTCGTCGACTTCCACTGGTTCACAGATTGCCACCTGGAGGCGATCTTTAACATGAACGCGTCACGACTTCAACTTCGATCTCCGACCACCGTCGACGGGAAAGATGTTCGTCTGATCACCGGCGTTTCTCCCTGAACCCGGCTCAACACGATATTCTTCCGCACCGTCAATCACAACTGTCTGATCTAACTATCAGACTTCATATAACGACTTCTTTGAAGTCTATATCACAAAAACGGTGACTTTATCACCTAATCTTCAAATGGTCCTTTTGACTAGTTCAGTTCAATTCGTCTATCTATCAACCAACAATCAAACAATGTCGCGTGACCAATTGTCCTCATTGGTCAAAATTGTCTTCAGCTGATATCCGTTATGATAATTCATAAGTATGTAAATGTTCAGGCATCAGTTGTTGGACCACAGTAAAATCAGAATGGATGATCACTGGCAGTGACTGTCCTTCAACGCGAAGCTAGCATGCAACAAATAGGCCTTCCAATTAGTGCCAGCAATTAAATTAGACAACGAAAATATTGGTGGGCAGTGTACACCTTTACAGTACTCACGCAGTCTCACGCACAATAGAAAGCAAAGCAAAGCAAAAGCAAACCAAGGGTGTGTAATGGGCGTATAGGCATGTACCCAGTGCTTTTTTGTGACGGTACGCGCCGGTACGGCGTACCGGCACCTTTTTTTGCCAAAGATGTTTTTTTTTCGTTTTTTAATGTGTACGGACCGCACTATTCATGTACGCCTAGCTGCGCTTTAAATCATAAACTGTTCATTGTTCTGAACGCGTGGTAACTTTTTCACCGTTGTTTCTGAGGTTCGATATTTTATTACGGCGTTGCGCGTTGGCCTATGTATGCTAATTGTTGGTATGTATGCTAATTGTTTACTTATTTTCTCACGCACCTTGCCGAGAAAAATGACGTCATTTCCTGTGTGAGTGTGAGTGACCCAAAACTAACGTCATGTACCGCATGTTTTATACTATGATTGCAAAGGATGGATAAATTTCTGGTTAAAAAGACTTAATTATCAGTTACTTTTACAAGTCTTGAGGACGAAAAACGGTACAGAACGATCGTTCCTAAGTAAGCTATTGGTTGTGGACGAACTTACAAAAACAGCAGTAAAAATGCACGCAAACTAGCCATTTTGAGCTCTAAAAATAAAAATTTTTCTGGGGAGGGGGCACAGCCCCCTCCCCCTGTGGGGAGGGGACACCCCCTCCCCACACCCCACCAGGGTGTCTACAAATTTGGCAAAATGAAATTCCCTGAGTTTTCCATGTTTTCCAGACCTTCTAAACAGTCTTTTCCAGACAATTATAAAGTGAAAACCCGATGTAACAAATCATCTTAGCATTCAGTTCGGCAGCTTTCTTGCAGAATTACAGAATATTTTATTGAATGAGCATGGTGACTGGCTCCATCCACACCAGTCACTGTGTCACCCAACCAATGTACGCTACTGTTACTGACAATTATGCACATAACTCGATGCCCAAGAGATACTATCTGATAAATTCCCTGAGTAAATTTTAAATTCCCTGAGTTTTCCCTGTGTTTTCCAGAATTAACAAATTCCCTGAGATTTCCATGTTTTCCATGTTTTCCAGAGTTGTAGACACCCTGCCCACCCCCCTCGGCGCCTGCGGCGCTCGTACCGCCACCTTTTTGTTTCCAAAAAAAGCACTGCATACTGGTAAGCAGTTGTGAATTTGTTGACCACATCTGAAAATGTCACCACAATATCTTGTGAAATGCAGAACTATTTTTCATTCCACCTCATAACAAACATAATAATACATGTTTTAATCAACCTTTTTTGTTGGACATGATGACTGACGATTGACGTGAGGCACATTTCCGAGTTTTAAATAATAATAATAAACAGCAGCTGCAGTGAATAAGAATTCTTCATACTGTCCCATGATACTGGAATTTTGGTTTTTACCATTTTTAACTGGTTTAAACCTCAAGTTCGAAAGAAACAGGTTTTTGCCAGCAGAAACCCAACCCTGGTAATTTCAGCTGGACTGTGACAACCGAAATCTATTTTATTTAGCGACCACCAAAATAATGGAAAGCATGTATAATACTTTTATTGATAGATAACTTTTCAAGGTAATGGGGCCACAGTTTACAGGTAAGTGGGCAAATTTCCTAAGGACACTGTGCATCAAAAGGTACTGAAATCAGTTCATTTTTGACAGTTATCCAGAAAATGAAGAGGATTTTTTTTGAGACATGACGTAGACATGGTTAGCCATTAGTAAAACAATCAGCATCATCAACATCAAAATACTTTTACCTAAACGTGCACATCAGCACATTCATGAAACTACCAGACGAAGAACAGCGAACACGGACACACAGACACTAACAAAGACATGATTGTCTTCATGTGGCACACAAAACAAGAGTACACCACATATCAATGGTTGACAGCACGAAGGTACTATGCAGGGTGACCAGACTCTCCAGACAATGTGACAATTCCATGATGGTTCACGGCACTCTTGCCTATGTTAAATACTGCTAGTGTTACTGTCAGTAGTGGGGGTAGGAATACAACAGTTCATGATCCCAAACCAAAATGAAATGCACAAACTCAGCAAAGGTCCAGAACAGATGCAAATATGCAGCTAACAATAAACAGTTTTAGGCCATTTGTACCTAACAAGGTTTTTCCCTGACACTTCCTCGAATTTTAGTAAAATCCCCGACATTTCACTGACAGCTGACAAAATCCCCGACATTTCCAGGTTTTACATACATGTGGTCACCCTGACTGTCCATTTTTTGATACCTGGTGACAGCCCGAATTCCCAGCCCAGGCTTAGTAATTCGTTATAGAAATGAAGAAAAATGACATTAATGAGCAGTTCATCAAACTTCAGTGGATGTGCAAAGGCACGAAGGATTCCAGCATGGCCGTCGACTTTATTCCTATGCCGTCGTTTTCTTCTTTAATGACAAAGTAACGTAGAATATTTATTGCCACTAATTTTACGGAATGTCTGTTTTGCGTACATCATTGGAATCATCACGATTTTGTCAATAACAGTCACAGTAAGTGCCGGTGTCCAAAGCACAAAATGTTATACGTCTACAGAATAGGACATAGTACCTTTGTATCTTTGCATCTCGAAAACAGGTTTTCTGGGCATAGTACCTTTGTGCTGTCAACCATCGATATGCCCATCATTTTGATCTGCACACACAACGACGTGGGACCGACATCAACAATGCCAGTCTTTGCAATAGACAACGTCACGCTAACTTGCTCAGTACTATCACCATGTAAGCTGTGTACGTGCAGTACGTCGAGCAGGCAAGTGTTCACAGCAGCGCAGACTGATGGCAGATGATGACGATATGTAAGTCTACTGGAGGTGCGGATCATATAGCCCTTGTGTGGAGCTTGACACACCTTCACCGCCTCCGTAGCTGCCACCCTGTTAACAGACAATAACACAAACTGCTAGCATACAGGCATTTTCTACTGCAGCAAGGCTGATATTATTATAAGCCTTGCTGCAGTAGAAAATTATAAGCCTCGAGTCAAATTGCAGGAAATGACTACAATACACAATAGTATCTGCACTTGCCAATACAACCTATTATGCAGTGGTTGAAGTCAGGACGGCCATGGGGGCATGGGTTGCTTCAGTGGTTTTCTGCAGTTTTATAAGTTTAATAGCCTATGCCCCCCTTATGGAGTCTGAGCCTATGCTGTTGTCTTCTGTATGAAGAGCAATTGGTGCATGCTTACTATATTATTTGTCTTTACTTTTGCCAATTAATCGTTTTGGCAACAGCCATCAGACCTGTGCAATGAAAGTACTGGTTTATCCCATCCCAAAGTGTTCTGTTATGCTAAAAAATTGGCCAAACTTGTTTGCAAAAAATGACCCCACTCGGGCAGTACACCCCCTATTCAGCTGGGGAAGGGGTAAGTCCACTCCACACTCCCCACTCTCCACGATGCCTACAGTGTCTCACCCCCTCGATGCCTTCAGCATCTTGTTCCCCTGAGCCCCCTCCTCAACACAGCCACTATAACGACTGCTGTTGTCACATTCGCCTTCATGCAATAATCACGATAATCATAAATATTGTGTTATGCACGAGTTACCTACCTGCCCACTACCATCATCCACAGATGTGCTTCGCTGGTAACTATCGCCATTCAGTCCCATGTACAGAGCTTGACCACTGCTTGACCGCGACCGAGGAATTACTCCACCATACGACGACGACGAGCCACCTTTAACATTCACACAACTAGTCATCTGGTACTAACTGACTATCATCTATCTACAGTTTACTACTGCTATAACTAATACAAAACTGAATATTTACCCAAAGTTAATGAAGAGCAGAAAATGGAACTTATTGATTGCTCGGAGGATAATAATAATAATAATACGACAACTTATAAGGCGCCGTAACATGTCCATAAAGTCACTACAAGGGCGCCGAAGTCACTACAAGGGCGCCGAAAAAGTAAATGGCAGTCACAGAAATGTTGCTGTACGATATGACAGTTGAAAACAGCACTCAATTCTCATCAACTAATAGACAAGTGCTGCCAGTCACAGTGATCCTGCAGGGTGCTGCCACCTGGTGAATTTAATGGCATTATCGCGTTATCCCACAGCCACTGCCCACTGCAAGTTTCATGATGAAAGCTGTAAACGTTTTTGCCAATACTGTGCATAAGCGCATCCTATGCTGTTGTGCACTGTCTGTCTGTCCGTCTGTCATATTTGTGTATTGTATCCAAATGAGTAAATATAGTCTCAAACTTCTTCACCATCATGTAGCCACACCAGTCTAGATATTCTGTACCAAACCTTGTGGTAATATTCTGAGAGGGACCCCCTAATGGGCAGTAGGATGCAGGTTGGGTATGAAAAATCACAATTTTCGACAAACATCTTGCTTTATCTCGGAAGTAATACAAGATAGGGACAATGGACCATAGTTACTATGGAATGCTAACAGGAACTCATATGCATTCTATCGAATGGTGCCATTACATACGACCTTAAATGATGCCTAACCCAGATTTCAACGTCACGCCATTATTTAGATGCTGAATATCCCAGAAACAGTGCGAGATGTAGACATAGTTACAACACGTCATGGGTCAATGTTGACATCACGTAAGATGCCTGCTACAGTTGCTCCAACAAAGTCCCAACTCACAGGTATGCAGATCCAGATTCAGTCTCTCGAGCAGTGAGTGCACGAAAAGTAAGTTGATTAGGCAAACGCAGCTGAAAGTCTAGTGAAAAAGACGACAACATCTCTGGCACTCTCTTTACCATACTCCTTCTCGCCACAAACTCCCGATACTCATCTTCGTAGAAGACTAAATTGGACTGGATTTCTCATGCTTATTGATTTCTTCCTTCATACTATTTTGCACATTTTTTGTTTGGTTAGATTGCCCTGACTCCCCATCAGTTTCTGACCGCATGTTAGACGTATCATATCTCATCGCATCGTAACATCGAACTACACTGAAATGATGTAAAAACGGATCACTACCTTGACTGGAGCCATCCGTGCTAGTGGGACTATGATGAAAGTTTGCTGCAGCTGCCGCAGCCGTCTTCGCTGCATACATATTAGCTTCCTCCTGAGCTTTTACAATGTTTTTCTTGTAACGAATTCGTTTGTTGCCGAACCAGTTGGACACCTGTAGATGCAACATGCTAGTAGCTATTACTGAGCTTCATACAGCCAACTGCAACACAGCAACCTTGCAAAAAATTTCAAAAAGTCAAAATCTGCCTCCAAAGAACTGTTCCCATCTCCAGATTTATCTGGCTGCCTGTATGTTCTGACAAAAGCACAGAAAGCATATACACATGCCAAAGAAACTGAAAATTACCACCAAACGTTTACAGTGGCACGAGTTGTGTTGCTCAGAAATGCCAGTTTTCTAGAAATATGAGAAAACTAATAAAACTCTCCCTCCAGACGGACTGCCACAGTTCGACCAGCAACTGTTCAGTAGCATGCTGCTGGCCGTCATAGGCAGACTAATTATAGCACAACAGCACTCAGATCTGCCAATGGCATTGAACTGTCACCACTGCAGTGTCGCCCCGTGGTGAATGACAATATATATTGTAACAAATTCTTGCCTCCCAGTGTCAAGGAACGTGAAAAAAATTTGATCCTACATCCACATCCGGATCAACATAAAAATGTAATCATTTACAGAGGGTCACCCCTTGCACATGCCTACCATCTTTGGTGGATGTCAATTTCCGCATTCGTGAGTTATCCGGCTCACTGATAGAATGAATGACAACAGGACAGATGGATAGAATCAAAACATAACTCTGCCAGCCTTGGCAGAGTTATCAGCAGTATGTCTTAAAATATGATAACGTTTGAATAGTTATAATATTAGTTCTTACAGCCAATGTAAAGCACAGCAAAGCAAGCATGTAATGCTTGATGCTTGTTGAAATCACAACTTAACACGGTATGTACTTGCCTGAGAAACTGATATGCCACATTTACGAGCAAGCTCTTCTTTAGCTTCTTCGCTCGGGTACGGATTGCTCAAATGTGAGTAGAAATATTCATTTAGCACTTCTGTTGCTTGCTTGCTAAAATTGCGCCGCTTTCGCCTGTGCAAATAAGAGTCATATGTAAAGGACAGCTCCACAACAGCGAAAACAAAAGTCACATTTGTGGTGTTCTCCGGATTAACACAGTTCATTCTAATCCTTAAACTTCACGGATGTCTGCTTCTGTTGCATCACCACTGAGCTGCCAGGCACCTTCATTAAAGGCTTTCATCCATGATGAAAATACAGCAAGAATGCAAACAATGCTGAAGGTTAGTTAAACAGGTAGCAAAAACAAGTATGAGAATTAAAAAAAAATACATTTTTGAAGACAGTCGCAAATCTTGCGATTAATCGGTCTGATTATAGCACAGGCTTATATTCTACTTCTGTAGCTTATTTTAAAACTAAAACAGCTGCAAGAAATCATCCTAATATTAATCGTGGTACGTACGTACCTGCGTGTGTGCCCGTGACGGTGTGGCCTATGCGGCAAAGCCGCGGCCTTGCGTCATGTCGCGGCAAAGCCGCGTATAATCTAGTGGATAGTAAAATCTCTAATTTAAATGACATCAATCAATCACATATACAAAGCACTAGATCGCTGAAACTAATGAGAGAAGTGAAACAAGCCTTGCATCGAGGAACCGTGACCGGAGAATCATCACTGCTTCACACGTGCTCTGCTTCAGCTGCAGCTCAATGGCAGTAAACTTGCGCCGAATAATGCCAACCATCCGGTCAATTTCCTTCGCTGAGATGGGTCGTGTGCAACTCTGCTCTCGCAGCAAGTTTACAACATGTGCCGTGAACTCTGTGCACGCCTACATGTCACACCCACTAACAGTATGAGATCTGGCAGTCAACACGTCAAGCCAAGAGCGTGAGAACTGGCAGTCAATTAGTGGTAAACGAAATACAACATATAACTCTCAAATTGTGTGCAGTTCTTCATTTGTAAAAAAGGTAAACAAAACAGTGTGAAGCAAACAAATATAAATCTAATAACCGCAAATAAACACCACTGTATTCAAACCGTACACAGACATACAATACACTACAAAATTACAAAAATATATAAATTCATTACAAAGTGCTACACTTAATCAATATCAATAAATCTCATTGATACAAAAGACGGGTCCCATACTTGGCATGATCAGAGTCCATATTTTGATCACAATACAAGATCTGATTACCGAAAAGATAGGAGCCAAATGATCACACTACTAAGTTAAGTAAAGTGAATGTGGATTAGCGCATCATTGAGAACATGCCTCTAATGTGCCACTGCTTTCTGTACGTCGGCGCTGATCTCCATTAACTAGTCCCCAGCTAGGCACCAGCCAATACTGCAAGACCATGGATATGAATATGGGCTAGTGTATAACGCGATGTGCCTGTTTACACCCCAGCTTTTGCTGGGTACTCAACTCACCTACCCATAAGGTATGGCTCAGGCTCAGTAAACCTGGGTGCGTGGTTCTGCACTGAGGTGGTTTACCCGTCCTAAGACTGTCACCCACCCAGGCACTAACAGGGTCTGGCGTAGAGTATGATCGAGACACAACGCATTACCAATAAGCCAAACCGGCAGCCGGTGCATGTGCATTACGCACTGCTTCACAAAGCAGATTAATTAAATTAATTAATTCAGATTAATCAACAAGATGAGTAGTTGACAGGTCAGTCCTGCGGCAGTCCCTGAAGTCTGAAGATGACACACAATTCACTCATTCAGTTGCTGCATTTGTAACGAGTTCCAAACACTTTCAACAGTGGTCTCTGCTGAACCATTTTCGCACGGAACAGGGACACTGCGGTGCCTGCAGAAGGAAATGGCGACTATCAGACACTGATCTGTGTCCTTGTGGCGAGACCCAGACGATGTCTCACATTGTCAAATCCTGTCACCTGACAAAACTGAATGGAGGCTTATCTCGGCTACACTCTGCGGATGAGGACGCTGTTTCGTGGCTGACCAATTATGGTAAATGACACACATACGAGAAGAAGAAGACAGCAAGGCTGCATCAACTTGAAACTGTTTCACCGACGTTTACTTATGCAATCCGCAGTTTAGCTAAGTAGCACTGCTGTCACAAAGAGGTCGTGCGATGCTTCGTGTCTGTCAGTAGTTAGCTTCAACAGTACAAAATGTCGAGTCTTTTATTGTTAGTTACACAGGCTACAGATTTATCACTGCGTGCAGTTAAATGCTCTGTTCTGTTGTCTTCGATATATCGTTGAGGCTTCTTGTCATAAACATTTCGTTGTCTTCTCCCGTAATCAACACCGCCGCTTACTACCAGCAATGTGTCACACTCAACTTGCAGGATGGTGGCCGTGGTCCATCAGCGACCGTGCTGACAACACCGGGCCTGTTGCAGCATTAACAGCAGGCAGTGAAGCCAGATACTGGCTCAGAATCGCGATTTCTGCCTACCCCACCTGCATTCGATGCCCCCGTTAGGGGGATTCCCGTCGGAGTATTGCCATGCCGTTTGGTACGGAAAAACTAGAATGGCTTGGCTACCCAATGGTGAAAAAATTTCAAAGATATGTTTATTCATTTTGACAGAATGTACGAACATGACAGACAGACAGACACCGCATGATGACATAGGCTGCGCTTCCATAGCATCGCGTGGCAAAAAGCACAGTCAGCTAATGTCAGCTGCAGGGCTTTCCTTGCAGATAGCCTACAGTGGTATTAACATTGAACATCTATCTTGTGGGTATTGATAAGCAGTTTGTGTTCATAATTTTAACGTACATCTAAATATTCAATTCACATTGCAACTGCACCAACGACACAGGTCGCACGAATGTCTGGTCTTCTGAAGTACTGAAGCAGTGTCAACAATGGCAGTTATGTTTATGGTTCTATACAGAGTGACACAGATTATCAACTAGTTGACAGCTTAACGACATCTAAATTAGGAGCATGTGTACTATGTACAGTGTTATGTGACCACACCATACTGACCAATTAACTTTGTGATATTTTGTGTCTGAGCCTTGTGTGGTCCAGTGACCTCGACCTCTGACCTTTAGCCCTAAAAGTACCAACACTAGTTACTGGTCAACGGGAGAATTCTCATACTAAACACGAACTTTCTATGCTGTTCTGTTCTCGAGTCACAAGCCAAGCTCTGTACAGCCTACCGACATTAATTATTCAAACTTGAAACAGCAGTAGCACCAATTACATGTGCCAAAATACCCGTCACCCGAGACACACGGATATTTATAACAACTACGAACTTTATACGACTTTCTGCTCTTGAGCTAGAAGTGCATACAGGACGGACAGGCTGCAATGCATGACTGGCAGGCTCCTATAGTACGGTCGAGTAAAAATTTACATTCTGGCAACAAGCCACAGCAGCACTGATCACTTCTGCACAACCTGTTCATATTTGTCCAGCTCGGTGTGGTAAATCTGACGGATCTGTGTCAGCTTGCCACGGTAGTCCGAGTGCTCAATGGCATTCTCAGCAGCAGCTGCAGCCAGTGCTGCCTGTGATACTGCCGCAGACCCTGCACCACCTTTCTCAGGTCCAACAACACCCTCGGCAAGCAGCATGTTGTCGAGCCGAAGCAGCTGTGGGTCCGGAGGCTCATCGTCAGCTGCACTGCGGATGCTAAGACCTGAATCACAGATCAAATACACATAGTCAAACTAGTCAACTCAAAACAAGATAAACAAGAGCACTCAAAGAGTGCAAAATCCGCAAAGGCCGAAATGTCAACGGAAAGTGAATCGGGAATCAAATCCAGATTTCCGGATTAATCCAGATCCAGATCCAGACGTCTATCAGATCGCTCCCAAAATGTTGTAGATTCACTGCCATGTCAACATCAGTCATTTTGCCAAGTGTCGTACAACTTGGCGGGTGACTGTACGAGAAATGGTAAGACATCTCCTAAAATGCCATGGTGAATGAAATGGAAAAGTGATCCAGAATCCACATGTGGGTCCAAATCAACACCAAAAGTAATCACTTCTAGAATGTCATCCCTTGCCCATGCTCACCATGTTTGGTCAGCGGCCGTTTCCGCATTCATTGAGTTAATCCTGAATGACAGTCAGACAGAGAGACAGACAGACAGACAGAACGAATAATCACATTACTCCACCACCCTTGGTGCAGTAATCTTCTTCTTCTCATATGCATGTCATGAACCATAACTGGAGTAATAATAATGGTTAATTTTGGAAATGTCACTCCACAAAACATTGTCAGTCACAAATCACATATCGAAATGACAAAACACATACAACTATGAGAAGTAACTAACCACACAGACATAAACCACGGGAGACACAAGAATGTCCACTAATATTAGTATTGGAGGCACACTTGTGCTACTCATCCCTATATTTTGACATTTTATGACATATTTTGGTGAGCAGTGTAGAGCAACAGAAGAGTCAGCACCCACTATGCAGT
>Ga0209149_1001313_pt1 | contig 12377 bp, 8 predicted proteins | sample WorMetTyACAVOLI2_FD_187423 | JGI IMG/M metagenome (GOLD analysis project Ga0209149, IMG submission 187423) | Marine gutless worms symbiont microbial communities from Max Planck institute for Marine Microbiology, Germany - Olavius algarvensis... ... | reverse complement strand
GGGAAACCAAAGATTCCGCCTATGGACTGAATCCTTGTGGATTCTGGTCACAAAGCCAGGAAGAATCCCTCCGATAACGCCGACCTGGGCTTTCTTTTCTCACTGCAAAACACAAGAAATGAATATGTGTCATCTGCTCTGGCGCTTTGCTATTCAGCAGCAGAGTACTACTGCGCCTCAGTCTGGTCACGCTCTGCTCACACAAGTCAGGTCGATGTGCAGTTGAACTCTACCATGCGCCTCATCTCTGGTACCCTCCGTTCTACACCTCTCCCATGTCTTCTAGTGCTCTCTAACATTGAACCGCCAGCCCTACGAAGGAAGGCTGCCACTGACAAGCTGGTGGAGAAAATCGTCAAACATGACAGTTGGCCAATCCAGCCTGATATCCTTAGCCCACCATTGCTATACGACTGACATCCAGGAAGCCGCTGTTCAGTTCTGTTCAGTTTCGCGCTGTGCATTGAACCGGCGACGACCTGCGTCGATTCGGCGACGAGAGTGGCGGTCGTCGCAGGTTCTTCACAGTCGGGGCACACTGTCGTCAATCGGCCAATCAACGCAATGTCTGTCGTTTGACGAAATCCGGCGACGAGCTGCGACGACTGACGACGGCCGTCGCAGGTTCTTGACTGTCAAGAACCTGCGACGGCCGTCGCCGGTCGTCGCAGTTCGTCGCCGGTTCAGTGCACAGCGGACAAGTAGCTCTGCTGTCGCAAAGAGGCCGCGCGTTGCTTCGTGTCTGTCAGTAGTCAGCTTCAACAGTACAAAACGTCAAGTAGAGTCTTTTATTGTTAGTTACGTAGACTACAGATTTATCACTGTGTGCAGTTAAATGCGCTGTTCTGTTGTCTTTGGCGCAACGTTGAGGCTTCTTGTCATAAACATTTCGTCGTCTTCTCCGGCAATCAACACCGCCGCTTACTATACCAGCGATGTGTCACAACTTGCGAGACGGTGGCCGTCCACCGGCGACCGCGTTTACAACACCTGCCTGTTGCAGCGTTGACACAGGTAGTCAAGCCAGATATAGGATCAAAATCGCGATTTCTGCCAACCTCACCTGCACTCGACGCCCCAGTTAGGGGGGTTCCCGTCGGAATATTGCTATGCCGTTTGGCATGGAAAAACTAGAATGGCGTGGCTACCCGACAGTGAAAAATTTTTGATATGTTTATTCGTTTTGACATGATCTACGAACATGGCAGACACGCAGACGGACAGACAGACACCACATGACGACACAGGCCGCGCTTGCATAGCATCGCGCGGCAAAAACTGAACTGAACTGAACGATCCAGTTGAGTTGAGTTGAGTTCAGTTTTATACTGTGCACTGGACTTTGCAGTGCTGACTATTAAATTGCTAAAGCTGATAAGTTGCTGTGATGTGGGCAGATGTGTGGTCCGGAGGCTGCGTACTGGCTGAGCTATTATTAGGTCAGCCGGTTTTTCCCGGCGCCACTGCTGGAGATCAGCTGGTGGAAATCATCAAGACACTCGGTACTCCGTCGTCGGAAGATTTCGAGGAAATTAATCCAAACTACAAGAACGTTAACTTTCCGTATCTCAGCCCAACTTCTTGGAGCAAGGTACAGATTTGTGAAGTGTATATAGTGACAAAATAAAATATAAAAAAAATTAATCATTTTTTGTTATACAGTTAACTGTTTGCCAGTTGCTGCTGTGTAGAAAATGTAAGCCTGGAAAGTGGCCATTAATATGTGAGGAATAGTTGGATGATGATGACCATGTACTGCGTCACCTCCTGCCAGCTGTCAACAAGAACTTAGCTATCACAAACAGTTCGCGCGTCAGCTGCGCACACAATACGTTGAGGCCTAAATATTACACTGCGACCTTGAAAACTAGGTTAAGGGTCACTCAAGGTCACTGGAAACGGAACCATTGGATAGATCGTACACGATTTACTATTAGTCGAGTTATCTGACGTTGAATATTATCGTGACCTTGAAATGTGGGTTAGAGGTCACTCAAGGTCATTGAATGTGGTACCATTTGAAAGCTTGGGTACGGTTTCCTATTCGCCTTCCATAGTAACTATGGCCATATCTGTAGCCCTTTGGAGATATTCAGCGTCAAATAATGGCCTGGCCTTGAAATCTGGGTTTGGGGTCGTTCAAGGTCATTGAAAATTGGCGCGGTTCGACAGATCATGTATGACTTTCTATTAGTTAGCCATTGTAACTATAGCTCTATCTCGTACCGTTTGCGAATTATTTGACGTTGAATAATACCGTGACCTTGAAATCTGGCTTAGAGGTCACTCAAGGTCATTGAAACTGGTGCCATTCAAAAGCTTGGGTGCGGTTTGCTATTCACTTTCTATAGTGACAATTGCCGTATCTGTAGCCGTTTGTGAGATATTTAGCATCAAAGAGTGGTGTGACCTTGAGAACAGGGTTAGGGTTCGTTCAATGTCATTGAAAATGGCACCATTTGATAGATCGCATACGAGTTCCTATTAGCCTTCCATAGTAGCTATGGCGATATCTTGTGAGATATAGCGACTTATTGGTAGAAAATCACAAAATTTTTATACCCCACCTGTATTTAGCACCTCCGCAGGGGGTGACCCCGTCGGAATTTCGTGAAGACGTTTGATGCCTGTGAAACTAGAATGATTGCGTGTGGTGGAAAAACGATGACGATATGTAATTTATCACACGTATGACCCCCCTTAACTCCAGTTGGCCACATCTGAGATGTGATGTTGGTCTGGCGGAAGGGGAATATAGAGAAAACTGTCTCTGTCTTGCAGTATTGTGTACTATTATAATGGTGCACAAAGATACGAGCAGCTCTTACAGGTCGGTCAACTGTATCGGGCTTTGATCTTGCTTAGTTTAGCTCTCTTCCGAGCACTTCTGTGTCTTTGGTCTTCGTAGTGCTATATATGTATTTAAAAAAATTTTCTTACATCCTTCTGTTTACCTTTTAGTGAGCTGAGCATGGTGAGGTTGGCCCTTGACCTGGTTGACTAACCGTCATCCTTCAGTGCTATGACACTGTTGGTTGGGTCATCTGACCCGTAAAATCGTCTCCGAAATGACCTATAATTTGGGACGTTAAACACTGCTATACTACTATACTATCACGCGTATGCTATTCAGAGACGCCTAATGATTGTCATGAACGCTCTTTTATTCGTTAACTGTTTTAACTAGATGCAGAAGCCTGCAGAAGGAAATGGCGACTTACAGACACTGATATGTGTCCTTGTGGCGAGACCCAGATGATGTCCCACATTGTCGAATGCTGTCCCCTGACAAAATTGAATGGCGGCTTGGCTACACTCTGCCAATGAAGACGCTTTTTTGTGGCTGACCAGTTATGGTTCACGACACGCATACGAGAAGAAGAAGACTACATGCACTTTTGATTAGTATTGTTCGATGTCATTGTTCCATTAAACCAATATGATGATGATGATGATGATGATGACCAGTGATGTAGTCCTCATGGCCAGGCCTTGGCCTCGATGCACCTCGATGTCTACTTTTTATGGTCTTGACCTTGGCCTCGAAAGTCCAGGTCTTGATCTTGGCGTCGAGCTACATCAACAATTTTTTGGCATCAGCCTTAAACTGAAGGCCCGACAACTGTTGCTGAAGTAAAGTAAAAAGTTATAATAATAAATTAATAACAATTTATGTGCAATTTATAATGAATGAACATCTAAACAAAAGCAATGAAGGTTTAGTTTATTACCAATACGTACGACTAAAGGCCTTGGCCTCTGGACCTAGCGCTTTGGCCTTGCCTTGGTTTTGAGGGTTGAGGACTTGGCCTTGCCTTGGACTTGAGGGTTGATGACCTGGCCTTGCCTTGGTCTTGAGGGTTGATACGATACTTACTTAATTGAAGACCTGGCCTTGCTTTGGTCTTGAGGGTTGAGGACCTGGCCTAGCCTTGGTTTTGAGGGTTGAGAACTTGGCCTTGCCTTGGACTTGAGGGTTGAGGACCTGGCCTTGCCTTGGTCTTGAGGGTTGAGGACTTGGCCTTGACTACGTCACTTACGATGATGATGAGGAGGATGATGATTGATTGATTGATTGATTGATTGGTTGGTTGGTTGGTCGATTGATGAAGGTGTTGACCAAAACAACGACGAGTCCTGACGCCGTGGACCTGGTCTCAAGCGTACTAATCTACACGCCTTCACGCCGCATGTCTGCTATTGATGTAATTGCTCATCCGTTCTTTGACGAGCTGCGCCAACCCGGCACTCATCTCAGACATGGCAGGAGGCTTCCACCGCTCTTCAACTTCCTCCCCGAAGGTACTACCACCGATAATGCATTCTTCTTCTAATAATAATTAATAATAACTCCAAGACAATGTTTATGGTGCTGTCATCATGGCAGAGCCATTGCGAGAGTTCACCCGGTTCATTTAATGAATGTAGAACGGCGCCAAGCGGCCGCCAACCCAAGACCAAGCCAGACGACTTAGGCTGTGAGTCCGTCTGTACAGGCTGCCAGAGTCTACACCCACCATCGCCATTTATTATTATTACTTAGTCCGAAAGCTGATACTCATGTTACCGTCCCATGGAGGGTAGAAGGCTGAGTCGACGTCGAGTTGAGTTGAGTTGCGTTGGCGAAATGTCTATAGCGACGCCGACGCAACTCAACTCAACTCGACGTCGACCTGGTTGACTAACCATTGTCCTACGGTGCTATAACACTGTTGGTTGAGTCACACGACCCGTAAAATCGTCTCCGAAAAGAGTGTCGAGTGGAACGTTAAACCCTACTATACCGTACCATACAGTACGACGTCCTCACCAATTACACCACTGCCATACATTCAAATACTATGATGTCTGCCAGATCGCTCCAAAAATGTAGTGGATTCATTTTCTTGTCGGCGGCAGTCATTTCGCCAAGTATCGTAAAAATTGGCTGGCGATTGTGTGAGAAATGCTTAGAAATCTCGTATTCCGCAATGGTGAGGGAAAAGTGAAAAGCGACCCACAGGCCGGATCACCACCAAATGTTAATCAGTTCTTCCAATTGGTAGGTCCAATCATAAGACCAAGTTCCAGTGAAATCAGCTGATTACTTTTTCAGTAATCCTGCTCACAGTGTGACAGACAGACTGACAGACAGACAGTACCAATCGCACAGCCTTGCGAAGGTGATCACAGTCTGAACGGTAGTTCAGACAGTGTTAACCATGGTTATAAGATATATCTTATAACCATGGTGTTAACGGTGACCTTCAATTCCTGTGGGAATAGGCAAATTTCAACCCCCGACAAAATTGAATCGCCTAAACCGATAGACAAAAAATTTGGCACAGTTGATTACGTCCGCCAGGGGAAGTCCTATACCAAATTTGGTAAAAATCCATCTGCTGGGGGCTTTTGGGCAAACGGGTGAAAAATTAGTATTTATTTGTACCTTTTTAAGCGCCTCACTTTACTTTAGTAAAAGAGGCGCTTATTGAGATAGGCTGTGTCGTGACGTCGTTGGTTGTCACGCATGTGCACTATGGCCAAACGGTGCATCCTAGGCCTATAGTTACTATGGAACACTAATAGGAACCCCTACCCCAGGAATTGAATGGTACAAATTTCGACCCCCTGGGGTGACCCATAACCGGGGAATGGGCCCCCTGTGAGGCGCTTTTTGTCAAATTACTTTGACCTCTTGTTAATAATAATGATGATGGTGTTATCGATGTGCAGAGCTGTCTGCTCGTCCAGACCTACATGACCGACTGGTGCCGTCGCACGTGGAACACGGAGATCTGAGTCCGGACTCAACGGACCTGGATCAGCTGGCGGATGACTACGACAACAGCGTCAACGTCCATGACTCTCATTCCTCCAGTCTCGTCGGCAAGTTCCGCTCCAACCTCAAGAAGAAGATCTCCATCAAAGGAATGTCGGGCCTCGCCAAGCCTCCGGTAAGAGCTGGCGCGAGAAGACCGGAAGATGAAGATGGGGATAAGGAAAGAGCGGAGGATGAGGAAGGAGAACAATCACAAGGACTGGAAGTATCAGATAATGTTGAGTATTCAGAAGTACATGCGGCGGAAAGGTCTGGGGACGGAGCTCAAGAGTTGGAAGAAATTGTTGAGACGACCACTCACTCGGTGGAGGAAGGTGTTGAGGTAAAGAAGAAGAAGAAGAAAAAGAGGAGACCGAGAGATGAGGAGGTGGTGGAGCAGCAAGAGATCGAGGTCGTAGAAAGCACTCCGGTGAAGTCCAAGGCGGTCAGCGGTGGCGTGAAGTTGCCGGACTTTGCGGCGAGTCCGGTAATGACCGTGGAGACGGAAGAGATATCATACGAGATGACGACAGAAGAACCGCTGAGTTCTGGAAAAGCGAAGAAGACAAAACGTCGAACGCACAAGAAGAGAACGGAACAGATCGACGATGACGGCCAAGTCTTCTAACAAACGTTCTTCGTCTGCGACTTCTTTCAGGAACAGCCCGTGAATTTACGAGTTTGTCCCATTAAGTAATCTACTATGCATAGGGTGGCCCAAAAAAGTAAGCCCCTGCATGGTTCCTCAAAAAGTTGTACCAAAATGTGCCAATAAAGCTATCTGTGGTTGGTTTTCAGTGTCACACAAGCAAATAATATTTTAAACTATTATTAAATATTCCATTGATTAAATATTCTACATTATGACGTCGTGCTTGGTCGTTGGTAAAATAATGCAAACAGCACTAGACGATGTTGATTAGAAAGCTGTACACAAAAGATGTGATTACATAAATATATACAAAATACTACTGTTACCAATTAACAACGTAAAAGCAAAAAGGTGGGGGTTATTTTTTATGGGCCACCCTGTATACACAGGGATTAGCAAATTCCAAGTCGAAAAGCCAAACTAAATGCCGACCTACATAGCTTAAACTGACAGAGATTACGAATTTACGCCATTTAACGCCGATTTCACCAACCATACATATCTTTACGTAGTGATGAACTAGCTCCGGCATTAGTATTCACTGAGTGGAAACGGCGTTGCACCAACCACAATTGATCCTTTAATGGGCACTGGCAATTAGAGTGCCACATCAAATAATATGAAGTTGGTACACTGACCGTTGATGGGTGAGCTGTTACATTCGGTACAGCGAGGAGGGGCGGGCCCCACCCCGCCCAGACCCCTCCTCGCTGTACCAATCACCGTATTGCTGTCCGTTTTTCTGCGGTTTTAATATGCCTATAAAGAGTTAAGTGAGTAGCATTTAGCTTTGTCGTGTGTAACAACATCATCGTGATAAGCGAGGATTTTAATATCCACTTTAATTGAAGTGATGCTTATAGCTAAGTGGTGACTGAACTAATGCTGTTGCAATTCGCACTCACTCGTGCCTCAAATCTCGACAAGTTAACTTACAGTTAAAGCATGGGGGCGCGATAGGGGGCCATGGACCTCAAGTAATTTAGGCAAAACCCCCAGAGCCACATTATACAGTCGCGCTTAGCTACCATGCTCATCATAGCCCCCAAAACACGCTTTGTCCCCCCCCCAATATTTTCTCCATGGTGCCCCCTATGAATTAAAGTCGAACTAAGATCAGTGTGAAACTATTGCTTGTTGGCTGTAGAAAGTAGGACGCCGTCTGCTGACTGTTAATTTGCATTTAACGCATGGGCGGTTCTAGGGGCGGGCCTGGGAGCACCGACCCCAGAGATTGGCGAGGGCCCCAATTTTTTAGACGATTTGTTAATGACGGGGTAATGGCGTTGACACTGTATTGCAGAGGCGCCAACTTTTAAAAACTACTGTGGACTTAGAAAGTGGAAGGTGGGACGGCGGAGACGGAAAAGTTTCGCTCCACAATGTGGAGCGAAACTTTTCTCCGCCGTCCCACCTTCCACTTTCCTGACCCTTTGTTTTCGTCCCTTCTCTAGGGTCACACCCCTAAATCCAGCTGCGGGGTCTGGGCGAGCGCTGTAACCTACCTTTGCGGTTCCGGGGGAGTCCAGACGCCTCCAGTGAATTTGGAGCTAAAAGTCGCACCTGTTGTGACTGACAGTTTTGTGAAAGAGTTTCTGTGATCTATACCCAATGTGGAGTAGTGTGGGCAAACAATTTGTGGAGCGCCACCCCCACGGATTTTTGGCTATATGAATAATATGGGGCCATTGACCAGTGGCGGATCCAGAATTTTATAATGGGGGCGGACTGCCGAGCGCCGAAGTTTGAATTTTTACCTGAAAAAGGGGATTTTTTGGTGCATTCTGGGATGACTTTTTACGTTCAGAAAAGCATAAGAAAAGGCATACAAGACCAGCAGTGTTGATTCTTTATCATAGTTACAGTATCTTAGACTTTATGCAAAAATTGGTATGGTTAATATGGGGGCGGCCCCCACCTCCTTGAATCCGCCATCCGGAGTTTACGCCTATGCCGTATCGCGGTACTGACAAATGACGACGATGGCCACGCTCCTTAAAATCTGTCATCTAGCACCGCTCATGATTTAACGTAGTTGTATTTCACAGTGTTTGAATTCTTATGGGACTTGGGGTTGACCCCACGATGTGTGCTTGAATTCTTGTGGGGTTTGGGGTTGACCCCAAGATGTTTTTTTGACTCTTGAAACGAGTGCGTGGATCGAGTGCCTTAAAATAAAATGCCAACGTGTTTTGCCACTTTTTCGTCACTAAAACTGAAGCAGTTAATAAAGCAGGAAAATTAATTTGGCAAGCACGTGCATATGCGGCCCCTGGCAAGTGTTTAACTGAAGATGGGCAGGGGTAGCAATGCATTAACGCCCCCACTTTCTACAGTCACTGCCAGACTTGTTGATGCGCGGTGTCTATACAAGGTCGTGGAATGCCCTCAATCTAGTTTGAGATAGTTCAACTGTTAGAAATGGTGTAAATAGATGACAGATACGCATGTTTTGTTAACAACCAGCGATTGATTTCTGTTCTGTGTATGTTACTAGTTTCAATTAACAGCCCGTGTACACTGTACAGTAGTGTAGTCATTTTAATCATAGCGTATTTTATGAATCCATTGATATACTGACTGCTTGACGACTGTATTGAATATAGTGCATGCGATTTACAATCGTGTGACATGGTCATTAGTGTGCCATCTGCTCAGGAATGTTTTTGTGAAGTAAAAATTCTAATCATAGAAGTGAACAGTTTGAATATTTGAAGAATATCGAAGTTAGCATATAATGAGTATTACTTGTGCAATGGAGTGCTGTTACGTAGGCTGCATTTTAGTGATGGGCAATGACAGTAGTTATGTTGTCAGTACGATAACGTCACCTTTTTGGGTGAATTATTCTGTAATCATTTGATGTACAAATTCAACATTAACATACATGTCTGGAGTGTTTAGTCTGTAAGCACTAGGGATGGGCATTTCGGTTAATTTGCTAAAGGCCGCATTTCATTATTCTAGCAAGCTGCAAACCTGGCTTTCGACTTGCGTGAGCGTGTCGAAAGCCAACTGCAAACTTGCTTAAAACCTAGTGACGACCGCACGTTGAGATTGATGCAGCAGGTTTGCGACCAGGTTTTCGACAAAAAAAAGTCGAAAGCATGTCGCAAACCCGCACAAACTTGTCGAAAACCTGGCTGCAAACCTGGTCGAAAGCCAGGTTTGCAGCTGGCTAGAACAATGGAATGTGGTTTACGCAAGTCTGCGACCAGGTTTGCAGCCAGGTTTGCAGCTTGCTAAAATAATGGAATGTGGCCATAACCGGTTAACCGAAACTACTAACCGGTTTACCGAAAACTATAGCTTCACCAAGGCTGTCACCACTCGCTGGTGGGGCGGGGCTTAGCCTCAGAGGGGCGTATAAGACAACCTTCACAATTCGATAACGTGTCAAAACCATGATTGAATGAAATGAACGATGTTTTTGCTACAACACTAGATGGTAGGTGATTAAATTGATTGTAATATTCTATCCATTTTCTAATTTTTTTTAATTTTTTTAGTCGCGCCGCCATTTTGTCCGCCATTTTCGGTTTCAGTTCGGTTAATTTGCTAACCGGTTTACCGAAAGTTTTTCGGTTAACCGCGCCCATCCCTAGTAAGCACAGGTAAAGGTAAAAGGTAACGTGGATTCATAAAGCGCCTAGTCGTGAAACCTCAATACGCTCGGGCATGGAGCAGACAGTTTTACCTGCAAACAACGCCATACCTGCCTCTACATCGTAGCAATCACCAGATGGCGCCACCACTGATTGTGGTCGCATATTTTTAATTGCAGCTTACTACTTATGTGTCGACCCCGAATGGACGAAACGTTGAGGTGGCCTGGTTGGCTGACCTGTAGTGGACGGTTTACCCACGTAGTGGTAACCCGCTAGCTGCTACAGGTCGAGCACAGGACGAAGAAAGTTCGCCGGTCAAAGACCAGCGTTCTACCGCCGAACCACGCAGATTACAGGGGTAATAGCTGTGCCACCACTGCCTACCTAAAGGCCCGTACTCGACGTCGAGTTGCGTCGGCGTCTCGATTGCCGACCATAACGCTGATATAGACACTTCGCCGACGCAACTCAACTCGACGTCGAGTTGAGTTGAGTTGAGTTGCGTCGCTATAAACGGGCCTTAACAGTTGTATACTCTGTATACGCCGTACACTCGTTACGTCATGTCAGTTTTGCTTTGCTCTGATTAAAGAAAAGTAGTTTAAGTTACGTTTTCTCAGTAAACTTTTGTCCAACCCCGGGCACATATTCATATATAAACTTAATATAATAATTAATTTATATTTTAATTATAATTTTATAATTATTTAATAATTATATATATATTTAAATTTTAACTGATGTACCGTTGCGTTTTGACAACTGGTGTTTACACGAATAATGGAAATGGAGTCGCGCTTCGTTATTGAAACTCGCGCTGCGACTGAGAATGCTCGAAAATCACTGTATGCGGAGTTTTGACGTAATGGTCACGGCATTGGACTTGGCGTCTCGATGGCAGACCATAACGCTGATCTATAGCGTGGTTCGCACTCTGTGCCGACGTTACCAAGCGGTATAATTTGGTAAAGTCAGGGGCGGTGGTGCTGCGTGGCTGGATCATTGGATTTATGACGACGCTATACCCATACGTGCCTACTGTGCATACGACGTGGGTCAGCTCACAGTTTCACGCGCTACAAGTCGCCGTCCAAACCACACGTCGTCCTACATACGACGTATATAGGCCTACGAACACACAGTGTGGTTATTGCCGGGGGAGATTCAACTCTCCACCTAATGTCTTCAACCGCTTGTTTATTTGTCTTTGGGGGGTCAGATATGAAACTCCCACAGATCGCAAAAATATCAAACAAGAGGTCAAAGTAATTTGACAAAAAGCGCCCACGGGGGCCCATTCCCCGGTTAGGAGTCACCCCAGAGGGTCGAAAATTGTACCATTGAATTCCTGGGGTAGGGTTTCCTATTAGTGTTCCATAGTAAGTATAGGCCTAGGATGCACCGTTTGGCCACAGTGCACGCGCGTTACAACCAACGACGTCACGACACAGCCTATCTCAATAAGCGCCTCTTTTACTATAGTAAACTAAAAATACTAAATTTTCTTGTCAACACTCATAATGCACCAAAACCTGCTCCCCATCGATCTCGCCGCCTTCGACCCCCTCTCTTCGGCTACCGGTAATTCCCACACTGCATACATACACATTGCACACGGCCAGTACCATCGCCACCTTCGTTGTTCAGTCCAAGCTTGATTACTGTATTACGCTCTACTTTCTCAGCTATCGTTTTGAACTTATTCAAAACTTTCTTGCCCATGCCATTGTCAAAGCCCCTAAATTTTATACCCCTATTGTTAAATCTTTACACTGGTTAAAATCAAAGAATGTAGCCTATAAATTACAAGCTCCTTTAATGATCCAGATTTCTAGACCACGATATGTCGAACGTCAGATTCAGATAACTCGAAAATAGTGCAAGATAGAGCTACAGTTACAACGACAGAGTAACATAAAGTCGAATGTGATTTATTGATCGGCACCGTTTTCAATGACATTGAACGACCCCAAACCCAGATTGCAAGGTCACGCCGATATTCGATGCTGAATATTTAAGTAAAGATGTATATTTATAATGGAAGACGAATAGGAACTTGTATGCGATCTATCGATTCAATGACTTTCAATGACCCACGCGCCTCCTAGGTGTAATTTTGAACGACCTTAAGCGAGTTGCAAAATTTCTGGTTCTTAGGCAAGCATTGCCGGTTCTGCCTACGCCCATAAGGTTGGCGGTTTGGCTTAGTGGTAACACGTTGGCTTCGATCAACGTAGTTGCGCTACGTCAGACCCGGTTAGTACTCGGATGGGTGACCGTCTGTGGACGGGTAAACCATCTCGGTATGTAACCAGCC
>Ga0209149_1001312_pt1 | contig 12378 bp, 9 predicted proteins | sample WorMetTyACAVOLI2_FD_187423 | JGI IMG/M metagenome (GOLD analysis project Ga0209149, IMG submission 187423) | Marine gutless worms symbiont microbial communities from Max Planck institute for Marine Microbiology, Germany - Olavius algarvensis... ... | reverse complement strand
TAATCATTGTCGAACGACGACCGAAAAAGTACAGTCTTCAGCTCGCGACGGAACGTCGTCAGCGACGGTGCATTCCTGACAGACGACGGCAGGCTGTTCCACGCACGTGCCGAAGCCACTGGGAAGTCACGGTTCACCGAGTGTTGAACGTCTAGTGGACGGTACCACCAGCATGGCTGAGTATTGGGCAAGTCATTCTACATCAGGCTGCCTAACTTCTTCCAAATCGGACCATCTTCGGCAGAGTTATGTTGTACCGATTTTCAATAAGGCGGCCGCTGAGGCAAAATTTTACTTCCGGTTTTGGATTGGGTGACGTCGCTCTCTTGTGAAGGTTCGTGTCTATGAGGCAAACCAACTTTTGTAGTTATAACTCAATCTGCTGCTTAGATATAGCTGTTTCTGGTTTGGAAAAACAAACGTCCGCCATATTGGTATTCTATTTCCTGTTTCCATTTTGATGATATCACCGTACTCGGCATCTAACTCTGCATTAGGCTGCCGAATTTCGTCCAAATTGGTCCATGCTCAGCGGAGATATAATGTTATATCGATTTGCAAGATAGCGGCCGGTGCAGCGCAATTTTACTTCCGGTTTCAGATCGGGTGATGTCGCACTTTTGTAAGGTCAGTTTCCACCAGCAAACCAAATTTCACAGTATCAGTCAATCCAGTTGATATATAACTATTTTCGATTTGGAAAACAAATGTCCGCCATACTGGAATTCTATTTCCGGTTTCGATTTTGAGCACATCACCGTACTCGGAATGTCATTCTGCATCAGGTAACCAAATTTAGTCTAAATTGGACCATTCGCAGCGGAGATATGATCTTCAAGACGGCGGCCGTTGCAGCTCAATTTTTACTTCCGCTTTCGGATTCGGTGACGTCGCTCTCTTCAAAAGGTCCGTGTCTATCAGCAAACTAAATTTCGTAGTTATAAGTCAATCCACAGCTGATATATAACTATTTCCGGTTTGGAAAACAAACGTCCGCCATACTGGAATTCTACTTCCGGTTACGATTTTGACAATATCACCGCAGTAAGCATGTCATTCTGTACCAGTCAAATTTTATCTAAATCACGGCAGAAAAATGATGTCATGTCGGCTTTTAAGATCTTTTTAAAATCTTGAATTTTAGGGGCCCATTAATGGGTTCTTTGAAAGCCCATGTAGGATTTCCTATTGGTCATCGACAGAGACTATAGCTCTAAACTGTTTCGCTTTATGAGAAAGTTGCGTTTTGTGTACGCATTTTGGTGACAGACAGACAGACGAACAGATGGACGAGCCCAACGCATTAAGCCGCCTTAGCTATCGCCAGCGGCGGTTTAAGAATGATGAATAAAGTTATATATACTGTGTTTCAAAAAAGGGTGCCACTTTAATTTTTGCAATAACTTTGGCAAACTTAGACCGATTTTAATAATCCTTTCACAGATCTACTGCTGAGGAAGGTGGTATTAAAACTACCACCTCGCTTGAAGTCTGTTGCCTTGCGAAACTTGAATGCGCAACTGTACAACTTTACAAAAAAGTTATTAAACTCCACATGGTGCAATAACGTTTAATTTCAAGAAATGTTTACCAGGAATGTTATCTGCTTGTTCGTATGTCTATGCAGATAAATTGCCTCGCAGCATGTACCCATCTATCTTCAACAGTTTCCCAGTTATTCGAACCGCAAGTGCAAAAATACGCCATTTTCACATACCGCAGCCCACATTTTTGTTTCCCATGGAGACTCCCCTGCGATTATCACGCAATATGTTGCATAGATGGAAAGACAATTCAATGCCTGGCAAACACCTCGCAGCATACCTATCTATCTTCGTCCAGAGGGGGGGGGCTTTTGCCTTAAGGGGCTTCGTTCCTGGAAGCATATGTCCGGGGCTTATGTTAGTTTCCGAGTTATACGATGCTTAAGTCAATGCGTAAGTCCAAAAATAGCTATATTTACCACATTTTTGTTTCACCTGGGGACGCCCCTGGGGCAATCACGCTAAATGTTGTATGGATGGAAAGAGAATTCGATGCTTACGAATTCTCTCGCTGCATGTGCCCATCTAACTATTACCGTTTCTGAGATACAGCGAGATATTTGTGAAAAAGTCGTCATTTTATTATACCCCTTGCATTCGACGCCCCCGTTAGGGGGTTCCCGTCGGAATATCGGCACCCCCTTTGGGATGGAAAAACTAGAATGGTGTCGCTAACCGATGGTAAAAAAAAATTCGCAGATATCTTTATTCGTTTTGACGTGATCCACGAACGTGACAGACAGACGGACAGACGGACACCGGATGACAGCAAAGACCGCGCTTGCATCGCATCGCGCGGTAAAAACTGTAGAGTTCTAGGGATACCCAATGGTAACAACCGCGTGATCCCATGGGCATTTGTCTTCACTCAACGTTGGCTTGTGAGACAGACAGACATTCCGCCTGTAGCTAAGTCGTGCTCTATAACTGAGCGCGGAAATGATTAACTTTTGCTGGATATTGTTTGACGACGACTGATCATGCATCATTCATAGTGCTGTATAATTGGCAAAACCAGCAAGTTTCAGCACGTTTCGTGAGTGCTCGTCATCTTTTGTAGGCTAAGCCTTCCCCCAATCCTCACGCCTCTGCTTTGGAGGCCCACTTGTGCATTTGAACTGAAGAGATTTCAGAGCGATGGCGATTTAGGGTGTTCCGGTGTTGATGCGACTGCTCCATTGCAGGGCATAAATACCTTGGCGGACAGACGTTTCACGTTATTTGCCGGCAACAGACAATGTCTTAAAATATTACCATGAGCGAAACCATGGCTGAGCACTTTAAATCAAGTAAACGAAGTAAAACAGAAATACAGAAATCATGCACAAAATATTCGAGTGTCGAAATACGATACTACAGTAGATCGGTGATAACGCGGGATGCGGTTACCATGGATTGACAGAGTGCACTGTTGCAGCAGCTAGGAATCAATCTAGAGCCTAGAGACCGAGCTGTTGTGGTCTAGAAATCACAGAACAGAAAGACAGCGTGTATAAAAGCCTGTAAGCTACAATGTCAATGTCAATAATGTCTGTGTCTCAAAAAAGTAGTACACCAAACTCATGGCGAAAACCTTCGTCATTTCTTAACGGATTTTTAAAATCCTTTCACTGCTGGAAAGCCAGGCAGATTTCCAATAAAACCCATATAATATTTCTTATCATACCTTCAGTATGTTGCTGCACTACCTTGCGAAAGTTAGAAGTTCGAGTTCTGGCATATCTGGAAGGAAATGCAGACGAGAACGTAACATACTTTGATTTTTGAACACACACACACCCAATTTTAATGCACTTAACTTATTTACTCACTTGTTGTTTTAATTTGCATTTCCTGTTAAATATTCTTTGTAAATAGCAGACGATTTTATCTAAACAAGTGTTGTGAACTGAAGCAGCGTTTTCTGCATGTTTGGCATGGCATTGACCAGACCATCATTGACAATGCAATTGACGAGTGGCGTGGACGTCTTCATGCATGTGTGCGCGCAAAAGGCAGACACTTCTAGCAACTGTTGTGACAATATTCAGCCATACTACAAGAGACATTTCTGTTTTTGTCAAATGTGACACGATTTTTAGATTGTTTTTTTGGAAATTACCACAATTTCATACTTCTAACTTTCGCAAGGTAGTGCGCCAACATACTGAAGGTATGGTAGGAAGCATTATATCGATTTTGATGGAAATTTACTTCTCTTACAGCAATGAAAGGATTTTGAGAATCCGTTAAGAATTGACAAAGTTATCGCCATGAGTTTGGTGTACTACTTTTAGGACACAGTGTAGATTTATATAGCGCAGACTCACGAGGCATATCTACTGCGCTGTGTGTGCTGAGTAGTAGCGTTGAAATAGGTTCGTCGTCAGTGATTGTCTGAGGCTGTTGCTGTTGAGCACGCCGGGTCTTGGAGACTCTGCGGTAGCGAGTTCCAGACTGTCGGACCTGCAACGGGGAAAGCCCGACGACCGAAAGTGCTGAGCCGGTAACGGTCATCAACTACAAGGCTACAAGCCCGCATTCAGTTTGACAAACAATACTTGTTGTGCTACTATTAATATGGTGAATAAAGATTTACAATACTATTATCACCCGTCTCTCCCAGAAGCCGCATTACACGTTACACCCGTTTATTGTGTGTCATGTCAAACCGCTAACTCGAAAACGGAACAACGAATAAACATTCAAACTTTCATGGATGGTTACTCAGGTGAGGAATAACTGGCCTGACAACTTTTAGGTCACAAGGTCAAAGGTCACTGGGACGGAAATGTAAAAATCGTTTTTGGCGGGTATACTTCGCAAAAAATGCATCACTTCACGTAAAACCAAAACCGTGATGACCCACGTTCCATGTTCACGTTTCGTCCATACACAATGTAACAGCGAAAATGTGTACTTTTCGAGATCACCGCGGTCGACAATGCTCGAGCCGTGTAGCATAGAGGCGTGCCATTTACTGAACATGATTTGCTGTTTAAAGCAAACATGAGGAGAGTGGCCGCGTGTTTAGGTTGTTTCATGGCTGATATCTCAGACTCAACAATCAAAGTATTTGATATTAGCCTGAGTGATGATTACACGTCGTAATCTGATTTTGCTGTATCAGTAGTTAAACGTAAACAGCATAGTTAACAGTGTTGAAAAAATTCATTCAGTTGGTACAATCAGTACTACAAAAACTTCTTACTTTACACAACTGAGTATTATTACCTAATGACAACGTTTCGATGTCCGTCGGACATTTTGATCACGTCTTGTTGACTGTATACAGCTCGATGGACATCGTGGAGAAATCTTCGAAGAACGAAGCAAAGAAAGTCAAAAAGAGACGAACATAAAGGTACGTGCCATATGTGAAAGTACTGAGCGAGGCATTTGCAAGAATTCTGAAATCTCACGGCATCGCCACTAAAGCGTCTTCACCGAACGCTACGGAACATTGTGGTTCATCCGAAGGACAAGGTCAAGGATGAGGAGAAGATTGAATTGATCTATCGTGTACTTTGCAAGAACTGCTCTAGCTCATATATTGGGGAGACAGGCAGGATGTTTGGACTGAGGATCAAGGAGCACAAGAAAGAAGTGAACTCTTTTACAGGTGATACACTGACCCGAGTCTCCAGAGCAAGAAAGGGTAGCGTAACTCACAAGTCAGCCATCACAGACCATGTTGTGGAAGAGAACCACGTCGTCGACTGGGACAAGGCAAAAGTGGTCGACATAGAGGCACAGCGACAAACCAGATGGATAAAAGAGGCACTTTGGATCAGGAATATGCATGAATCGGGACGCAGGATCCTACCAACTCAGCCACACGCGGGACCAGGTGATTTCTAGGTCACGTCATGCATCGAGCTGTATAAACAGTCAACAAGACGTGATCAAGATGTCCGACGGACATCGAAACGTTGTCAATGATACTCAGTTGTGTAAAGTAAGAAGTTTTGTAGTAGCATTAACAGTTCGACATATGATGACAATCTTTATCCACCGTTGGTATGTTAGCAACTTTTAACAAGGCTAAAAGAATTAGCAAATTACAGAGGCGCTTGATGCAGCACAGGATGACTAAGTGAGTTTGAATAGATGGGTCTTCAAGTGGCGTTTGAAAGTGAGAATTTTTTCGCACAGTCGAACGTCAGCAGGTAGAGAGTTCCAGGTGGATGGAGCAGCAAAATTACTAATAATCAAATGCGGGTCCCATGATGGATTCACCATCCTCAATCTTCACAGTTGATCGATGTATTAACGGTACGCATGTATACATGTACGGTGATGTAGCAATCTAAACTGTTTTACCGCGCGATGTTATGCGTAGTGCGTACTATGCTGTCGTAAGATGTCAGTCCGTCCGTCACACGCCGGTATTGCGTCGAAACGGCTAAACATAAGCTTTTCACCGTCGAGTACAGACACTAGTTTTTTTCCATCCCAAATGTTATAACAATATTCCGACGGGTGCCAACGGGGGCGTCGAATGCAGGGGGGGGAGTTTAAAAAATTACCTTGAGTGACCTCCAGTGACTTAGCGCAATATTCAATGACACGAAGCATCGCGCAGTCTCTCTGTGATAGCTAAGCTTCTTGTTGTCAAATATATTTGCGATGAGTTAATACTTAGTCTATAAGTTATTTGCTAGATTCAAGGCAGCATGCAGCGCTGGTTGGTCGATGTCGTACGGCAGAAGGCGTCGTAATCAATCAACTTCTGTTCACTGACTGCAGACAGTCTTGCAAGCCAAGCGTCCTCCCATTGTTCTACTGTCGGTCAATGACGGTCAGTCCGCTCGCTGACCATGCACGCAGACATAGTCATGAGCTTGGCATTGACCGAGTGGTCTTTCGATCGTTGCCGGTGCGTGTAATTCACTCAGTGTACTGTTGCCTATCGACTGTCGGATGCCACTGACCCGCGGCGGGTCCACGCCCACCCTGATGCTATATATATATATATATATATATATAAATGTAAAAAACTGGTGTTTTATAACAATATGTAAGGCCCATAGCAAAGTGACACATATAAAACAGCAAAAATATTTTCATCACCTCAAGCGCCCTGGATATGATAGAGTTCTTATTATATCCACGGCCCTTTAGATGATGAAAATATTTATGCTGTTTTATATGTGTCACTTTGCTATGGGCCTTACACATAGTTATAAAACACCAGTTTGTTTACATTTATATTTGCAGTTTTTCTACTAAATTTACTTTACACGTATAGTTTTAGCTAAATGCTGTCTGCCATTTCTACGGCAAGGCTGTAAATTCGTCTGGCTAGCTGTGCCTATAGTGTGCCAGTACCACAGTTAGTAAATTACCGGTATACAATTGTTCAACTCCGGCCAAAACGCAGCCTCTTACATAGGAATAACATCCGGGTTTACACGCCTGTACGACCAATGAGAAATTTCTTGCTTTCAGCCCGTCAGATTTTTTAGTTTAAATTTTGACCTCATCGCCGTTACTGACATGTCATTCTGGGTCAGCTACTGCGGAAATATGACATCATATCGATTTTTCAAGATGGCGGCCGCGGTCGCTCAATACTACTTCCGGTTTCGTATTTGTTGACGTACTTGCCATCAGAAGGTCAAAATCTATCAACAAACCAAATTTCGTCGCCATCAGTGGTCAACATATATCAATTTATGGCTGAGAAATAACGACTTCTTGTTTGGAAAAATAAACGTCCACCATATTGGAATTCTACTTACGGTTCCGTTCTCGACCATGTTTCCGTAATCTGCATTTTATTCTGCATCAGCCTGCTAAATTTCGTCCAAATCGCCGAAATCGGAGCACCCACTGCGGAGTGCGGACATATAACGTCATATCGCTTTATCAAGATGGCGGCCGTAGACGCTAAATACTATTTCCGGTTTCACATTTGTTGATATCGCTGCCTTCAGAAGGTCAAAGTCTATGAGCAAACCAAATTTCGTCGATATATCTCAATTGATGGCTGAGATATAACTACTTGCGGTTTACAAATACAAACGTCCGCCATATTGGAATTCTACTTCTGATTTCGATCTCGACCAGTTCGCCGTAAATTGCATGCTATTCTGTATCAGGCTGCCGAATTTTGTCCAAATCAGAGCACCCACTGCGGTAAATATGACCTCATATCCATTTCTCAAGATGGCGGCCGCGACCGCTAAATACATGTACTACTTCTGGTTTCGTATTTGTTGATGTCACTGCCTTCAGAAGGTCAATGTCTATCAGCAAACAAATTTCGTAGAGATATCTCCATTGGCGGCTGAGATATAACTACTTCCGGTTTCGAAATACAAACGTCCGCCATATTGGAATTCTACTTTCGGTTTCGATCTCGACCAGTTCTCCGTAATCTGCATGTTATTCTGTATGGTTGTCCAATTTCAACAAAATTTCGTATGAGGAAGCAGAACAGCAGATCGACAAGGGCTACATGACAAAAACTGCAAATTTTTAAAATCCAACGTGGCGGACCGCCATTTTGAAAAATCGTTAAATCGCCATATCTCAGTGAAAAATTGTCCGATTTTGATGAAATTTGGTACACTACATCAGCTATTGAACCCGGTTACAGTCAAGTGACCAACGATTGAAATTATTAAAATTCAAGATGGCGGCGGCCGCCATCTTGAAATTGGCTTTTTTGGCCATAACTCATCGACCGGTTGTCCGATTTCAGCGAAATTTCGCATGAGGAAGCAGAACAGCAGGTCGACAAGGGCTAAAAATCGAACATGGCGGACGGCCGCCATTTTGAAAATCGTTAAATTGCCATATCTCAGTGAAAAATCATCCGAATTTGATGAAATTTGGTACACTGCATCAGATATTGAACCTCGTTACAGTCACGTGACCAAAAATTGCAATTTTTGTAATTTAAGATGGCAGCGGCCGCCATCTTGAAAGTCGCTTTTTTGGCCATTACTCATTAACCGATTGTCCGATTTCATCGAAATTTTGTATGAGAAAGCAGAACGGCATGCTGACAAGGGCTGCGTGACAAAAAAATGCAAATGTGTAAAATTCAAGATGGCGGACGGCCGCCATTTTGAAAATCGTTAAATTACCATATCCCAGTGAAAATATTGTTGGATTTTGACAAAATTTGGTGTACTACAGCATGTATTGAACCTGATGAGGTAGTCAAAAGCGCTATCGCAGAATCTTAGATGTGATAAGGTAACGATAAACGAGTAAAAAACAGCAAATATTAATATAAAAAACTTAACAGTTTCAAAAGATGTGTAAGGACAGAACTAAAACAGCAAAAATCAAAAAGGCTAATATTACTTAGGAGCACATTGACGTTATGGCAATGTGCTGCAATAGTAATATCAGCCTTTTTGATTTTTGCTGTTTTAGTTCTGCGAGTTAATGACTGTCGTCCTTACACACCTTTTTAAACTGTTAAGTTTTTTTCATTAATTATATTTATAATCAGACATTATACAGCCAATATACTACATTACACTCTGTCTTGAAGATGTTACTTGCAACGAAAGTTACTGATATAGACATTCTAAATCTTGCAATTTTTTTACGGGCCAGGGAGGCTGGGGCGCTGGGCCCGTCGGTATTCAAACCCTGCCCGGCCCATTTACTTTTGTTAAATTTTTAGGCCCGGCCCGACCCGCGGGCCGCCCGGCCCGTTTAGACCTCTATTATAACTATGCCCTTAGTTTTTCGTTTATGTTTATGTATCGATATCGTATCGATATCAGCAAAGAGGATAGTGACCCACCTTTAGACTACACAGTTCCTTTATTCTATGGTCATTTTGTTTACATAATGGCGGACGAGGAAGGCATTGGTGATATTGACGATGACAAGCCGGAAGATCAGACGGTGAAGAAAGCAGCCGCCAAGCACGACTCAGTGCGAGCTACTGACTTAGAGAAAGTTACTGACTATGTCGAAGAAGCAGAAATCTCGTCAAACAATATCAGCGATGTGAGAAATTTATTTTTGGTGATGTCAAGGCAGGTTAGGACACCATGCGGTCAGGGGCGTAAACCTGCACTGAATTGTGGGGGGACGACTTGTGCAGGGAGTCTGGGGGACGGAAGTCCCCAGCGGGATCCAGGAGCAGAGCCCCGGTAAGGGGTCTGGGGGACAAAGTCCCCCAGAAGCCGAAGCAATTCTATATTTTTACGGTCAGATTTTAACTAATTTAACGGTATATTTCTCTGCTTTAATGTACTAAAGAAATGTGTCATTTTATCTACTATTAATAAGTAACAACAGACATTTACAGACATGAAATGTCTTTTACACCGTGCTCACGTTGCACCTTTATCAGTGTATTATGTATGACAGTGAAATAATAAAAAAAACTACACTACTCGTACTCGTCCAAACAGGGATGCACGCAAGTCGGAATGTGACACGAAAGCGCTCATGATAGACTTAATGTCAAGTGAGTCCAGCAGTCGCTGATGTGTGTGACACACTGCCACAGAATTCAGCCGAGTTTCGGACATTGATGTACGCAGCCAGGTCTTCAGTCTGCGTAGAGCACTGCAACTGCGTTCAGCTTGTGCTGATGATGCTGGTGACACCATTAGCAGCTTCACTAGCTGACCGACTTGGTCGTATTCAGCACGAACTTCTGGTACCATCTCCCGCAGAGCTGTTGCTGCTTCATCCATGGATGAGACTGGTCGACTGCGGCGAAACATCCGAAGCTGTGCATGTAAGTCCATCGTGTTTAGTGTTTAGCTCTGCATACAGCGACAGCAGGTCTTGCTCATCTGTGACGTCTCCAGTCAGCAGGACATTCTCCAGCTGTTTGTATTTAGTGAGACCGCTGCCACTGAACCGTTCTGTCAGCTGCGTGATGGCACTGTCCAGCAGCCGAAAATAGATCGGTCTGTAGTGGTCGCTGATGCTTGTTGCAGTGTGGCTGCTGGCTGGGCTGGTGAAATGTCGTGGTGGTCGGCACTGTTGTGGCAAATCTACAGGCACCAGATCCATCATCTTTTGATGCTGATTAACATCTTCCAACAGGCTGTCAAATGCAGAGGATGTTCGCATGGCAGTCAACTCTGCTTTCACTATACGTTCAGTTCGCATTTTCACAAACTGAAAAACTTGCTACACAACTGAAACTAACCTGTCCCCATCCTATTTGTTACCTAAAACCTAAAAACAGTGTATATATGCACAATGCACACGCGGTCCATAGAAAACACGCAACGGCGCACTACGGCACAACGTCGCCCGCCGTTGTGTGTCGTGACAATTGTGTTGTGGTGCGCTGGTTAATTGTTGTTATTTATTGCCCATCTCATGGGTTGGACAGTGTCAGGAGTTATGGTTAGTGCCAGTTTTCAAATAATTTCACACCGCGTGGGTCGGTTAGGGTCAGCAGTACGGGTTAGTGTCAGTTTTTGCCGTCCCGTGTGTCAGAAAGGTCATTTTTCTGTCCTGTCGTGTTTTCGTATACCCCACAATGGCGCCGTTGTGTGTTTTCTACATACCGGTAACTGGCACTAACCCTTACTCCTGAACCCTAACCAACCCACGAGGCGAGGAATTCCTGTCCAGTAAAGTAAAATTCTTGCAAACTGAATGTATTGTATTTTGATAGGTGCAGTGTGACACACTGCACCTATAATTATTGTTTGTGGAATAGGTAGATTTTGAGCCTGGGGTGAAAGAATGAGCAAATGATGGATGCTGAGATTGGTGATTTGGTGATCTGTTGCGATAAGTAAAGGCGACACGAGGAGATTGTGGCAGACGTTCCAGAGCATACTGGGCGAGGTTTCTACAGCCAGTGGCGATGCTCACACGGCTGATGAGTTTGCCGCCTTTTACAGTGAGAAGGTTGAGACAGTTCGAACATCTACGGCTGCGACACCATTGTATGATGTTCTTTATACTCACGCCAACACTCTCTGAATGGACTAGATGAGCAAAGAAGTCGAGAAACTCATCAGCGCTGCACTGAACAAGACATGTCAGCTCGACCCAGCCCCCACCTGGCTCTTCAAGGATATGCATTGACTCCTGTCACCATTCATCTCCTTGCTGTTCAGCAAGTCTCTCACCACTGGCTACTTCCTGCAGGAATTCAGGGAATCTGTCGTTCGACCACTACTGAAGAGCAGCGGGCTCGATGCCAATGAGTTAAAGAATTACAGGCCACTATCGAACCTGCCATTTCTCTCTAAACTACTGCAGAAGGTTGTTCAGGTCCGTAAACTCTGTATCCAGGCTTTCTTTGACAGCAGTGGATTGATGTCTAAGATGCAGTACGCATATTGATGATTCCACAGCACAGAGACCGTGGTGACGAAGGTGGTCAACGATCTGCTGCTTGCGGCAGACAACAGACAGATATCAGTTCTCTGTCTGCTCGACCTAACTGCTGCCTTTGACACCATCGACCATGAGCTGTTGATACTCCAGCTTGAGTGACAGTGTGGGTTGCATGGCATAGTGTTTGCGTGGTTCCGGTCGTATATGTCTGGCAGAACATTCCGTATCATGTTCAGCGGCTGTACATCATCCATGGATGTAATGTATGACTTCTATTACATCCACGGCCCAGTGGAGGACTAGAAGAAACCAAACGATGTTTGCTGTTTTAGATGTGTCATTGAACAATGGGCCTTAATAGTGATAAAACTGCTAAGGGTTTTTTTTGTATTAATTCTACTAATGCAGCCAGTATAAGTTCTACACTGTGGTTCAAAAAAAAACGCGCCAACTTTGGCGGACTATAACTGCGACCCAGTTCAGTCGATTTTAATAATTTTTAACAAGCTGTTTGTTAACGATCATAAAAGTTGTCTGGTTGTAAAATTTTCCACCTTACCGC
>Ga0209149_1001311_pt1 | contig 12380 bp, 8 predicted proteins | sample WorMetTyACAVOLI2_FD_187423 | JGI IMG/M metagenome (GOLD analysis project Ga0209149, IMG submission 187423) | Marine gutless worms symbiont microbial communities from Max Planck institute for Marine Microbiology, Germany - Olavius algarvensis... ... | reverse complement strand
GGCGAGTTGCTGAAGATAACGGTGTCGTCATACCCACCCCACTCGCTCTCTCTCACACCTTCCTACCTTGTCGTCCGGCTTACCCAGAAGCTTGGCGACAGTTGGTGGAGAATACGGGCATCGATCCCGTTACCTCCCGTTTCTTCTTCGCTTTCGTGTTACCGAGTTGAGTTCTCGTGTCGGAGAGTGTGCCGGCGGGTGAAGCTTGGCGACAAATGTTAAGCCGTTTTCATCTGATACCGGAGCGTCACGGACAGACGGACGGCGGACAGACGGACGGACGGACAGAATTGCCATATCAATATCGCGCGTCAGTGTGCTGACGCGCGATAAAAACAGATCGCGAAAATATGTACAACAGTTAGGCCTACGAATTTTTTTTTAATTTTATGAACGGTAACTTGTCCGACAATACGTTACTGTTATTGCTGATGTATTTGTGAATGTTCGGAATAATCTACTGATTAGTTCTTAGCTTATTGATAGTGTTGGGTTAAACATATTAAGGCTTTGTTTTGCTTATTTTTGCATTGAACTGTTATTAAGGGCCTTAAGGGTATGTACTGAACTCGGACTCATAATTTCTTAGCTATACACGCCGCTGCAGCCAAGTGAAAATGTGAATGTTCGGAAATCGGGTGGAGACGCCGGCTAGCAAACGACACGATGTCGTACTCCACAGGATAGTCGTCTCACATTGCAGTTTTTAATTAGTTTCATTTAGAACCGCGTTGGTAGATGAGATGATGCGTATACAAAGCTTCAGTCACGAACCGTTGATTACACGTCAATAATGACGCGCCCTGTAGCCCTAGGGCTGCGCATGTCTTTATTACAGCCGCTCGCTCGCGACAGCGAGAGCATCTTTACGCATTGGTTCTGTCTATCTGTTTGTCTGTCTGTCTGTCGCCAAAACGCGATTTTCTCAAAAAGTAAGCAATTTAAGACCTATGGTCTATTGACGACCTATAGGAAGTCCCACATGGGCTTTTCAAAGAACACGTTATTGGACCCATAAAATTTAACATGGCGGAGAACCGCCATCTTGAAAATCGTATAATCGCCATAACTCAATGAAAAATCATTCGATTTTGATGAAATTTGGTACAAAAATGCAGATTTGTAACTCGGTGACAGCCACATGACCAAATACGTAAATTTTTATAATTCAAGATGGCGGACAGCCGCCGTTATAAAAATCGTTTTTGGCCAGCAGATAGTCCGATTTCAGTGAAATTTTGCACATGGAAGCAGAATAGCATGGCGATAGAGGTAACGTGACGTAAACTCTAAATTTTGAAAATTCAAGATGGCCGACGTCCGCTATATTGCGAATCGTTAAATCGTCATATTTCAACAAAAAATCATCCGATTTTGATGAAATGTGGTACACAACAATACATTTGGAACTCGATGACAGCCACGTGATTAAATATGAACATTTTAAAAATTCAAAATGGCGGACGTCCGCCGTTTAAAAGTCGTTTGTCTGACATAAATTAGCAGCCGAAACTGAGCCGATTGCCCTGGAAGCAGTTTTTCACAGAATTTGGGTAATGGGACAGATATACCGGCGTTACTTAGAAGGTATTTTTGTTTTCCTAATGTAGTTTGGGCTTCGGAGGGGGCACCTTTCATATCGTCTCCGATACACTTATTATTACATTTAACACGAAGTCAACGAGATCGGAGAAGAAATAGAAAACGAAAGCCAGTTGTCTTCGGTGAAGTTCTATTGAACATTCCGATAAACTGGAAAAAAATTATTTGGCCATTGATATTCTAACAATATCTGCAGCTACAAACTGGTGTGAAGTTTGTGAAGTGGAAGTCCTCAACTATGATACTAGTCTGGTACAAACACGATAATGAAACCATGCGGCAGCAATTAACCTTACTTATCCCTTTATTATTGACAGACGGACGGACAGCTAGACGGACAGACAGACAGACGGAAACATCTTGCCACGGCATAGTCCGCGCTATGCATACGCGTCGCGCGGTAAAAGTGGAAAATTCGACCTCCAGTAAATACAAAATGGTTAAAGATACTCAAACGCCGCCCAGAATATATGATTACGTCGCGGAGTTGAGTTGTTGTGCAAAATCCATGCAAAATCGGCTGACCCAATTTTGCTGGGGAAATAGGGGAAGTTAAACTTACACCCACAATCGCGAATTGCGATACTAAATCTCACGATTTTATCGCCGATGTGACGATATTTTCGCTGAGCTGGCTATATAAAGTAAAATATCATACGTTTGCTGAAATTTCACTTCCTAGACGGTGACAAAATTGTGAATCGTTTAATACATATACGACGTGACAGACAGACGGACAGACACCGCGCGACGGCATAGGCCGCGCTTAGCATCGCGCGGCAAAAATCGGACAACATTTGCCAAAGTTATGGCCAAGAATAGAGTGGCAAATATTTTTGACTCGCAATGTAAATACTGCGCCTCATAAAATTAGTCTATCTTGGTCAGCGTCTTCGCCTTCGTCTTTGTCACCTTCGCCTTCGAATACGCCTTCGCCAAGTACACAATGCTGTACATTTTATGTCTGAGCGTTGTGTCTTCTAATTTAAAATTGCTGCGCTACTTATACGTGTCACGAGCAACATTTTCACAAATATTTGAGCTTTCTACAACCTTTCGTTATTCGAAGATGAGCTCAAGATGATACACAGAAACGGACCTCGATACCTGCAAGTGCAAGAGCAGCCTCATAGGAATGGTGACACTTTCAGTACGACCCCTAACTCACAGTTACAGCACGTCATAATTCGACGTCGAATATCTCAGAAACGACCGGAGATAAACACATGGTAGACGACTAACAGAAAGTGGTATGTGCATGGTCTACTGAACTGTGCCATCGCCAACGACCTTGGTCGCCCTTCAAATGTCATTTTAGATAGTTTGATCTGAAAGTAGGCCTAAGTGTAGCTTACTTTTCTGGTCTCTGATAAAAAAGTGCAGGCGATCTATAACGAAGGATTACATTGCTGATAAGGTTGCCTAACATTTCGAGGGAATTTCAGGTATGAATGGTTTCATTGTCTGTATCTAAAAATACAGTAACTTAAAAATATACAATGTACGAAGTCATTTACAACGGCCGAACGTCATATGCGAGCAATCGTTTCTACTATCGTATTCGCAGTGCATGTTAAAATGCCATTGGACGCAAGGGAACGCAGTCCTGCACCTCCAATTATTGGGATCCAGCGTTACCACGCCTCAAATTTTATAAAAACGCTCAGGGACCCACAACCACTAGTTTGGGGGCCCATAGCTGACGTACAGTTCCCTCGCCTCTGATATTTTGCTGCGCGATTCTATGCTATGCGATGCTGTCCGTCTGTCACGTTCGTGGATCATGTCAAAACGAATAAACATATCTTCGATTTTTTTGCACTATCGGGTAGCCACGCCATGCTAGTTTTTCCGTAACAAACAGGATGGCAATATTCCGACGGAAACCCCCATAACGGGGGCGTCAAATGCTAATGGGTATAGGCACAAATCACGCTTCTGGTCTAATAGCTGGCTATCGAAGGTTGCTGGATGTGCGAAGTGCCAGAAACATTTACCGACGACGAAGCTGAGTATATGACAGTCGGCCACGCACCACTGGCTATCGATCGATTGCTGGACGTGCGAACTACGAAATGACAAAAACAGTTACAGACGACCATGCAGTGTAGATCGCACAGTCGGCGAAGCACCAGCAAATGTTTGTTTGTGACGGCTTGCAGCATAGACGAACACGCCGAAGAGAAGATAACAGAAAAGAATTTAATTGTACGCAGTACTGTATCTGAAGCCGAAACAACTAATAATAAAAGATTGCGCTCGACGTTTTGCATTGAAGCTATATACAGACACGAAGCATCGCGCGGCTTCTTTGCGACAACAGAGCTTCTTGTAAATTTTAACCGCTGCATATTCGACAAGAAGAATTGTTGTAGGATGCTGAGCGCGACCTGTTAGCGATAGCAAAATTTCTTGTCGTCCTCAAGTGAGGAGTATAGCCAAATAAAGACGGACCGGCGGACGGTCGGACAGACGAGACGCAATGCTTAAACTGGTCTAGAAGGATGGTCGCATAACAGTTATGTGGAGCCACCAGCATAATGCTGTTTGCATGTCATGTTCGTTTCGAAAAGTAACGCACACTGCTTTCCCATCATAACAATTAATAACAACGTGGTAATTGTTAGCTGCAGTAAATGAGTTTCACCGACACTGAGCATTTTTAGAAATTGTTCTCCGAGTAGGCCCTATTTGGTTGTGCGAAATAGAGTATTCATGTAGGCCCCTATCATAATTTGAAGATGGGTGGTCATAAAATTAACAAGAAACTTAGGCCATCGCTAACAGGTCGCACGTCAGCTGCATACACAATGTAACAGCAGTGAATTTCCAACAAGATTAACCGAAATGACCTTCGAAGATCACTTAAGGTCATGGAAAATGTCACAATTCAACTCAACTCAACTAGCCACCCGAAAGTGGCTATCATAAGGAAAGAAGCTCAGTGCGAGCTTATGTAATATCCCCGATTCCTAAAGTAGCAGTTAATTCTTTTCTTAAATCATTCTACTGTATTACAGTTGATTAATTCTACCGATAAACTATTCCACTCCTTTATAACTCTTATTGAAAACAAATATTTTCTAATATCCAAATGAACCTGTGGTTTGTAAATTTTTAATTTGTGCCCTCTAAGTCCGGTATCTGACATAGTGAACAAGAAGCTCAGCTATCGCAGAGAGACCGCGCGACGCGTCTTGTCATGGAATATTTTGCTAAGTCACTCAATGTCACTCAAGTCATTCTAAACGACACTGTTGAGTAGGGCGTGTGTAAGTACCTATTAGTATTCCATTGAATTTATGTCTGTATATCGTACCGATTCTGAGATATTAAGTGTAAAAAATGGAGTGACATTGAAACCGAAAGTAGGGGTCGTTCAAGGTCATTGAAAATGGCGCCGTTCAATACACCACTTTCCATTGGTCCGCCGTTGTAAATATAGCTCTATCTTGTACCATTTTTGAGTCATTTGACGTTGAATAATATCGTGACCTTAAAATATGGGTTACAGATCACTCAAGATCATTCAAAATGGTACCATTCGAAAGCTTGGGTGCAGTTTCCTATTCGCTGTCCATAGTAACTATAGCTCTATCTTGCAACAGTTCCGAGATTTAGCCCGATATTGGTCGCAAATCGTGATTTTTTGATACCTCCCTTGCATTTGGCGCCCCCGTTAGGAGGGTCCCCGTCGGAATATTGCCATCTCGTTTGATGTGGAAAACCTAGAATGGTGGGGCTACTCGATGGTGAAAAAACTTTGAGGATATGTATAACCGTTTACACACAATACCGGCGTGTGACGGACGGACGGACGGACAGACTGACAGACGGACGGACAAGCATCTTGCTACGGCACAGTCCGCGCTATGCATACGCGTCGCGCGGTAGAAATTGGGTACATTTAATACTATCAAAACCCTTGAAAATCTTGAAAATTTCAATCAGATCTCCTCGTAGTCTTCTGGTCTCGAGTGACGTTAGACCCAACCTTCGTAACCTTTCCTCATATGACAAGCTTCCGTCTTTTATCATCAATCGTGTGGCTCTTTTCTGTACCTTTTCTAACATGTCAATGTCCTTCTTTAAATATGGCCGCCATGCCTGCACACAATATTCTAGTTTTGGTCTTACCAAAGACTGATACAGTTTCTATATAATCTGTCTCCGTTTGCAAATGTTCTTTTGATCATGCCCAAGGTTTTATCAGCTGATTTTGCTGCTGCGATACACTGACTACTTGGTTTTAAGGTCACACTTACAATAACCTCCAAGTCATTAATTACTTCAATGAGTAAATATTACTCATGTTCTTATAACCAAAGTGCAACACCTTGCACTTTGGTTAGACCAGAATTCTTATCAGAATTCTACACCAGAATTCTTATCGGCATTGAACAACATCTGCCAATAAACCGACTAATCGTATAGTTTCTTGAGATCAAAACGTAACTGGTTTACCCCGATAGAGTGCATATGATTTTATATTACCGTTTTATAGTAACTGGCGCTGTCTTGTATCTTTTTCGACATATAGCCAGATAATGCTTGAAAATCACGAAATTTTAGATATAGCACCGATATTCAACGCCATCGTTGCGGCCTTGGGGGCCACCCCGTAGAAATTTTGCAAGGAATTTTATTAGTGGAAAACCTAGAGTGCATGGCGGTACTACCATATGCAGAAGAAAGGCTATGTTGGTATTTTAAGCTGTTAGATACAATACCGGAGCGTGGCAGACGGACGGACAGGCGGACGGGCGGACAGAATTCTTATTAAATTTAATTTAATGATGATAAAACGGAAGGACCCGAAGGCCACTAACACCGCTAGACAACATCAATGACATACTAGCACAAAGCAGCAAAGTAAAAAGCTACTAAAACACTATATCAATATCGCACGCAGTTTCTCCAATATGCTAATCTTGTGACCTCAAGTAATCTGTTAAATGGATCACATAGCCTACGGGCTATTCACCAATTTACGAGAGTGCAGTGATTTGAGTTTTCGATATACAGTATGTCCATGTAGTGTGGCCACTCACTATGTTGCCACGCGATGCACTCAGTCGTCGTCCGACGAGGATTTAGTCACGAACGGTTATGGTGACACAAAAAAGTTGAAAGGCGACTAAGGGCGTCCACTGCACCCCCTAAAGACAGAGACGCAAATCTTCCCCATGTCAGCTCCTCCCGACTTCCCTCCCTCCATGCACTCCCCTTGTTCGCTATTTCCAGGCCGCTAACGATTTTGAAGCAGTTTGGCCGCGCGATGCTGTGCACAAGCATGGTGTTGTATGGAAACGGCTAAACATGTCGTCAAACGTTTTTATCTTCTCCCAACATTCTAGTTATTCAACACAAAATATGCCGAGATGCCGACGAGGTCCCCCTTAACCGGGGGGGGGGGCGTCGAACGCAGGTGGAATATAAAACAAGAAACTTAGCTAGCGCTAATAGGTCGCGTATCTGCATCATACAGACAGGAACGCAACTGCAGTCTCATTGAAGGCCCTCGCTCGGACTGATCGTACGAACTGCCATGTGACATTCAGTATCAACAACAAGAAGCTCAGCTGTTGCAGAGCCCTCGCGACGGTCCGTGTCGTTGAATATTTTGCTAAGTTACTCAAGCGTTTCTTTTCAACCGTGCATGCTGTTCCGAATAACACATGCTATAATGACTATGTAATGCTTCCTCGGTCTTACAGTAGGGGTCTGCGCAATAGAAAAAACTTATGCTAATGTTAATGCTAATGCTAAAGTCATTTCGAAAGACACCATTAAGTTCTTATTAGTATTTCATTATAACTATGTCTCTATATTATATATTTTCCGAGATATTAAACGTCGAATATAAATTACCCGCTTCTGATTACTACCGGTGGTCTGTTACTGATTTCGGGCTCGACGTCTGCGGTCTGTGGGTTTATCTGTGAGTTGTCTTGCGGACAGACGGACACACAGACAGACACATACACACACGGCTGATCACGATACCTGCTCCACCTGTATACAGAGTATCAAGCGCCAGTAACAAGAATAGTGCAATTCCCATGATATGGGACTGGTAACTTTTTATCGCGCGTCAGCATACCGACGCGCGATAAAGCAAATCTGTCTGTCCGTCCGTCTGTCTGTCCGTCTGTCCGTTACGTTCCGGTATCAGATGAAAACGGCTTAACATATCGTTATAGTTTTGTTCACCATACCGTAGCCAAATCATTCTAGTTTTACCAACATCAAACATTTTCACAAAATTCCGACTGCGGGCGCTAAATACAGGTGGAGTATAAAAATTTCGCGAATTTCTACGAATAAGTGGCTATATCTCGCAAACGATACAAGATGTGGCCATAGTTACTATGGAAGGCGAATAGGAACTCGTACGCGATCTATCAAATGGTGCCATTTCCAATGACCTTGAACGAACCCTCACCCTGTTTTCAAGGTCACACCACTCTTTGACGCTAAATATCTCACAAACGGCTACAGATACGGCCATAGTTACTATAGAAGGCGAATAGGAAACCCCACCCAAGCTTTCGAATGGCACCAATTTCAATGACCTTGAGTGACCTCTAACCCCGATTTCAAAGTCACGATATTATTCAACGTCAAATAACTCGCAAACGGTACAAGATAGAGCTATAGTTACAATGGCGGACTAATAGAAAGTCATACATGGTCTATCGAACCGCACCATTCTCAATGACCTTGACAGACCCCAAACCTAGATTTCAAGATCAGGCCATTCTTTGACGTTGAATATCTCCAAAATGGCTGCAGATACGGCCATCGTTACTATGGAAGGCAAATAGGAAACCGTACCAAAGCTTTCAAATGGTACCACTTTTAATGACCTTCAGTGACCTCTAACCCACATTTCAAGGTCACAACAGCATTCAACGTCAAATAACTCGATTACTACTAAGTCATGTGTGATCTGTCCAATGGTTCCATAATCCAGTGATCTTGAGTGACCCTTAACCTAGATTTCAAGGTCACGGTGTAACAGTTATGCCTATAGATGCCCTCAGCGTATTGTGTGCGCAGCTGACGTGCGATCTGTTGGCGATAGCTAAGTTCTTGTTAAAAGTCGTGACTAACAATTATGCAGTCGTCGTTTTCGCAATTGCAGTTTATGTACCCAAGATACTCCAGAATGTATGATTTGACATTTAAAATTCGAGAAACTGCTAGGGTGACACCCCCGAATCCACTGCAGGAAGAGGCGACATGTTCCACACGCACTCCTGTTGCAGTGCGTGCATGGGGTAGCGCCCCAATGCTCTGACACAAGCACTCAATATTTTTGACAAGCAAACAATATTGCGTAATTTGCATCCCGATTTTGGGCAGGTGACTTGAGCGGTTTGGGGGTTTGATATTGTAGCAGGTTAGGTTTTGTAACGTTTATTACATGTAGTTAGACCTAGCCTACTCTGCCGACAGTTAGCTATCATTTCCACGCATTGCAGATAACTCGTCGCTTGCCGTCTCTGCAGTCCAACAGTTAGCCTATAATCGACTGTCTGCTGAATCTACTGCATCTGGACAACTGTTCGTGAATGGCGTGTCTCTGGATATGTGCTGCTGCTAAATATGCTCAACGCTGATTTGATAGGCCAACGGTTCAACAGGTAGCCCTGTTGTCACAGGGAGGCCGCGCGATGCTTCGTGCTTGTCAGTAGTTAGCTTCAATAGTACAATACGTCGAGCGCAATCTTCTATTATTACTGTCGCTTCAGATTTACCGCTGCGTACAAATAAATTATGTTCTGTTCCGTTCTCTTCGGTGTATTCACTAATGCTTGGCGGTCACTGTGCCGTAAACATACGTGCACCGGAACATGATATAGCCTACTACTGCACCGACGACCGTCAATATTGTTGATCGCGCACTGCAGCAGTCATCGATCGATAGCTAGCTATTCGTCCAGAATCGCGATTTGTGCCTATCACAACTGCATTCAACGCTCCCGTTAGGGAGGTCCCCATCGAAAATTGCTATGACATTCGGTGTGAAAAACTAGAATGGTTTGGCAACCGTGGTGAAAAAAATGAAGATGTAGTTACTCTTTTTGACAGAATGTACGAACGTGACGGACAGGCAGACAGATGGACGGACAGACAGACACCGCATGACGGCATAAAAAGAGCCTTTTGGTACCAACCAGCATACCATAGACTGGGGTAGACAAAAAGGCGAAAATCATAGATTTTGGACCAATAAATCGATCTTGGAAACGATAGAAGATAGGCATACAGTTGCAATGAAAGACTTATAGAATTTCGCGCACGGCTTTCGATTGGTACCAATTTCGATGACCTCGAATGACATTGAACCACTGTAACGCACCTGCTTACCAAATATTGCTTCCTTACGGAGCTCGCTGTGTACAACTGAATAAAGACAGATCCAGCTAGATGTGGAGGAGAGGGAACATAAGGGGACGGAAAGAAAAGAGCGTGAGGGGAGAAGAGGGAAGCAGACGGTGGAATAGTGGGAAGGGGGATGACGGATGAGAAGGGAGGGGAGTGCAGAAGAAAAAAAGGGGAAGGAAAAGAGGGAGAGGGATGGGAGAAGGTTATAATACCGTTACTTGTTTTCCCAGTTTGAGTCCCTGATGGTATCCCACGTCTGATTTCTTATTCGTCCGTAACTGCATCTTAGTCATGATGTTTTCCGACAGGCTACAGCTGATGCAGGTTTGCGTCAGCCGAAATGACCATCGATGCGGTTGACGGTCACTCCAATTATTCATCGACAACTGCGGCTTGGTGGTGTTCGATGGATCAATAAGGCTTCCTAGCGACGAGCGGTAATTACAGTAATTTCGCCTGTCTGTCCGAATTGGTAGCATAGGCGCAACCAACATGGACCAGGCGAACCGGTCCCTCCAAACTTTTAACATTTCGGGGTCAGTAATATATTGGTCTGCCAACTTCTGAGACCCATTGGCATCAAAATTTCTGGAAATGCAGATTTTAATATGGATTTTTTCAAAACTTTATCGGGGTGATGTCCGAGCCACGCCAGCTCGCGAAGTAGGTCCTGGTTCCTCATTTCCGTTTCTGCCTGTCTACCTCGCCCGCAACGTGGTGTCATAGTTGCCACATCCTTCACGCATGTCGTGACAAAAATACCATGCACTCATGATTCACCACAGAAGGTCGTTTCATATGAAAAACATTCACGTCCATCCATCCCAACTTTACAACCGTGGTAGCGCCCGTGGCTGGCATAGTCAGTAAATCAGCTGTTATCGAGTCTGAGCGTGATCTAGATGTCAACATGGACACCAACTTGATCATGCATACATCAACAGAAGGGTAGCATAGCTGCCAGCTGCTTCCGCAATGTTCGTCGACTTAAGTAGATTAGCCGGCTTCTCAAATCGGACATCGCGACGTCTTCCACCAAGCCTGCTAAGCTCAGTTGACGACTGCAATGGTAGGCTAAGCTATGTGTTATGTGTTATGTGTATTTTAATATGTTATATTTCTGTGTATATAGTCTGTTCTGTCTGTCCTTCTGCCATCTGGCGAATAAACGTGTTCACAAGCGTATATTGCGGGTCTCTCCAAATTTACCACTTTCATGCTTCAGCGTGTGGAAAACGCAGTAGTAAACAATAATATCGCCACTGCGATACGAAGCTGGCGTCATACCACAGGTGTTGTCAATACGACGGATGACGAGTGTTAACAACAGGTTCCGACAGTCGCACACTGTTGACAACAGGTGTTGCCTGACGACAAAGTCGAACAGGAGATTGTATTAATATTAGAATACATTTTTCAACATTTGAAACCAGACTATCTCCCCCGCTGAAAATCAGGTTGCGGTAACAGAATGAGCGGTGCCAAATTGTATATAGTATTCCATAGTAACTATGTCTCTATCTTGTACAGTTTCAGAGATCTTGAACATCGAATAATGCCGTGTCCTTGAAATCTGGGTTATAGATCATCTAAGGTCATTGAAAATGGCAGAATTCGGTAGATTGTATAGGACTTCATATCAGTATGCAGTTGTTAGTATCTTGTATCATTTTCGAGTTCTTTGACGTTGCAGAATATCGTGACCTTGCAATCTAGGTTAGACGTAATGTCACTCGAGGTTATTGGAAACGGTAACATTCGATAGATCGTATACGAGTTCCTATTCGTCTTCCATTGTAACTACGGCCATATCTTGTATCATTTCCGAGATAAAGCGAGATTAAATATTGGTTGAAAATCGCTAGGCTGCGTAGCGCGGCCTATGCCGTCGCGCGGTGTCCGTCTGTCCGTCTGTCCGTCTCTCTGTGCGGTGTCTGACACGATCGTGCATTGTGTCGAAATGATTGAACATATTCTCAAACTGTTTTCCGCCACACTGTTCTATTTTTACAACATCAAACCTTATGTCAATATTCCGACGGTGACCCCCTAACGGCGGCGTCGAATGCAGGTGTATGTAAAAATCGCGATTTTCGGCCAATATCTCACTTTATCTCGGAAATGGTATAAGATAGGGCCATAGTTACTATAGAACGCCATAGGAACTCGTATGCGATCTATCGGATGGTATTATACCCAATGACTATAAGTAATCCTTAACCCAGATTTCGAGGTAACGATATTTCCAGTGTCAACATCTCGACAACGGTACGATAAACACGCTTCAAATGATAGACATCAGCGAGTACTAGCCCACGCATAAGAATTTACCCCAGAAAGGGGCGTCGTTTTGGCCACATAATTTTTTTTTAAATTCAGGCACT
>Ga0209149_1001310_pt1 | contig 12381 bp, 5 predicted proteins | sample WorMetTyACAVOLI2_FD_187423 | JGI IMG/M metagenome (GOLD analysis project Ga0209149, IMG submission 187423) | Marine gutless worms symbiont microbial communities from Max Planck institute for Marine Microbiology, Germany - Olavius algarvensis... ... | reverse complement strand
TTCTTACGCACAGTCGGTATCGTTCCATCGCCCATGTGCAAAATGTACAATACACCGTCGGAAGTTGGGGGCCCCGTACTGGGGGTCACGGCGTTGCCCGCGTCGACTCCGACCACGCAGAGTGTGCAGTCAAATCTGAATGAATTCGACATTTGTAGCCCTTCTCAGAAAATTATTTTTTTTTGTATTCATACTTTGCCCTTCGCAAGAATAGGCAGCGCTGTTTCATCAAACGCCACTGGCCAAATGCGTTGTGCATTTCGTCAGGTGTCCTCTTTAATCTGTGACCGTTGGCTAATACTGGGTTTAGAGACGCTCAGTATTAGCCGCTGTTTGAACCACTTATAAACAGATGGCCTCCTGTTGTATGGGCTGGCCGGTCATCAATGGCTCTGTTCACACGCACCGCGAAATTGGACCCTGGGGCCCACGGTGCGAGGTGTGCATGAGCTATGGCCGTCCATTATGCAGTAAGTATTAGCCACCAGAGAAACAGTGGTTATAGGCCGAGCAGGGTAAATATCATGGCACAAGGTCTCTTCACTCCCGATCCCCCCTTAGCCCTACACACCTCTGTGTAAAGAGAGGTCGCACAACAACTACACACTACACACACCATCAGGTTAGCCTAATGGTGCCGCGCAACACTACACTAGTCCCTTCCCTCGGGTTGTGCATTGGGCCAGCCTGTAAGCAGGCCTCAGCGCTGGAATGCGAAGGATGCGTGTGCCACCCCAAAGGAGAAAGAAAGAAAGAACTTCTTGAGATAACGAAACAAACTGATCATAGACAGCTAGCCAATGACCATTTACTGGTGATATATAGTAGGCATTCGCCTATTGATGATGTATACTATATAATGTATTGTCATGTAGGCAGGTGACCACCTCGCTGTCTTGCTTGAAGAAGTTACAGTGTATGAAAAACGACGCTAATTATGAGCTGTGGCAATCTTCAGTCGGAATTGTCGAAGGAAACAACTACCTGTGCACACGTGAAGCGCGTGAAGGTAAGACTCGTTGAAGCACCTTGTATGGGGTTGTTGATCTCGGCAGTCGTGGTCTTGGTATCGGGACCATTTAAGACCAGTTTTCATGATCTCGGTTACAACAAAGCTGATTTCGATCTTGGCTTGGTCTTGAAGCGTGCTCTTGGTGATAAAATGTTCAATGTTGTCGGACATTGCATTTGTTATATGCAAAAAAGACGAGTGATGTTTGACTGTGCGGATAATGACAGTGATACATAGATTGCCAGGCCCGTAGGCATAGGTATAGGCTCTACTGGGGTTGTAACCGCCCCAGTGAGGTACACCAAGGCCACAATCTTAAGGCCTCAGGGCCAAGGCCAAGGCCAAGGCCTGGACCTTCGAGGCAAAGGCCATAAAATTGGCCTCAAGGCGCCTCGAGGCCTCAAGGACCACATCACTGAACAGCCTCAGACAAAAATGCCAAAAACAGTCTTAATACACAGTGCTGTCTGCGTATCGCCAAGTGCTTCATTTTAAGCCTACACGCTTCCCCATTCCAATAGCTGCTATGTACGGGAGAAAGGGAGTGACGGAATGGGAAGAAAGGGAAAAAGAGCAGGGAAGGGGAGGAGGGTCAAGGGGATGGCGGGAAAATAGGGAGAGCTAACCCCAAATATAAATCGTGATGGTTGCGGGCTATTGCAGTGTCGAATGGGATGAAAAATTGATAAGCATCTAGCGACAGCAGTGATCTTGGTTGGCCTGAGGTTTGGACATAGGTCACAACATAGGTCTGCACATGTGCGATATCGACATATGTGCAACAACCTTGGGGATCGGGGCACCGGTTGGCAATTAGGGGTTCTGAAGAAATGTTGCGAGCATCGCTAGCGGGGTATCTATGATACCTGATAGTGCTGATACCTGGCAATTGTCTGTATCTGGCAGTAAGGATTAAACTGTTACTCACTGGATTAAACATTAACGGTTCTAATGCCAGCACTAGATCCAGTGCGTGACTTGGGTACATACTAGTCTCTCGTGATTTATCATGCTCTTGAGTAGCATTGTAGCTATAAGACCCTTAACCGTTCAGCAGCCATCCATCGTGCTTTTACATGTCGTAAAATCAACTTGCTTGTTCTACAGCGTCGTTGAAAATTTCACGACAATCGTTGCACCGTCACCGAGATATCTGTCCCGGACAAACAAAAAAGCCACGGCAAAGTTAACACCCTCCATACTACGTATGGCGGGTAAAAAACGTAATTTCGGTAAACATGCAGGGTGTTTCAAGAGAGTAGCCGCCCCTAAAACTTTTAGGAATATTTTCACTTCGGTTATAAGTCTTTTTGTGTGAAATTTCGCAAGTTTGTTGGCAATTCATATCCATATATATCTACCAATTTTTGTAGATTTATCTTAATATTTCATCAAATGGCGTTAAGTTTTCCACGAGTACCCATCTTTTTACCCTGTCAAGTTTTGAATAGGCCTATTCACCCAGAAAATGCAAATGCAGCTTTTCGGGAATGGCGTAATTTTTTTCGTCATCGCGTGTTTTAGTGTCCAGTAATTGTAAACAATCGATAACTGTCCGATTTTTCTCTATTGACGTTTTACTGACATTGTTTTAAAGCTTGGTGGGAACTACCAATAGTTTGTCGTTGTAAGATGATTTTCCCATCGGTAGGCCTACCGAGCATTAAAACAATGTCAGTGAAACATTGGTAGTAAAAAATCAGACAGTTATCGACAGTTTACATTATCGTACTTTAAGACACGTGATGACGAAAAATTGACGTCGTTTCCGCAGCTGGTGCACTGCATTTTCATTTTATGGGCGAATACTCAAAACTTGACAGGGTAAAAACGATGGGTACTCGTGGAAAAATTAACGCCATTTGATGAAATATTAAGATAAATCTACAAAAAATGGTAGATATATGTGAATATGAATTGCCAACAAATTTTCACGCAAAAAGACTTAGCCGAAATGAAAATATTCCTAAAAGTTTTAGGGAGGGGGCTACTTTTTTCTGAAACACCCGGTATATGGCGCTTTGCGCTAAGAGCGTAGCAGTGCATTGCGCGTGTTTAAAATCAACTGCATCCTGTAAGTAAACGTGATGCGAACGACTAGAAGCGAGGTGTCAAATGTGGATCTAATTGCGTTATTTCTACGATAGTTATTCCACAATTAGGCTACGAAATGAAATGAAAGACGCGTATTTCAGGGTTGTTACGTCTACTGTCTCGCCTCAGGGCTCCCTCCAAATAGCCTAGAATTTCAACTAGAACTAAAAATACCGGTCATTCATTTCTTGCGCCCTAGCTCACTGCCAGTAGTCTAGTCAGTTTACATATGATGATGTATGATGATATGTATGATGATGATGATGATATTGATGTATTGCTTACTATGACGTTTTAATTCTATTTTACAATTGTTACCTGCCATGTAAGTTTTATCTATTTCACTATTTAGCCATTTTGGCTACTACTGTAATAAACGCTTGCTTGTCTAAACGTTTAATACGTATGGACCAACTATAATTTGCGCGGTGTGTACAGTATATCTGGAACATGGCAAGACCTGTGCTGCACGAGGAATGTCATACGGTCAAAACCAGCGATGCATTAGTAAAGCTAGAGCTATAGTGGAGCAGTCTTTGGCCGAAACGTACTGCAGGTAAAAAGTTTACCTGTAATACGTACTCATCATCATAATTATAATATGTTATTTTACCGTTTACAGTGAGTAATCGCGGCGCTTTGCAATAAGTAATTTATAAATAAAAATACATTAAGAATTAGTAAAATATTTAAATAAAAATGCGAATAGTTACAGGGAACTGAAATACAATAGAAAGAATTATTAGGATATAAAATTGCAACCGGATAGAATGATCGAAGATCCAAGATATCTAATATAATAACATCTAATTGATGTCTAATTTGAAAGCCACAATCTTTCTGGGTTACTTCGTTGCAAGAAAGAGGCTTCCGAAAGTCTCTTAGCCCGTCTTTCAAATTACTCAGAAATCCAGTAAAATGTCTTCGGCTCTATGACTATGACACACGTATCAGAACTGTTTTCGGCTCTTAGCAGCCATGACAGACAGTTACCTGCGATCAGGGCTGGGCTGGCGAAAGTAGGCTTTAGCCATTATTTACCCCCGACAAAGGGGGTATGCGATTGCCGCGATGTTTGTCTGTCTGTCTGTTAGCAAGATTACTCAAAAGCGCGCGCATGAATTTGGATGAAATTTTGCGTGTTGACAGATGTCGGGACACGGACGAACTGATCAACTTTTGAGCCAGATCCGGATCATAGTCCGGATGCCGGAACCGGAAAGTCTTACATCGAAAGTCGGTCAAACAGGCACCTCACTCAGAGCAGGCTGCAGGTTACGGGATGCACTGTAGAGATATACTACTTGTTTTACGTTGTAGTCCAAGGGTCAGGGAGTTTTCGCAATCTTCTCAACTATTTTGCACGACGTACGGTTGCGGAGCTACGGGGCGTCAAACTTGACCAATTTTCGGATTTCGGCGTATTTTCGAATACACCACGTATACGTATTGGCGCGGCCCGACGCTGCAGCGATGCGTGGTTCTACACGGTGTTCCAAGAAATATGCGGCTACGTCTTCGATGATAACTTGAACTAGAGTTGTCCGTTTGCAACAATTTTTGGCACACTTATTACCAAGAGTATAGGCAATCAACAGATGTTTTTATTTTCCCACCTTACCTATTACATGTACCTACTTTACCTTGGAAAACTGTCGAGACCTATGTGTGAAAAATTAAACAAAATCATGAAAAGTTGACAGGAAGATGAGATTCTGACTTAAAATTTTTATCTTTCAAAACGGCATGGTGCATGATGGACGCTAAGTGAAATTCCTGACGATGGTTGGAAACTTGGCAGCATCGAAAGTCTGCTTAACAGAAGCCACAAGACGGGTGCAATTGTCCCGCAACCAGGCAGCGGTGGACCGCGTTCATCGCGTAGCAGTGGAGGACCTTGTGCTCAGTCAGGAGGACAAGCCAAAAAGGCACCGATCAGCTCGTGAGATTTCGTATGAAACTGCCATTCTCTGTTCAAGTGTGCACAGGATAATTCACCGCGATCTGCGGCTCAAATGCTTCAAACGACGTCGTGCTCAGCTGTTGTCCGAAGCCAATTGCATCTCCCGTCTCACGAGCTGATAAACAGCCTTATCGTCTGTAGTAAATCTTGTTATGGTTTTATTATAAACTGTAAGTTGAATAATAAATAAATAAAATAATATGGTGACAGATTTGCAGTTAATATTCTAGTATTGTAGCATTAAGGAAATCAGTACTTTAAGGCTAAATTCATGGTCCCGACAGTTTCCTAAGGTAAAGTAGCTGCATTAAGTAGGTGTGGTGGGAAACTAAAATACTTGTCGATGGCATATAGTCTTAGTAATAAGTGTGCCAAAAATCTTTGAAAACGGGCAGTGTTGTAGTTCAGCTTATCATAGAAAATGTGGTCACATGTTTTTTGGAACACGGTGTAGAATGGTTTTATTCAGTCACCCGTCGAAACAACTTTGTCGGAAGTACATGCGCTCCACCGAGTGCTCTTCAAGTTTTAGCGAGTGTTACATAGTTAACGCTCCGCTGTTGAGATCGCTTTTCCATATGTCTGTCTGTCCGTCTGTAACCAAGGGCGGATCTAAGGGGGGCAAGGGGGCACGTGCCCTCCCCAAAGCCCCAAGTATTTATTTACAAACATAATACTACATCGTCGTGTAATATTTTATAACTTTACGGACATTACGGTAATGTTCCTTTCAAGAGACTCACTTATTTATTAGGCTGCTGTATTATTTCGCCACCTAATGCGATGACCTTGCATGTCAAAATACCGCAGATTGCACAGCACTAGTTGCACCACAGACAGAAGTTGTTGGTGTTTTGTACTTTAACCCCAAAATGCTGGAAACAGAAAACGATGAGTGTATGAGATGATGATAATTATGATATTGTCATACAATGTCAGTCTGTATAGACTTGTTTTTTTCTCTCCGTAAGTGTTTTTTTCAGCCTCATGTCGTAACATCCTTCGGGCTTCTGGGGTATAGCCCCAAACCCCAACCGGGGATCTGCCCCTAGACCCCACTGGGGACTTCCGTCCCCCCAGACTCCCCACCAGTGCCCCTCCCAAACCAAAATCCTGGATCTGCCCCTGTTTGTAAAGAGCCGGAGCTGTGAGTATACAGAGGACTTTTTGGATAATCTATTTTTAAAAAGTGATGTCTGTTCACATTCACGCATGCATGTACATAAGCGCTTTTTTCATTGATCAATAGCATCGTCAGCGGCATTTTGTTATATGGTTCCCCGTGTTGAATTAGGCGCTGCTTCAAGTCGCTGGTGTCGCGTCATTTCCGTTGCAGCTATTTAAAAGCAAATAAAGTAAGTAAAAGTGAAGGGAGAAGGAAAGTAGAATACGCATATAATTTCTGAAAGTGTGCTGATACCGTTTATTCTAAGTTATCAAAATCAGTCAATGATTGTCGAAACTACAGCTTGCCAAAGTTGGCTCGTTTTTTGAGTCACATTGTATATGTATGTCCGCCGGTCCGGCTGCCCGGATAGCGGGCAATGAGAGGGCGCTAAAAAGCAACATGAGAAAGCGCTGTACCAAATTTGCAAGAAAAAAAGCATGGCTGGAAATGAAAAACGTAGAAAATGACGGTGACGTCATCAATCATCCATCATCGTCATCAGTATCATCGGTGTATGCTGGACGTAGAACTTCGTCCTCTGTGAAACTGTGTCCAGATACTTTCATGTTCCATTAGAGGCAGAGCTATTCTATGTAATTGAACTTCACTGCCTGATTATTCCGCATCTTGTCCAGTTTTGACGCTGAACACTCTGACCACTTCTTCCACACGAATATGCGAGAATGAATCACAGACCTTCGTGCTACACTGACACTTATTCACAAGTCAGATGTGTTTAATATTTAGCTGTTCTTACATAAATGTGAGAAAAGCTCATTAAAAATAACATTAGCGTACACTGTTACAAATGGAGTTCTCTTCAAAGGCTATAATAACTGTGTCATCGTACTAGCTATGGCATTAAAAGCACAGTATAACTTCCAGAATTGATCTGTCATTTTCCAGGCCTGCATTTTTCAGTCGTCCCGTGTTTGCAACAAAACGTTCTTGAAGTGTGCCAGAATCATGTACCGGTAAGTCGTTTTAATCAGTCGGGGTGTAAAAATAGGCCTAACGTTTTGGGGCCACCTTGCATGCCGTTACTCAACTCTGTGTGTGCATAGACAGAATACTACGCTGCTAAAGTGCGAGTACGACGAATTGAAGAACTGCAGTGAAGATTTTGCTCGTCTTGTCGCCAAATACTACTACACGTATCTCAAGAGAGTACTCGCCGAGTACAACTGCGATTTCGGTTGGTTTAGAGCAGTGTTATTTCAGTTATGATTTTTCAGTTTCAGTTAATTGAATCAGAGTTACACGAAACAAAAAAAATATGGTACCAGCGATAGCTTATAATCATTATGATCGACGTATATGCTATTGCTGGTCCCATATTTTCTATTGTCTGCTAGTGTCAACTCGCCATAAAAAACAAATGAGCAACGAAACTCTCACTTGTTACTGTTATTTTTTCCGTAGTATATGTAATATACGTCCTATTAACTTTTAAGAACGTTCTTCTCTCCAGGTCTTCAGCCGGTTTCTCTTGCCAGCTGCAGACCGAAAAGACACGTTCCACGAACTTCTTGTAAATGTGCAAATATGTTTTGACTTTTCAGGTCAGCCGTCGCCACCTGCGATCGGCTGACCGTGGTCATCTCGATTTCCCACGTGTGAAACTTGCTTTGTACGGAGGACGTTCATTTGCATACGCCGGCCCTTCGAATTGGAACTCACTTCCTGCTTACCTTATAGAGACAGTAGTCTTTCTCTTTCATCTTTTAAGCGCCACCTCAAAACCTTTCTCTTCTCTTTCTACTAGGCAAGCACACGCAGTGCGTTTTGGGTTCTTTTACAAAAAAACGCGCTATGGCATTTATGTTATTTTGTGTTTTTTATTGTTTCTGTAGTATTTTCCTTTATGTGTTTTTATTGTGCTGTGTTGTCTGCCGTTTTACTTTGGCGAATAAACCTGTCATATAAATTCACTGTTATTATTATTATTATATTATTAAGTTGCTGTTGTTTTATTAAGTATAGGTCTAGTTGTATTTTCACGTGCTGTTCCCGTTCATGTTATGATGCTAGCGAATATTTCGACGATCCGAGCTATTTTCGCTGTTGTCAGCTTGCAAGCTGTTAACGTCTCGAACGGTCGAAATATTATCGATGGCTGAGAGCACTTTTTGACGAAATGTAGATTTTGATACCGGGTGATAGCCCGAACATTTTCTCATCTCTGGACAAAATTTCAGTAATTTTAATCGTATATTTATACGTTTAAAATTGCGCCCAGGCCCGTAGGCGGAGGGAGGATTGCTTGGGTTGTAACTCCCCCCCCCCGAAAAAAATGCGAACCTATAAGTTTTGTTCGAATTGTTACAGCTTTAAGTTAAAGCCAGTAACTTTGAAGCTACGTTTTGGCTGGTTGCTAGTCAGGAGTAATACGCAGTGAATATCAGTGATGTCTCTGTCATTATAAGGTACTTTATTTTAAGCTGACATATCACCAAAATTTGCCAAAAAAACGTTTGTTGGCCGTGCTCTGCCCTGACCCGCTGGGGAGCTTACAGCGCTCCCCCAGATCCCTTAGCTGAATTAAGGGAAGGGGAGAGAGGACAAAAAGGGAGGGAAAGAGAGGAGGAAAGGCAAGGAGGGGAAGGGAAGGGTGAGAGAGGGGAGGGATAACCCCCAAGTAGAAAGACATGCTACGGTCCTGATTTCGCCAGAACCTAAACAGCGGAACGGTGATCGAATAGTTTTTCACAAGCATTGGCTGAAAATGTGTGTGATGTTGACTGTGCACAGATACGAGTTACCTAGCACTCTCGGACGTGCGCGATGGACAAGGAAACGGAGTATACCCAATGACGTCATCAGTGACGTCATTAGCGATGCTGATTGTCGCATCACTGGTGCTGAGTAGTGGCTAACAGGACATGAGCGCCACATAGCGGAGAAATGTCGACAAACAACTCGTGATAGACGGACGCTTTTATTGATGATTCGTAGAAGTTAGTTATAATAGCACATTTAATAAACACCGGTAAACAGTGAGTTTTGTGCATAAAACGTTGCTCTTGCGGTTTATCTGATCTGCAAATGTTTACCAGATAGGCCTACTGATAATAACTCAGTTTAAGCCGACTTTAAAAAAACAAACATAAACTATAGAGGCGCATTAATCAAAAATGCCACGATGCGCCGGAAAAAATCACGACGCACCGAAGAGGTATAGGGGAACGTTTCGGGGGAAATTGAGTATATAGATTGTAAAGTTTCACAAGTATGGCGTGGTTTAGGCGGTAATTGGAATTTACCCGTATCGTTCGCCTATCTCATCTACTGATAAGTTGTTTGTGTATAACTGAAACGCCAGACACAAGCACATGAATGCATGTCGTATATTTGCAAGAGCAAAGCGAGTTTATTTGAGCGAAATAGCAAATTACCCGCCACCTCTAAGCATCAGAGATGTTAAACGAGGCCAAATGCTTGAAGCCGAGGCCAAACCCTCGAGACCGAAGTAGAGACCGAAACTTGGAGGCAGAGGCCATTGCAATTGTATGAGGCCGATGCCATGACCGAGGCCACAGACTAAAGTACCAACATTAAATTATACAGCGTAAGATCACACTAGCAGTATAGAGTTTGGCAAGTTGCTGTGATTTGCTGATTTCGGCTGCTGGATCAAACTATTCGAGTTGATGAGACCAATGCGGGTAGATTAGCATCTAAGTAGTCTCAGGGTTGCTGGTTTGTTGGCAAGGAAGCGTGTGATGTTTTGTTGAATAGGTAATCTCCATACTTTCTTCAAGTACACCTATATTTCACAATTACACGATATTAATTTCCGAGGCCGAGCCAACAATTTGAGGCCGAGGCCAAAGTGTCCCGAGGCCGTGGCCGAAACCCAAATTTTAGCCTTGATGCTTTAACATCTCTGATAAACACAGAGTCATCGATAACAGACGTCCACGAAATCCGGCATTTTGACCCCCTCCCCATGTCCACCTCTGTCCACTTTCATTCATCGTATAAACCTTGAATGGCACTAAATAGCCTTTTTTGTGCTGATGTGCCGCTAAGAAACTACTCACTCACTCACTCACTCACTCACTGTTCACTTTAAATTGCCTAACTTCCTCCCTTTTTGTGGACGTCCACCACACATGGTCATGATTGGACACAGCGGCTGACAATCCTATACCAGTATATCGACATAGCATGTTACATGGTTATTGTACTACCGTCTTGATGGTGAATAAAGATGTATATAATTATAATGTATAAAGTCATTTATGTGCAGCACAAAGTCGACTATTACCGTAGAAGTAAAACTGAAGAATGACTCAGAGGTAACGTAACGTATAGTACTAATGTTCATTAGATTGTGACTTTAGACTGCAGCCAGTCGAACATTCGGGTGTCGGCCAGAACTTGCTGTTCAAGAAAAAAAACTAGGCATTTTTGCACTATCTTACTCAAGCACGTTTCGTATTATTTGGAACGCACAGTATCGAGTACTGTAATAACTTATGCGGAGGTCATAGTGGTGTCATGTCGTTTGTGGACGGCCACTTTCAGCTTAGCTGTCATCCACAATCAATCAGAAACTAATCAATCAGAAAAATATTTAACGTGTCCAGAATAACAAATGTTATTGCTAGGTCCACAGTGCCCTCTTTGACATAACCCATTCCCCCTGCATGTGGACGTCTTTCATGGATGACTCCTACAAAAATGACTGTAGCAATGCAGTTCATGTTGTGTAGAGAAGCGACGAGAGATAATGTTTTATGCATCATTCATTCGAATTCCTAAAAGTCCATCCCGACCTGAAAAACACCAATAATCGTCAAATTATTTACAAATGAGGAATAAATAAATTATCAATAAGGCACACAGCTAAAGGAGAAAATCTGCAGAACAAGACACCCCAACCATACCCGCCCCGGAAGCTCAATTACTTTTCATACATCGCAATGTACAACATCGCTGCACGCATGCGCACAGGATCGCTTTGCGCATGCGCGTTAAGCACGCGCGTACACTAGGCCTATAACTTGCTACAGTTTATATGGGCGCTTCATAGCAGCTCCACGGTCCACCGAGTTGCCTGCTAGCTCAGTTGGGAGAGCTCTCGCCTGTTGAGTTTTAGGTGCGTGGTTTAATCCCACTGTCAGGTCATATTTTTTAAAAATTTTGATGTTTCAGTTGGTTTCTATACAACTTTTCCATTGCAATATGCCACTTATTCAGTTTTACGTCTACTTCCGTAATTATTTGTGTATTTTGATCATATAATCTTCTATTTCCATGGCCAAATATTTTGTAATGCTAACTAGCCTACTATGCTCGTTGCGATGTATGAAAAGTAAAAAAATGCGCCCCGAATTGAATCATAAATACTTTGCAAATAGGCCAAATTTTGGCTTAGGCCATAACTGAAGTAAATCGAATTACCGCCGAAAATCGGTTTCGGCATTTTTTGCGGCATTGATCTTTAACTTTTGACGAAAATATAGCGGGGCGATGATGATAGGTGGCCGAATGACAATGGTACTATGCTGGACCGGTTTGATAGTTACAACTAGGGCTAAATTAAATTCACTTACCTTAACAAATCGCTTTTTTCTTAACGTATTTTTGTCGCTTGTTGTTTATTACATGGAAATTTAGTTGAAGGACCGGAACGCTATTCCGGTTGTCGAAAAAGAACCGGAACTCCCGTTCCAGTGCGTTCCGGAAAGAAACAATTAAGGGTAAAGGTACAGGAAGTGGATTTATAGCGCGATTTTGTGAGTAGATCACACAGTTTTTACCTGCAAATTACATCATCATAGGCGTAAACTTCCTCCAAATACTGGGGGGGGGCTCATCGCCCTTTCGTCTCCCCTCCCCTTCCCTCACCTCCCCTTCCCTGCCGTCCCTTCCCTCCCTTCCTTTAGAAGTAGGGCCCCAAATCCAGCTAGGTGGTCTGGGGAGCGCTGTAAGCTTCCCCAGCGGGGTCTGGGGCGGAGCCTCAGCCGAAATCGAATTTGGTGCATTTTAGCCTTAAAATCCGTCATCTAGTGGCAACAATTTTAATGATTTTCGTAAGAGTCAACTGAACTTGCGTTGGCAAATAAATCAATAAATAATCCAATCGTGCAAGATGCGCTGCATAAGGCTTTCCCGTTCTATTTCTGCTGCTGCTTC
>Ga0209149_1001309_pt1 | contig 12389 bp, 9 predicted proteins | sample WorMetTyACAVOLI2_FD_187423 | JGI IMG/M metagenome (GOLD analysis project Ga0209149, IMG submission 187423) | Marine gutless worms symbiont microbial communities from Max Planck institute for Marine Microbiology, Germany - Olavius algarvensis... ... | reverse complement strand
AATTTTTGCCAAAAATTTTAATACAAACTGTCCGAGTCCCTAAGATATTAAATGGTGCGAAAATATTGCCAAAAAGTTGCAGTCTCCGCATAGGCTGCAACAATGTTACAGACGACAGACGACAAACGTACGGCTCATGCCATAATCCGAACGTAACGTAGTAACATTCATCTAAAAACCTACTTCAATCCAATCTAAGGCAGTCAAAAATGACGCCTCACCAGTCCTCCAAATGTATCTTTGGTATTGTGTGATGTTGACCTTTGACCCACTGACCACCAAAGTTGACTGTGTCATGCCACTGCCCCATGGATCAATTGAGGCAATTTGTGTCAAAATCAAATCGAACAAACGAATTGATGAATGAACATAGAGGCAGAAGAGGCAGCTGTGAAACGCTAGAGATAAGTACACAGAACTTTGTGACAATTACTGCTTACGTTTGAGAGAGAACAGCAATGACGTCATTTGTTTTCAGTTCGAGAACAAGCTCTGAATTCTCTGATGACACACCTCGTGACGCCATCACTCGCATCGGCTTTATCTGCAAGTATCGTTCCCATCCGTTATTAACTCCCATGTAACACACACTAACGTGAATAGCACTAATTTGTTACTGATGACAGGAAATACTGTTTCAAATAATAAGACATAACATGGTTCAAAGTCTGATGACAACATAAAGTAAAGTAAAGCAAAGCAAACGTGGATTTGTATAGCGCATTACGTATAATCACCTTTAATGTGCTACCACTTCCCGTAAATCAGCGCTGATCTGCAAGCCAACCCTACAGCCAGGCATTCAGCGAACACTGTGAGACCACAGATACGGGCCGGTGTATCACGCGATATGCCCGTTTACTCGCCCAGCTTACGCCAGGTACTCATTCCAGCCTGAGTGGGCCTGGGTGCCTGGTTCCGCGCCAAAGTGGTTTACCCGTCCAAAGACTGTTGCCCACCTAGGCACTAACCAGGCCTAGCGTAGAGTAACTACGTTGATCAACCGGAACGTGTTACCACTATGCTAAACCGGCAACTGCAACAGCATGTCTTTGTGACAACGGTTACCATGGTAAAATTTATATCTTGTGGATTCCGCATCCGCACATCGAGTCTGTGATATTAAATATACGGTATACGATGATAGCAGTTCAGCCATCTAACCAAACAAGGTAGCAGAAAGCGCCAAATGAAAACAATACACACCTGAGTGAGTGAGATGAGGAAGAGCTCTGAGAACTTGGGTCGAACATTGGGATCTGCAGCCCAGCACCTCAGCATCAGTTGATACCAGTCGTCAGGGCAACGCTGCGGCTGATCCAGACGTCGAAACTCTGGCTCATCAACTGCCTGCATTATCTGTCAACATGCCAACACATACCAGTAACTAGCAATTAACTATATCACAGATGCATGCGTTGACTGTGTTTTAGACTCATGTACTATAAAACTGAAAACCACGAAGCATTTTGAATTACAGTATGGACTGCATCCTAAACCACAGAGCTACAGACAGCATGCGGTCATATGATGCCTCCGCCAGTGCATGTGTGTAATGTACTCATCTAACCTGCAGACAAGTCCATGTTGGCACAGAACATTGGGCAACACGACAGACAGTGAAGACATGATAGCCTCTACCATGCATAGCTTGTGCAGGCATAAAAACTTATTCAAGATAGTGCTCATCATACAAAACTAGGATGACTACTATGATGCTGTCATTGTCAGATGCAGACAATCAATGTACAACATACTACGTTATACTAACACCTGCATTAACAAGAAGTGTGGCCGCCATTTCGGCCAACACGGTATCTCCTCGCCAGCCTCTAATGACACAAGTACAGCATTGGGTCAAGACGGCTCACTGATCATGTGACCTTGCGACCATGACCTTTGACCTTGGAGGTCACGGCGCCTGTGGCTGATGCGAGTCATCAACCTCCATCCGTATACCAAGTTTGAAGTTCGTAGGCCTTGCCGTTCGGAAGATATAGCACACGATGTGTGTCGGCATTAATGGGCCTGGTGACCTTGACCTTGAATCTGCTATGTAAGTCACATCTAAGGCAGGAAACCTTCCTTCCAAATATGGGCATGCTAGGCCAGGCTTTGGGTTCTAAAATTATTTGCTATGTACGTGATGGATGGGGGGACAAAAGCAACGCCTAATGCCCCCTTCCCTATGGGTGGGGGCATAATAAACTAAGCTGCTAGACCCAAAGGGGCTAATGATGCCAGGCCTCCCAATCTATCTTCGGCGTTGTGTAACACCGAACTTTGACCTCTGATCCCACAAGTTGATCGTTCAATGTCCTTGTCCGTGTACTGCACGTGCCAAATTACACCAAAACTGGTTCATTTGATGTCAAAGTATCGTGTTCACAAGTTTGGTAACATGAACAAATGAATGGACAGGTTTTGAAAACAGTGCCTCCATCTACCTGCCAGTCTAGCCAGCAGAGGTATAAAAATGATACAAACAACAGCATTCAACATTTCAATCACACATCAATTTCAGCAAAAAGTAGTGAGTGTAATAAAATGAGCTGAAACATACCTCAAGGCCGGTCATTCCTTCCCACGGCTGCTGACCACCGGTGAACATCTCCCACAGTGTAACACCGAAAGACCAAACATCAGATGCGGACGTAAACTTCAGGTAATTCACACACTCTGGTGCACACCTGCCCATGTCATTTCATCCACCATGTGACCAACCAGCTTACTGCTAAACAAGTGAGCTAACCAAGGTACACAGCAAAATTACTGCAAAATTACAGATGGAACTAAATAATTACTACTACTATCCTAATCACTAATTCCTGAACTCTGTTACTTACTAGAATACGCCTGTTGGCCTCAATAGCTCTGCTGCTGCAATTCCAGAGACTAAGTTCAAATGTAAAATTTTAAAAAATTTGCCAAAAATTTAAAAATCAAAATTTTGAAAATCTGTTCCACAGTTTTTTTATGTATTGGCACATACATCACATACATGTGCCAAGTTTCGTAAGAATCAGAGAAAAGCTGCAGGAGGAGTAGCAATTTGAAAAAAAGTTTGATGACACACAGACAGATGCATCAGTCACCTATACTATAAACTATGCTGGCTGTAAGCCGCCAGCAGAGCTAACAAAGTGCACACCAGCATAATTATGAACAGAAAACAGCAAAGAAATTGACTTTACCACGCAATCGGCAACACAAGTGAAGAATTCGGCTCACTCTGATAATAGTCTTTTTCAACTCCCAGTGCACGTGACAATCCAAAATCACTGACCTTTATCTACAACAAATTCACTGTATGATAGGCACGTTAGGACCTGACATGCTTAACCTGCACCTTCACCAGCAACTACAAGTCTTCTGTCAAATAATGGATTAGAGTTAATGTCTGCACAGCAAGTAGTAATGACTACGTTTATGCTGCTAACTTGTTCATAAACTGCTGTATAATTAGGCCCAAGCATTGATAACTACTCAGCAAGATCGTAAGACACAAGCCAGTGTCATTTCTCCAATTCTCATACATTCACACATCCAGGAAAGTGACTGGTTGCACACAATGTTATCATGCAGTGATAGCTGTCAGTCACTGTTGGGTGTTAAACTGAACGTAAAAACACAGCAGCAATTTGTACATCAGCCACAAAATAATAACGTTATAACCAGTCCTTCGGCTAAAAAATTACTACATATGGTAGCTAAATCAATTTTATTACGTCTGTAACGTATGGCACTACGCAATCGTGAGTTGCATGCCAGAAACGACGACGACGACGTAATTACATTACAATGCATAAAGTATGATGACTGGCTATCAGTAGAATGGTATGGCATAATAGGGTTTAATGTCCCACTCGTCACATTATAGGTCATTTTGGAGACGATTTTATGGGTCAGATGACCCAACCGACAGCGTCACAGCACTGAATGACGATGATTAGTCAACTTGGTCAAGGGCCAATCCCACCAGGCTCAGCTCACTAAAAGGTAAAGCAAAACATTTTTAATTTATATATATAGCACCATGAAGACCGAAGACACAGACACGCTCGGAAGACAGGGAGCTAAACCAAGCAAGATCAAAGCCAAATACAGTCCACTGACCTGTAAGAACTGCTCTTACCTTTGTGCACCATTATAACAGTACACATTACTGTAACATAGAGACAGTTTTTCAACGCACATCAGCACACTGACCTGCGATATTGTCTGTCTGTCTGTGCGTCCGTCTGTCCGTGACGTTCTGGTATCAGATGAAAATGGTTTAACATACTGTCATAGTTTTTTCACCATACGGTAGCCCAATCATTCGGGGGGTAATGCCATGGTGATGTGTAAGTCTTGATTCAAGGCACCAGCTAGCTCCACGGGGCAAAGAGGTGAGAAATCTTACTTAAGGTTTCCTCCCCCTGCTGGTATAGCTTAACCACGGAAGTCCAGTGGTACCCCCCGGGCAACTACAGTGAGATATTCTCTCTGTAGGCTGAACGCTGGTTTGGGCGGGGAGGACCCTGATGAACCTCCAGACTGTTTATACGGACTGCAGGTAAAGGGTCCTCCTTTCTCCCTTGGGGGTTCACTCTTCTGGGGTGCTGTGGGGCGGTTTCGGTCTGGGGGGTCGGCCTTGCTGTTTGTCGGTTTCTCTGTGCTGGTAAGTATATTGCTCTGATCATTGAGCATGAGTAGGGCGATCCTCAGCACCCGGCTCATGGGGGCGTTACGTTTCCGGGGATCCTGTTCATGACTTGGCGAGCGCAAGGGGTCATGAGCGGTTGGCTACTTGTGTTCCTGTTCAAGATGTGCTGTCACAATGCATCTTGAGCAGTAGTATGACTTGTGGCATTTCAGGATGTTCGGAGGAAGCCCTGCATGTTACCGCCAATTGGTGGTAATTTATGACCCTGCTTAAACAGGGTGAATTTTTCTCATTTTTTTACCTTTCGACTTTGTTGGCAGAAAGTGCTGGTCTGTTTCGTGACTGGTTACAATATCCTAACTTGGTAACTAACTCCAATGTAATGGAGTTATTTATTGTTCCTTTATGTAAGAAGGAAAGAGCCTTTTTGCCTCTGTTTTTGGCCCTTTTAAGGAGGATATAGCCCTTTGCTATGTCGTTTGGATCTTGGAATGCTGGTCTAACTCTCAACTGGTCATATATACCTTAACTGGCACGCAACTCTAAGGAGTTTTTACTATTTCCTTCACGTAAGGTGTTTATTTTCCTGGGGACGTGCATTGGGTCCGTTTGAAGACCTCAGCACTGGGTGGCTTAATTCCTGCCTGACTGCATGGAAGAGAAGAGAGCCCAATCATTCTAGTTTTATCAGCATCAAACATCTTCACGAAATTCCGACGGGGTCACCACCTGTGTGGGTGATAAATACAGGTGGGGTATAAAAATTTAGCAATTTTCTACCAAGTCGCTATATCTCGTAAACGATACAAGATAGCGCCATAGTTACTACAGAAGGTGAATAGGAAACCACACTCAAGCTTTTGAATGGCACCGGCTTCAATGACCTTGAGTGACCTCTAAGCCAAATTTCAAGGTCATGGTATTATTCAAATGGTACAAGATAGAGCTATAGTTACAATGGCGGACTAATAAAAAGTCATACACAGTTTGTCAAACTGCACTATTTTCAATGACCCTGAACAACCCCAAACCCAGATTTCAAGGTCAGGCCATTCTTTGACTCTGAATATCTCCGAAATGGCTAAAGATACGGCCATAGTTACTATAGAAGGCGAATAGGAAATCGTACTCAAGCTTTCAAATGGTACCACTTTCAATGACCTTGAGTGACCTCTGACCCACATTTCAAGGTCACGATAATATTCAATGTCAAATAATTCGACTAATAGTAAGTCGTGTATGATCTATCCAATGGTTCCGTTTCCAGTGACCTTGAGTGACCCCTAAACTACATTTCAAGGTCACGATGTAACATTTAGGCCTACAGATGCCCTCAACGTATTGTGTGCGCAGCTGACGTGCGATCTGTTTGCGATAGCTAAGTTCTTGTTTCACTATTCCCCATTCTCCAGACCAACGTCACATCTCAGATGTGGCCAAGTGGAGGTAAGGGGGGAGCTATCAGCAGAAAGCATCTGCAGTGAGACATCACTGTCAGTAGAGAACGGAAAATGATCAGTGTGTGACATGAACGGGGGCAGCACAGCATTGACAACAGCAAAGTTGTAAATCCTATTGAGAGACATGGAAGTGGCTGCAGTGACTGACAGGCACGTCTCAGTCTGTTGCACAAAGTGGTATATGAGACAGTACATCACTTTCACAGTCTCTGCCTCGCTAAGCACTAACCATTACCTACACAGCGACGACCTGTCAACTGCTGCATGTGATGGAACCAGCAGCCACAGCAGCAGTATTAGCTCACATTACAGTTAATTAGGTCCACAAATTGGCAGCACAAATTACATGTCAATGGCAGCTCTATCACACAGTAGCACTAAGGCAGTGTCATTCACATCAGTGTGAGAATAACTGAATAGAGTACCAATCTTTGTACAAGTTGTAAGTAAGTAAGTAAGTCTTAAATTTATATAGCACATTACACAACACCTCTAATGTGCTAATGGTTAGTGCTATTATTGTAATTACACCACATCAAAATCAGCAATTCTTTGGCATTCACTATACAGACAAATAACTGACAAACAAAAATGACCTGCTTGCTTACAAGTGCATGCATTTTACATGTTTTACTTTTACAGACATTACAGAAAAGTTTTCTAATCCCACTCTATTATTACTAACTCTTGCTCTTGGCTCTGTTCAACTGGCCTACATTCTTGGAATTTTCTGAGAAGCTTTGACAATTGCTACTGCAATGGAAAATTCACATTTTTAGTAGCTTTCCACATTCTGACTTTGACATTGATGAGGATTCAGCCCACATACCAGTAGATGTAATTGGCCACACTCCAACACCATTCTTGTCTGTCAACAGCTGCTGCTTCTGCTTCTCCCAAGAGAGTCCCATCAACTGCAAGGACTTGCAATAGATGGGACTCACCTGGGAGAAGAGTCCCATCTACTGCAAGTCCTTCTCGATTCTACTTGTCCAGTTTGACCTTGGCCATCCGGGTCCTCTCTTGTACCTAGAACCACCCAGTTACAATGTGTGTGTGGGTACTGTTTTTGGGCACTGTCTGTCCATGGCCACGGGTCTTCCATCATCACCTGCACTTTAATTAAGGTTGAAAGGTCAAAGTTCAAGGTCAAAAATGCAAAAATGTGAAAATCGTTTTCTGGCAGTAATTCTGTAGCATATGCTCTGATTTGCTTCAAGTACAGCCCAATTCTGGCGGCAGGTATGCTGCTGTGCTGCGCCCTGCAGGTTTTCTTACTTGTTATCCTGTCTTTCCAAGAGACACTAAATATGCTTCACTGCCAATGCATACTACATTTAAATGTGTGTGTTGACGTGGTCCCCTCAATAATTCAACATGGCTTAAAACTCATGTTTACCTACAACTGATTACAAATAAAAAAACCGCTCGTTATAGGGTCCAGACTATCAGTGATGTGCCAGTAATTTGTGTTTTGCTAGGTACAGGAGCATCCTTTCTTCTGTTTGTTTAACCCTTTAATGGGCACAGGAAATTATAGTACCACATCGAATAATATGAAGTTGGTGCAGTGGCTATTGATTGGTGGGCTGTTACATTTGGTACAGTGAGGAGGGCACTGGGTGGGGCTGCAGCCCGCCTAGGCCCCTCCTCGCTGTACCAAATATAATAGCCCACCCATCAGTGGCCAGTGTACCAATCACCGTACTGCTGTATAATGGTTCGCTGCTGTGCGGTTTTATGTGCCTATTAAAGGGTTAATGTTGGATATCACAAGTTTTGCTTTGTATACCATTACATGTTACATGTCTGACTATCATTATTTGTTGGTGTAAACTAGTCTTAAATGATGCAGAATACGAGCCAAATTTACCATAACACACTGCATGTACTGACAATGTTGAACAACTGTCGTACATAAAGAGTACCTTGTCCTTGGCGAAAACGAGAATATTGCGAGCAGCCAAGTCGCGATGAATCAGTCGTCTCTTCTCCAGGTATGCCATTCCGTCAGCAATCTGAAGTGCCAGGTCACACAGTAGGCTCACACCGAACGTGTGGCTCAGCAACGGGTCGTGTAGACAGTCGAGCAGCGTTCGCATCGGTGCCAACTCCGTCACCTCAACAGTGATTTGAACATGCCAGTCACATACGAATCCAAATGAAGATCACCAGGCATTGTTACAAGTAACACTGAACTTCTATGAAAACAGGCCGACTGAAAATGTAGAACTGGAAAACATCAGACCTGATCTACTAGCAGTTAAACACTTCGTTGTGTATTATGCAGATCATAGAGATTAACGTCCCAATCAGAACATAAGTTAATTTCGAGATATCATTCAGGGTGACCACTCTCCAGACAATGTGAAATTAACTGACATTTCCCTGACAGTTCGTGCCACTCCTCTGCAGCACTCGGCATGTTAAGTGTTACTCACATCATGCCCGTACTAGTACTAAATACCTGTATGGATGCAAATATGCAGCTTACAATAAACAGTTTTAGGCAACTTTTCCCTGACAAGATTTTTTCCCTGACACTTCCCTGACTTTCAGTAAAATCCGTGACATTTCACTGACAGCTGTCAAATTCCCTGACATTTCCAGGTTTTCCAGACAAGTGGTCACCCTGATCACTTTGGAAATGAGTCTATCCAGGCAATCAACTACACCAGTACTGACAACCAAACAGACATAAAACAGAAATGGCACTTTGCAAAATATAAAGAAAGTCAGCTACCAGCATCAAGCAGTCGGAACTGAGCACCACGCCATAGAGTTGAACAATGTGTGCATGGTCAACAGAACACATGTTGGCTGCCTCCAACAGAAACTCAGCCATCTGTGTCTTCAGTCTATCTTTGGCAAGACATTTCACAGCCACTGGAAGCTACATATATCAGGCATCGCTATATCAGGCATCGCTGATCTGTAACATACTGTCAGTAAACAAGTTAATGAGTCTGTAGCTCATGCATAACAATAAAAATATATTTATTAATACACTGCATTATCACTCTTGCTGTTAGTATTAGCGACACCAGCCCACTCCGCACTACGCCTGGCTGTGGACGCTCGCGCAGGCGGTAAACCGGACATCAGGCCAGAGTGGAAGTGCCAGCCAGGATGACCCTGCCGAACGTGGGTGCAGCAGATCGAGGAGGACACTGGGCTCAACGCCAACGATGCCTGGAGGATCGCACATGACCGCAAGTCTTGGAGGGTGCTGCGACCCGTGGCCGGTCAAGCGTTCCACTGACTGACTGACTGTTAGTATTATCATCAGCCTCAGTTGTCTCTGACTCAGTTAATGAGAAATGAGTATTTGTTATCAGTGCCACACTGCAACAGCAGTTTCGGACAAAGATTTTCTTACTGTGCCCCTAAAATCTGGAATGACATCACTTTCGGTCAGACAGTCCCCTTCACTCGACAGCTTTAAGCGCAACTTAAAAACTCACTACTTTGCCAATAACTGACCACCTGGCGACTGCCTCCAGCGCCTGTGATTCAAATGGCACTGTCAACATAGTACACTCTACTAATTGTTATTATGATATAATACTGTTAAATGCCACTTGGCATGGGGAATGGGGACTGCGTATGATCCAAGGCACATTGTGTTAGATAAGGGTCAGAATCCTCCAAAGACTGGCAGTCTGCACCCCAATTGAATTTTTTGCTCATATGGGCAGAGTGAAAACTACTCGACATATCTGAGTGGCATTGGTGTAGTTTTATAGGGACTGTCAAGCTATGTCAGTATATCAAATTTTTGATGACCTTCAAATGACCTTGGAAGCCAGAGAATGTCTGAAAGTTTGAATGTTGTTTGATGCCAGCCAGGATACACCGTGCCAAAACAGCTGAAAAGATCAAGCTGGTTTTCTGAACTTGGACTATCATCAGCGTTATATTAACAGGAGGTTCTGAGTTTCCCCACAACCTGAGCCCACTCTGTACAACAACAGGCATGAAAGCACTGTCAAACCCAGCACGACCATCAAAGCTATTGATAGCAAGCACGGTTGACTTTGTTTACATCACTTAAACAGTCCCTGCAAAGACCGATGCCTCTCAGCTGTGACCGTATCTTGCTTAGTGTTACTGCTGCTAACTGAAGGACAGACCAAACATACAGCATGGGACATCAGTCATACTAAAGTGTCAAACACTGGCTGAACATTGAAGAGATATGCTGTGTTATTCAACGTACTAACGGCAGATGAAAGACCAAAGTTTGTGTCAACAACGCTTTACTGCACTCACTCGTTCTGCCTGATCATTGGTCCAGATGGCCTGCTGGACGACTCCAAACTCTCCGTGGCCAATGATCTTCTGTACTGAAATGGCATCCTCAGCGATCAGATGCCTGTTGGCCGGTTTGCCGCTGCCAGGCTTCTCAATAGCAGTTACATGTTGACCGACTCCAGACCCATTCTTCGCCCACCTCTATTTGACAACATACCGCGTAATAATATACCTGCAAAACGCTATAACTATACGGTAACTTACAAAAAATGTCGGTGGGCCAATAATGTAGCAGCAGCAGCAGCCAACAGCTTACATTAAATGTAAAATTCACCTGTGCGTGTTAATTATCAAGCGACTCACTTCAGAGTAGGCCAGCAATATTTTTTGCTGTGTGATGCTATGCACAAGCGCGGCCTATGCTGTCGTGCAGCATGTCTGTCCGTCTGTCTGTCCAGTGTGTGTCACGTTCGTGTATTGCGTTGAAATGAGTAAACGTATTCTCATAGTTTTTTCACCGTTGGGTAGCCATACCATTCGACTGTTTCCATACAACACCTTATGGCAATATCCCGACGGGGACCCCCCTAACAGGGGCGTCGAATGCAGGTGTGTTATGAAAAATTGCTAATTTTGACCAATATCTTGCTTTATTTCGGAAGCGATACAGATAGGGCCACAGTTACTATGGAATGCCAATAGGAACTTGTATGTGATCATTTCCAATGACCTTGACTGACCCCTAACACAGATTTCAAGGTCACACCATTAACTGATGCTGTATATTTGATGCTGAATATCACACAAATTGTACGAGACACATAGGGACTTACACAAGCCCTACTCATGGGAGTCGTTTCGAATGACCTGGAGCAAGTTAGCAAAATATTCAATGACACAAAGCATCAAGTGGCCTCTCTGCAACAGCTGAGCTTCTTGTCTAAATCTGAGTGAAAACTGGATTTATTAACTAAAACATAGTATACGCATAGCAATCCGCATAGCATCTCGCCAACGTCACTTCACACAGGCATAATTGCCCTGCTAGTTCTGTCACGTGATCACTGCAATTTTAACCATCCCTTCAAATAGGGGCAGCCTTTAAGTTACGATGAGTTCACTGCACAGAAACACGAGTGACATCGTCTCACATCGCCTCTATGCCACATGTCAGAAGCATTCCGAGTTTACCTCCGACAATGTAGGAGGTAAATGCGATTGCCGGCGTTTGTCTGTCTGTTAGCAAGATTACTCAAAAATGCGTGGATGGATTTGGATGAAATGTTGCGTGTCGACAGATGTCGGGACATGGACGAACTGATCAACTTTTCAGCCCGATCTGGATCATAGCCTGGATGCCAGAACCGAATTACTTTCTCCAATATCGTATGCACTGCAATGCGTGGAATTTTATTACGTCAGGAAAATCTCACGTATACTGTACAGGTATTGAGCATGGTCATTCGCCGCCCGTCGCAGCATGCAGCGACGCGTGGTTTTGAACTTTTGAGGCGTCGAAAGACCGTTGTCGAAGGTAAATGCGCTCTACGGAGTGCCGTTCTAGTTTATGGCATGTGCTGGCAAGCAACTGCACCGCACCTACACGTTTATAATAGGCAACTGGAAACTGGAAAGAAACACGAGCTGTCCTGCCTCCCATCTGTAACAACGTAGACCAGTGGTGATTACATGATGGTACAGACGGTTAATGATAGAACAATAAGCAATGACAGCATGCAATATAAAAGTTATATCGTGTGATAGAGGAGAGTCTCGAGACAGATCTAGACCACATGACTAGGCAGAGAGGTGCATACAGCAATATATCATCACTGGCCAGGCTAGGGTTGCCAGATCTCCCGTATTTTCCGGGAGCTCCCGTATTTCGGCCCCTATCTCCCGGCTCCCGGACAGAAGCCAAAATCTCCCGTATTTGACGCGGCATAGTCTAGCCAGCGAAATTAATGTCTTAGAGACGTTCTGTTCTAGTGCATTCAACAATTTTTATCGCGCGTCAGCATACTGAC
>Ga0209149_1001308_pt1 | contig 12390 bp, 7 predicted proteins | sample WorMetTyACAVOLI2_FD_187423 | JGI IMG/M metagenome (GOLD analysis project Ga0209149, IMG submission 187423) | Marine gutless worms symbiont microbial communities from Max Planck institute for Marine Microbiology, Germany - Olavius algarvensis... ... | reverse complement strand
CTTATTTATGAAATTGTTTAAGACAAAGAGCATTGATGTTGTTAAAGCGTGCCAATCTTTCACTGGCTCAGAGGTCCCGAGTTGTGTTCTAAAGAGGAAAACAGATAAGTTTATATTAAGATTTAATTGTGTTGAAAATACTTTTTGCAATTTTTGTAGCTCAATCTAATGTCAGTGTGGAATACTTTGTTTTCTCTAGTTAAGTTAGTTTAGTTGTTTGTTGTTTTCTACTGCTTACTATTTCTAGCAGATGTCTGGTGACTAAAGTTGTTCATATTATTCAATGTGGCACTATAAATACCACATTCTAAAGGGTCAACACACGTCACGCAGCTGCACGAGGCACTATACAGGGTGGCTCGAACATGATCATCGACCAGCTCGTCAGTCGTCACCTATCTTTAATCGCGAATAATTTCAAGTCGGTTTGGCTTGGTGGTAGCGCGTGGGTTGTGATCAGTGAAGTTGCGCTACGTCGGACCCGGTTAGTACCTGAATGGGTAACCGTCTTGCAGCGGCACGTAAACCGTGTCGGTGAAGAACCAGCCAACCAGGTCTACTCAGCCTGGCTATCCCTCAGTGGGTAGGCGTAATGAATACCAGCGAAAGCAGGGCTGTACACTGTACAGATGCACATCACGTGATGCACAAGGCCGTGTCCGTGGTCTCGCAGTGTTGGCTGGTGTCTGGCTGAGGGCTAGTTAAACGGAGATCACCGATGACGTACGGAAGGCGGTAGCGCATCAGAGGCACTTTCGCTACGGTGCGCTATACAAATTCACTTCTGCTGCTACAAGTCGACCATAGTTAACTCTGCAGTGAAACAACCATGCACTAATTTCAACAGTGCTTTAACCCTTTAATGAGCACATTAAAACCGCAGAGCAGCGGACCATTATACAGCAATACGGTAATTGGTACACTGACTCTTGATGGGTGGGCTGTTACATTTTGTACAGGGAGGAGAGGCCCGGGCAGGCTGCGGCCCCGCTCAGTCTCCTCCTCGCTGTACCAAATGTAACAGCCCACCCATCAACGGCCAGAATACACCGTGTCCGGGAAGAAAAGGGACCGACAGTACTTTGGACATAACTTTGACAAATTCAAATATATAGGCAAACTCGCGAATGACGTCAAAATTACGTACATTTATTACGTAGTGTCGTGCAAGTATTGATATGACATTTACAATTTTTCAGTCACATGGATTGTCAGGATGATTTGTGCCAAAAATTATGAAAAGTTGTCTAAATTTGTCAAAGTTAAGGCAAAATACTGTCGGTCCCTTATTTACGGACACGGTGGACTCTACACCGCTGTTTGCACATGAACGGTTAGCGATAGCGATGCTCACTAAGCAGCCACGGCGCCAGCGACTCTTCAACCCCTTTGTGCGCTGACTTGACGATGCTGTCCGGAAGCGGAAGTGAATGTCGGACCATGGCGCCGTACAGACCGTACTCAGCCATGATGCTCGACTTGCCCCACGTCTTCTCCGTCTTGCGCCACTTGGCTCGTCTGTTCTGGAACCAAACCTACAAAGTAATTCACGTACATCCGCACTGACAGGTGGCCTAACGAAACTGCCAGAAATTCAAGTGTATTAGAGTAATATTTGCGTGCAGACATGCCAACTTCAGGCGTATGTCAACCGAAAAAGATCACAGTCAAGAAATCCTCAACACGGACGTATAGGCCAAATGCTGCAATTACAGAAAAGGCCGCATGTCGTGTCGGCCATCGGGACGATACATTTTCTTATCATTAATATCACTGTTAGCATCATCATGATCATCATCATCGTTACTTACAGGCTTAAGTACATCATGTTTTGTTTTGAGAACCGAACAATTCGCAGACGATATAGAAATTGTGGCCAATATACTGACAATCATAAAAAGACAACTATCAATACTATCTACTTAACATGTCCGATGTACTTATGTTTACATCGCAAATACTCCACGGTGCAACGTGGACGAGTTCGACGACATCACTGCGAGATGCGTGACGTCATCATAACGTGTGCGCATGTGTGTGCGTGCACGCGTGCGTGCATCTCGTCTGCCAATTAGCAAGAGCGACACGACGACACATCCCATTGCCAGCGTCTGTACCATCGTCCCTCGAGCATCAGCACCAGCGCCGGCACCGGCCAGTTGAGCACGTATCGAGATGATGCAGCGTGATAATTGAAAGGTAGCACTGCAGTGGAGACGAACAAAGCGACTACAGACCGCAGTATACCGAGCGAGCGACAAGGAGATAAACAGCAATTCAGTCAACTGCGGCTCAGTGAAGCACTCGTCGCTCATCAGAAATAATTGTCAAAAATTAACGATTATCTCTTTAAAGTGCAGAGGTAATTATAGTGCCACATCGAATATGAAGTTGATGGGCTGTTACATTTGGTACAGCGAGGAGGGCTTAGATGTGTGTACTGGATACATGGTGCGATCATCGTTGCAACTGATCGCCGAAGAGGTTGCAGTTCGTCGCGAAGATAGATTGCTCAAAATCGCACCGTGTATCCACCATGTTATACACCGACTCGCTTCACATGTGTACTGTGAATATTTCCTGTATTGACAAATCCATACAGGCTGTAGACAGACACGGTTTTCAGTGTCTCTTATTTGGCAATTATTATTACAATATGCGCTTTATGTGTAAAAAAAGTCGTAGATGAGACGCGTGAAATTTCCAGTAATTTGCGCAAGAGTTGTCAGTAATTGTACATCACCTATTGTCGTTTCATTCTACATTGCAGAATGTCGTCGATACTTTCAATTCAACCTCCTAAGTGAACTAATAAAAAAAGAAAACTAAATTTGAAGAGAACTATAACCGATGTGTTCTAGTAATGCGTGATATTTGCGTGCGTTTAGTTAAGTTCTAGTTAAGTTTATGTTTTAGTATTTTTGTTGTATAATTTCGTATCTATTTTATCACTACTGCTATCACTATTATGTGGTGAATAAAGATTTTCATTAAGTCAGTGCAATTTGCGTTTCAAGTCGCAACCACGTGAAAAGCATGTAGATTGTAGAACCAGTTATTTCTCAGCACAGCACGTGAAGAACAGAAAGAAAGACCTGGATGCGATCTTCCGGCAGATCAGTCTTGAGTGACAGCATCTCGCGCTGGTAAACGTCTGGATAATGTGCTTCACTAAACGCTTTCTCCAGCTCTTCCATTTGGTACTGAGTAAAGATTGTTCTACAGAAACGTGCAACACCGCAGGGTCAGAAATTAACGATTAACCCTTTAGAGTGCAGAGGTATCGCCACATAGAATAATAAGAAGTTAGTACACTGGCCGTTGATGAGTGGGCTGTTACATCTGGTACAGTGAGGAAGGGACTGGGTAGGGCCGCAGCCCGCCCAGGCCCCTTTTCGCTGTACCAAATGTAACAGCCCACTCATCAATGGTCAGTGTACCAATCACCGTACTGACGTATAATGGTCCGTTGCTGTGCGGTTTTAATGTGGCCATTAGAGGGTTAACCGCTGTCTTGTCAAAGAGTGGCGTCACTTCCATCATTGGCCGAGCAGTTATATATACAACTTTGTTCACCCTTCGGCAGAATTAAAATAAAAGACAAACATTCACAAACACGGACAACAACACACACCAAACATAAACATGCATGCACACTAGTAATGTCAAAATAAACGTTGACAAACAACATAGACCTATGCATATAGTTCACATGTAGGCCTACAACGTTAATCAACTGTCTCTAATTTATATTTTACAGTATTACATAATAAGTTTTCCGTTATGATAAATGTGTTGTTGAAGTTTCTTTTACAACGAAATATTAATTCTGAAACATCAGGGAAATTAAAGAATTCTTGGCACTGGCTAACAATATCATCAAAGACAGTGGCAGTGGCGCGATATGTGCAAATGTTAGCTATGCACTTTGAGCACAAAGTGTAACCAAGAAAATCATATTGTAAATGGGACTTTCCTGTACGAGATACACTGAAGTTTTTGGCGACGATACTCAAAAACTGTGTTGTGAATTTCGTTGAAATATATATACATCAAATGTCCTGTTCTGTTTTGTTTACAGTCCATTGCATGTGCGCATGATGTAGTCGACATTAATGCTGTCTACAGCATACCTGTGACGTCGTTTCTTCATTCTTTTTGTCGTGACGTCAGCTCCGAACTGTCGTTTGTCATCGTCGCATTCTGTACACACAAACAACTGACGTCATGCAGCGTGCATTGCTGCGGACAGAAGGCAAAATCTACAGCGTTAGTTATGTAATTCACCGTACTCTGTTTCACGCATTCTTTCACTTAGTAGGCCTATCATAAGTGCAAGTTTTAAGTTTGCAAAGTTTTTACGACGTCACGTATAGGCAAAAGTTTCGACATCTTTCAACGACGCTTATTTTGCTGAATTTTACACGTCGTCATGGTGTGAAAAGTTTACACCATGACGTGTATAGACGATGTCACGGTGTCGCATCAATGTGTGAATGATCAGCGTCTTTGTTTCTTTGACAAAATCTTCTGCTTCTGTTCCGTCAGCTCACTGCTGATGATGAGGTTGCACTAAGTCGCCTTCAACTCAACCTGTCCAGGCCACACACTATCGAATGTACACTCTATAAAAAGGCGTTCAGCCGCGACGATCCAGCAAAGTCAAAGCAAACCCAGATGATTCTGCTGCAGTAAAGAATTGTGAACGAAAGAAAGCCGTAAAAGACGCGAATATTTACTTCAGTTTGTGACAAATAAAATGGCACAAATCGATACGGTATTTTAATGCCAACATTGCGTCAAACGCTATACTGTGCAATCGCGTGCTAATTGTGGGCGACTGAACACGAGCCATGGAAATGGACACCGACTTGTAGATCCGCCATATCAACGACGCCGCTAATTAATTATTGTATCAAACTACTGCTGAGGTCAATCACGTACAGCATGTCACCACAATAGAACAATAGCTATATGAAGTTAATTAAACGACAAAACAACTAGACAGGAAAAATAAAAAAAATAGTTGTACTCGTAATTTGATAAAACAATTAATTAATATAATTAAAATAATTAATTTTTTGTTTTCTAATTTCAATGTCTGTGCATACAGGTTGTTGCCTGGTGGTCATAAAAATAATAAAATAAAATAATAAATAATAATTCGATAATAAATATTAGTAAATGATAATAAAAACAATTGATAATTTTTTTTAAATAATTAATTAACATATAATTAATGTTTATTTCAATAAATGCTAGTCCAAAATGAGCATAAAATTAGTACAAAATATAAAACTACGCAGCAATAACCTATACAAAATATAAATGTAAAAAACTGTAGTTTAGACACTAGTTAACGGCGAATGACACATCGAAAACTGCAAAAATTACAAAAAGTTGATTACCCACCAGCACGTGGCCTTAATGTCAATGTGCTGTTGAGTAATATCACCCTTTTGTAATTTTTGTAGTTTTAGATGTGTCATTCGCCGTTAACAAGTGTCTAAACTACAGTTTTTTTTACATTTATATTTGCAGTTTTCTGAGTTTTATTAGATTTCCGTAGCTGTTACGTTGTTCAGGGTACGTAGTACGTGGTACGTGGTCCACATAATTTTTGAGGTGTTCTCGTAGCCCAGCCAGCCACTACCAAGTTTGGTACTAAAGTTGTTACTGCAGCTTACTACCGTTCAGACTGTGAGAACAGCTTGTACTACCGTACATGCCGTGATCACGGTTGTTGTATAAGTATAAGCCAATGTCCAGTGCATTATCCCGTAAAATTTAATGCAGATATCTTTATCTAGTCCAGAGTTATTGACATTTTTCTTTTCACGTAACCTAAAAATCCAAGATGGCGGCGGCCGCCATCTTGGATTTTCAGGCTATGTGAATTTCACAATTCTGGCGTGTTGATAGTGTGGTATTTGAGCTCTGTACCAAATTTGGTTCAAATATATGTTATAGTCACTGAGATCGACGTACTTATGCTTCTGACTTTCATTTCATGACGTCACGCGAATTAACTTCCGGTTTCGAGTTTTGGTCACGTGGTCATCTCCGCATGGCCGTGATGGATCTTTCTATAAAATTTTGTGCAGATATTTTTATCCAGTCCGGAGTTATTGACATTTTTCCGAAATCCAAGATGACAGCAACCGCCATCTTGGATTTTCAGGTTATGTGAAATTGGCCATTCCGGCGTGTTGATCGTGTGGTATTTGTGTTCTGTACCAAATTTGGTTCAAATATCTGTTATAGTCATTGAGATCGACGCACTTATCCTTCAGACATTCATTTGATGACGTCACGCGAATTAACTTCCGGTTTCGACTTTTGGTCACGTGGTCATTTCCGCATGGCCGTGGTGCATCTTCCCATAAAATATGGTGCAGATGTCTTTATTCAATCCGAAGTTATTGACATTTTTCCGAAATTAAAGATGGCGGCTGCCGCCATCTTGGATTTGGTTGGGGAGCCATGCGACCACCCACGTAGGCGCATTCGTGGTGAGTACTCCGTATAAAAGTTTCGTCATGATCGGCTAAGTAGTTTTCGAGTTATAAGGATTTGAATATTTTGTCATTCAGGCTTGAAAGTCCTATTCACGCCCCAAAAATTTCAGTTTTTGGCCGTTTTGGCGGGTTATACCCCAAAATTTGGGGGAATATTGTTCTGACCCTCAAAAGGCACATCCTTGCGCGATTTCACCGTTTTCACGTTTATTGAGCTATCGCGCGTAAAAATCCATCCACGGGTCTGACCTGTAGGCTGATCAAAAAAAAGGTATAAATAAATAAATAAAAATAATTTCTGTTCACACCATTTGCCCAGAAGCCCCCAGTGGATGGATTTCTACCAAATTTGGTATAGGAGGTCCCCTCGCGGACGTAATCAATTGTGCCGAATTTTTTGGAATTTTTTGTCGATCGGTTCCGGTGTATTGATTTTCTGGGGGGGGGGTTGAAATTTGCCTATCCCCATAGGTATTGAAGGTCGCCGTTAACACTGTCTGAACTACCGTTCAGACTGTGATAAACAGAGGCGCAGTCACTCATAAACAGTCAATTAAACGAAACAGATTGAGGGCATTCCATGCCATTGTATAGGCATCCCGCCGAAGTGACCACAAAGTTGTAAAAATGGCGGAACGTTTCTCGTGGGCTGTGTGGAACTTTATCAAAGTGGAGAAGATAGTCAAACTATCTCTTCAGGACAAGTTTGTTTTAGAATTTATAAAAGTTGCTCCGTTTATGCATAAAGGCCGCTGCCGAAAATTGTTGTTTTACGTCTAAACTTTAATAGGAACACGAGACTGAAAAAAATCGATGTAGGGGCACAGCAGGCGTACATCTTGTGCTCAGGTTTGGCGACGATGGGTTTAGCAGTCTTATCAGAAAGTCTTCTAAAGAATTAAAAAGAAGAAAAACGTAAACATACAGGCCACCGCTCAGCGGCTGGGGCTTCGACTCGGACCCCACTGGGTGAGTTTACAGCGCTCCCCAGACCCATCAGCTGGTGGGGAGGGTGGGGAGCTCACTGTCCCCTCCCCAAAAACCTAATCACAGCTCTAGGCCCCCACTGTTTTTTGACAAATCGAACACTGAGGCTCCGCTTTGCGGTAAAGCACGACGCGGTGTCTAAATTATTCACAATTTTTAAAAGCATCTGAGTTGCCGATCATGACACAGCGATGGACGGAAATATCACGTACTGCGGTAGTGTAATAATAATGCAGAGATGAGAAACGAGGCTGCAACGCAGGTTTTGACGATAAGGCGGGATAGACTGTGTTGCGGGATATCGGTCGAGACATCGACGCACGCCACGCCACGGCACGCCACGCCACGCCACGCCACGCCACAACGACTATACACAGACGATGACGAATTCGACGCCGTGCGACGACGCGTCGGCCTGGCTGCCCACCCGCCTGACCAACCATTGTGGGTGGCACGGCGCTCGGACGATGCGGCGGTCCGCGCAGCGATCTATTGAAGACGACGACGACGATGTCGATGGATTCAAAGAGTCGACTCGACGGACTGGACTGGAGCGCAACTTCACTAATCCGCTGTCACAGGCGCATTAACGTCATCTCCGTAATGCAGCATGAAATAGCGCGTTCTCTCGATAACACTTTCTCGACCTCAGTATAGACTCAGCTGGTGATGCCGTCGCGCGGTGTTCGATACATCAATGCCTAGCTCACATCGATGATCTAGGCGTGGCAAACGTGATCTATCGACCGACATACAAGCATTATAAATCATCGTAACGCTCAGCCGATTTCGACGTAATGGCATAAACAGTGTGCACACTAAAGGCAAATATTCTAACAAACATTAAAAATTGTTAGACAAGAGCGACATAGATTATCAACCATTTAATGAAATTTTTTTGAAAAAAAATGAGAAAGTGTTAAAGTTGACAAATAATCCATATCCTTATATTTCTGTCTGGATTCTTTGTACAACATAACTTTACTGTATTAGCAGTCACAAATAGAAATAGCTTTACAACTTCACTGACTGAAAGTATCTTAACTTGTAGTCTGTGAGTCAAAAAAACTGGACCCTTTTTCATTTGAGCACAACTCTCGCAAATACTGTCCGATTTAATAATTCTTTCACTGTTGCAGACAGAAATTATTTACCCACAAACACGTAATTTGATTTCCCACTTACCTATAGTTTGTTGGTGCACTATTTTGAAAAATGCAACCGCATACACTATTTCACAAAAACACACAACTTTATTCACCTTTTGAAAAGGCAGCACAATTATACGCAAAAAATGAAAGTGAAAACTTAACTAATCAGCAGCATAAAACATAAAAACTGTTGAATAAATCTGCAATGCATGCGGTAATTTCACAGTTGTTACACAGCAGGAAATTCTGGTGATATCTTTTACTGACTTCTTCGATGCTGCTTCACGACGTCATAATGACGTCATACTGCTTAGCACCACTGCCAGCGATACGCAGAGTGTCTGGTAACGACTTTCTTCCAGCAGGACAGTGCACGAGCACATTACGCCGCGCACGTGCAACAGTTGAACTGCTGCGTCAAGAAACGCCAAGCTGTGGCCTCCAAACAGCCCAGATCTCAGTCCTGTGGATTACGAGACCCGCGCTGTCATGGATGAATTAAAACGACGGCTCATCGATGACTGGTGCGGTCTTGAACAGTCGATTTTTGAAGAGACTATTGACCAGTGGCAAGGAAGACATCGAGCGTGTGTCCATGCTAAAGGAGGACATTCCGAGTACAGCCTGTGAACTGACAATGTTGATTTTGTCCATATCTATTACATTTTCAATGTGACTTGTTCGACTGTTACATCTTTAATTACGAAATCATGTCAGCAACGTTAATCAATACATTCTTGTTCATTTTACAAGGTACTGCACTAGCAGATTTGAGGTATGGTGGTAGATTTTATGACACACTTGTAGTTAATTTCTGTCTGCAACAGTGAAAGAATTATTGAAATCAGACAGTATTTGCCAAAGTTACGTTCAAATAAAAAAGGTCCAGTTTTTTTTACTCACATGTGTACATGTAGTCTACTATGCACAGCACTGATGAAATAAAATCACCACAAAAAGCACAAGCTATAGACATCTTTATTCACCACAAATGGTAGCAGACATAAAAATAAAATAGGAAGAATTGTCGTTACAATTGATTAAAAGTAAATGTGTTCCTGTGCTTTTTGTATGGCATACAAGCTTGTGCTGTTAATAAATCACAGATGGCCTCGCTTGACTTTGTCGTCAATCGATTTTTCATGAAACTCTTCAACACGAATAATATCGACACTGTTAAAGCTTGTCAAGAGCTTTTCTCATTTGAATTACCTAGTGTCGAATTGGCAAAACGGGTGGTGAAATTTGAAAGTAAAGTAAATACCGTTTAATTCTGTTCTGCTGTATATACTGTCCGGCATAATGTGTAACTGTGTAAACATAATGTAACCAATTGTTATTTATTTAAGCTTTAGTTAAGTTTTCTTACTTATTTTCTAATTTTTCATTTTACTTTACTACCATTTTTATGGTGAATAAAGATTCTCATAAATAAAGTACATTACTACTTATTCAGAGGGTCTGATGAGGCGTTAATTACAGTAAGATCGTTACGAGTTTTACGACTGGCAGAACGCCACACGAAATTGTTTCTGTGACGAAGGAATGCGACGATACAGTTGTCAATGGTAAGTTGCAGCATCAGCAGCTTGAGTCAAGCTGGCGACAGAGCAGCAGCTGCGCTAATCCACGCAGCGCCGGCGCCGGCGATCGACTGACGACAAAAGAAATGGGCGGCGAACTTGGACCGCCCAGACACGAATTAAAACCGGATAATGAGCCGCCGACACGCTTTCATCGGCACAAAGCGTTGGGCAAGCCGGCCGCCGTTGGGCTAGTTAATTGACGGACCGTTGCTACGGGTGCGCCGCATCGTGTCGTCCAGCAAGGCGATTTCTGCGATCATTAGTCCGCGTTTGGATGTCTTAATTTGGAAAAAATGCAAAACGGATGTCCAACAGAAGACAAATTGATTTCTACGCGCAAATCTGCTGTGCTATACACCGTATGACTAAAGTGTTTGGCTAACAAGCGCTGGCGCTAACTCAGCCGGAAACTGTTTTCACGTGTTTGTTCGTTAGATGAACAGAAAATTAATTATGAGCAACAGAAAACTGTATTTGTTTGCAACCTGATCGTACTAAACTGTAGACCTATTACTTAGTCGCTATTTACGCACTGCAGTATCGCCGTGATGCCTGTTAGTTTGATATCAACATACTCTGCAGCAACCTTGCCAGATGCGTCTTCGTCTGCAGCCATTTTCGACAGTCACTTTCTCGTTGTCTTTCGTCATTCGTACTACGGTTTGGAAGCGTGTCCTGTAAATAAGTCTTAAATCAGATCTTACAATACCTTTAGGAAAAATTTCGCCACAAAATCATTCGATGTCGCAACTGAATGTGTACTGTATTTCGGCTGTGCAGTTTAGGACACATGCACTCTGTAGGGGAAAAAGTAAATTTTTAACGAAACTGAAGTGCACAACTTCGAGTCACCTCCTGTATCAAGCTGTAGTCGCGTCAGACGAACTTGTCGAGCTTCAGACATTTACGTCGTAATGCGCTGTTTAGAACGTCTGCTTCTTGTGTGTTTGTTTATGTAGCCTATGTTAACTAACTTAATTTCATCTCTCTTAGATTTGTTTTTTGCACGTATTCTCATCAATGTTTGTTTGTTATTACCTACCATGCATTGGTGAATAAAGATTATCATTCGCTAATTGCTATATAGTAGGCCTAAGTGGCTCGAACGATTCTTGGCTACAAATAATGACTCAAAAGTTAGGCCTATCGCGTTTATCTTTTTTATGCCTGATTGGCACGCGGAGGCATAGATCTAATGTTCTCAAGCGGTTCGTTCGTTTGTCTGTTACGAAATAACTTATGAACACGATATTTTGAAAACGAATGAACCGATTTTGATGTAAATTGGCAGATGAATCACTTTTATTGCCTATCAAACGCAGCAGCTCCGTGACCAAATGGTCCGTTGCCCACTGTATGGTATGGCATAGTAGAGTTTAACGTCGAGTGAGACGTTAAACTGTATACTATACCATACCATACCGTGGGCAATCACCTTTGGGTTCAGGAGGTCAAAGTCAAGGGCATACGAGGCCGAATATATTTGCAGGCCTGGTGTATAGGAATCATTCTTGTCCTCTTGGGTCAACTATAGGCCTATACTTTTCTAGTTTCTGGTTAGTTTCTTTGCATCTGCTGCATTGTGGACTTTGGCATCGTGTGCAGTTAGGTTGACGACTGCCATTGCACTTTATTGTCTATCGTTATCAAAACCAACAGACTACAGATGTATACGTTGCGCAATACGATATTCATGCATCTACAGCCCAATTTTCCAAATTTTCGCAGTGTTTATATGCGCATTTGTCGACGTCTTGTGCCAATTTTACAGAAGAGTTTAACCGTTTAATGGGCATATTAAAACCAGGGCTGGAAAAACCTAGGGAATTTTTTTTAGGTTTTTAGGTTTTTTAGGTTTTTAAGGTTTTTTAAAGTTTTTTTAGGTTTTAATGTACACAATGCCGAACACAGCTATATGACCCACGACAAGTAGCCTACGGTACATGAAAATAGCTGTTTGCTTATTCATTATTTATTACAGTGTGCCAAATTGCCCAATTTGAAAGTGAAAGATGGATGAGTATAAGCCTATAAATGTGCATAGCATAAAATTGTTAACTGCAGTGCATGATGGCGGCACAGGTGAAGAATAGTACTTTCCAGATGAATCACTTTTATTGCCTACCAAACACAGCAACTCCGTGACCT
>Ga0209149_1001307_pt1 | contig 12395 bp, 8 predicted proteins | sample WorMetTyACAVOLI2_FD_187423 | JGI IMG/M metagenome (GOLD analysis project Ga0209149, IMG submission 187423) | Marine gutless worms symbiont microbial communities from Max Planck institute for Marine Microbiology, Germany - Olavius algarvensis... ... | reverse complement strand
AAAACAGGCTCTTTAATTATATCAGCGAAAAACAGGAAAACAAAAGTGAAATTTTGGACGAGATAAACTGAACAGATTTTGGAACGCATCTTAACAATCGGACTGTATCGAAATAGAATCGCATTCCAGCGAACTTAGGCTACGAATGTGGGGCAACGCGTGCAAATCGCTAGTGCGATAGGCCTACAAAGCCGGCAAAAATGTCGCTCTTTCGAGGGCCAGAACTCGATGACTGACTCACCCGACCGCACGGTCGATACGGTCGGCCGAGTACCTGGCTGAGTGCGACGAGTTAGTCGCAGGCCGACCTCGGTATCTTAGCAGTAGACTGCGGTAGAACAGCTGCTGCTCGCTGGAACACGGTTCCATCGTTCGGCATAAGACGACGGCGTGACTTACCACGTCGGCTGCATGGCTTATTAGCATTCAATTCCTAATTTAAGCTCATGGTAAATGAGGGAGGACTGCACCGACAAGTATTCACGGTCGCGTTTTATAGCCTACGTGAGTGAACGCACGCGATACAGCTCGCTCCACGGCTTTGTAGTCACGCCTGCCTCGATAGTGCCGGTGCCCAATAGGGGCCTAATAAACTTGAAAAGATACTCGACCCAACGGGATCGATAATCATGCCCCCGTCTGGCCTCCAAATCTGTCTTCGGCCTCATGTGACCTTGACCTTTGACCTCCTGACCCCCAACGTTGATGTTTCGTGCCTGGCAAGCGAAATTAAACATCGTCTTCTACCTGTTGGTTCGTCCCACCGTTCGTTCGTCTGTCCGTCCGTCCGTCCGTCTGTTACCAAACTTGCGAACGCGATATTTTGAAAACGAATTAACCGATTTTGATGCAAATTGGAACAAGTGGTCCACAGGACGAGGGCATGAAACGGTCAAGTTTGAGAGCAGGAGGTCAAAGGTCAAGGTCATACGGGCCCGAAATAGGTTAAAAATCCCTTTCAGCGAGATATCTCAAGAACTGTCCATCCGAATGCTAACCAGACCTGGCAGGCACAAGCTACGGAAATTGCCCATCGTGTGACAGCAACTGGGATGGCAAAGGTCAAAGGTCAAGGTCACACGAGGCCGAAGATACATTTGGAGGCCTGGTCGAGGCATCGTTCTCGACCCGTTGGGTCGAATACCTTTTCTAGTTAATATATACTTCATCTTGCGGGCGCTTTGGTATACACCTGTGCGCTGACGTAGGTAGACTCAAAAGACAAAAGAAGAGCATATACGTACGTTGTTCTATCTGTTGAGAAGCGACGTGGTTCAGTGAAATAAATATGACAACCAGTGTCAATTTTATCACCATTATCACACTTTGCACTGCAACATCAGCAGGCCTGCATTCAACACCTGTTGAAATATGCCAATTGCGATCTGTTCTAATTATATTATTGATTAACTGATTTTCCAGCCAATGCAAATATAGGCTAAACTGGGCGACAGGTCGTTTGATGTCGCCGGACCTCGGCTTTGGAACAAGCTGCCTGGTTTACTGCGATCATCTGACAGTTTCTGCCAATTCAGACAAGAAGCTCAGCTATCGGAAAGAGACCGCGCGACGCTTCGTGTCATTGAATATTTTGCTAAGTCACTCAAGGTCACTCATGGTCATTCGAAATGACACTGTTGAGTACGGCGTGTGTAAGTCCCTATAAGTACTTCATTGAAACTATGTGTGTATCTCGTACCATTTATGAGACATTCAGCGTCAAAGAATGGCATGACCTTGAAACTGGGGATAGGGGTCGTTCAAGGTCATGGCGGCGTTCGATAGATCATATACGACTTTCTATTGGTCGGCCATTGTAACTATAGCTGTATATCGTACCATTTTAAAGTTATTTTACGTTAAATAATCGTGGCCTTGAAAAGGTCACTGAAGATCATTCAAACTGGTACCATTCGAAAGATTGGGTGCGGTTTTCTATTCGCCTTCAATAGTAACTATGGCAGTATCTCTAACCGTTTATGAGATATTCAGCGTCAAAGAATAGCGTGACCTTGAAAACTGAGTTAGGGGTTGTTCAAGGTCATTGAAAACGGCGCCGTTCGATAAACCACGTGTGACTTTCTATTGGTCCGCCATTGTAAATATAGCTCTACCGTGTTCCGATTTTTAGTTATCTGACGTTGAATAATATCGTGACTTTGAAATCAGGGCTAAATGTCATTCAAGATCATTCAAACTGGTACCTTCGAAAGCTTCGGTGCGGTTTCCTATTCATAGTAACTATGGCCGTATCTTTAACCATTTATGAGATATTCAGCGTCAAAGTATAGCGTGACCTTGAAAACTGGGTCAGGGGTTGTTCAAGGTCATTGAAAATGACGCCGTTCGGTAGACCATATAGGCCTACGACTTTCTATTGGTTTGCCATTGCAATATAGCTCTATCTGGTACCGTTTTTGAGTTATTTGACGTTAAATGATATCACGACCTTGAAATCTGGGTTAGAGGTCACTCAAGATCATTCAAATCGGTACCATTCGGAAGCTTGAGTGGGTCGAAAATCGTAATTTTTTATACCACCCTTGCATTCGACGCCCCCGTTAGGAGGGTTCCCGTCGGAATGTTGCCATTCCGTTTGGTATGGAAAAACTAGAATGGTGGGACTACCCAATGGTGAAAAAACTTTGAGGATATGTATAATCATTTAGACAATACCGGCGTGTGACGGACAGACAGACGGACAGAGGGACATCTTGCCACAGCATAGTCCGCGCTATGCATACGCGTCGCGCGGTAAAAACAGTTGAGAACGTTTTTGTTTGTCAAGGACTAGGCTGCGGCGCCAAGTGACTCTTGCTTTTAGCTCTTACTTACTTACTTACTTACTTAAACACGGATGTTAAAGATGGCCGAATATAAAATTATTATCTGCCTTTGTACAGTAATTCGGTCACATTGTTACATGTACAGTGTGAACAGGATAATAAGAACAGTTTTATTTTCTTCATAGCTTTTAGAAATGTTAGCCAATTTAAATGAAAATTGCGGACAATATAGCTGAAGGAATGCTAAATTTACAAACCTGAAAATAGTTTGTATTTTCGTCCTTTTTTTGTTATCAGCGACGTAAAAATGGCGTTCGGGACTCTGTGTTTGTGACGCTTCCAAAGCCCTCAAGTTGGACGGGGGCATTGTTCTTGGCCCTGGCATCTTGAACATCCTAAACAACCCAAGAGCTTAAGACCCAAACTTCGATTCCTGACTACACATACGTATATACAGAACTGCTATAGCACAGGCCTACAGAACGCCGCAGCTGCACTGCCGCAGAGGGTCGCACGGTAAAGATTGAATCAACAAGAAGTTGTCGCAGACAGGCCACGTGATGCTTCGTGTCGTTAGAAATTTTGCTCATTCACTCAATGTTGTTCAAGGTCATTCGAAATGAGATTATGGCACTGAGACGTATAGGGTAACTTATAGGCGTGTGTGTAACTTGTAATTTGTAGGCTTAAATAGGTGTTTATCTTGTACATTCAGCGTCTATTGGCATGACATTAAAATCTGGGTTAGGGGTTGCTTAAGTTCACTGAAAATGGCACCATTCGAAACGCTTTCCTATTCGCATTCTATAGCAATTATGGCCCTATCTGTAGCCGTTTCAGCACAATACACGAACGTGACAGACACTAGACGGACACTGCACGACGACACAGGCCGCGCTTATTCGTAGCATCGCGCGGCAAAAATCAATTTATCAAAAACTTCCAACGTTAGTTACAGTGTAACTGAGATTCAGTAGGCCTGAAATAATCGATGCGGTGCAGAAATTGCAGAAACAAAAAGAATAGTGTTGGCCTATACAACGACAACGAGGCAAAAAAATGCAGTGCAGATGTAAAGCTTACCGTACGATATTGCATGCGATAGCATGGCATAATCCAATTTATCAATTATCACTGTATAGCATTTCCTTAATCCATCGCAATGTAATACAAATCATATGACCTTAATATTATGATACGGCCTAGAGCAGGTTAAACGGCGGATTCAAACAACCCAACAAGGCGACTCGAGAGACTGTCGGCGGCGACGTTGTAGAAGACCACGTTCTTACTAGACGGAGTGATGTCTTGGGGACCAGAACCTTTCTTGCACTGTGACGACGTGAGGGTAGCGATGTGGTTACACTTTCTTCTGAGTCATTTTGAATGCGCGCGCATGTGTAACGTCGTACACCGTTTCCCACAACAAGTGTATTTTGTTAGGTTTGGGCACGTGGGGTAAATTGACCCTGCTGGTCTGAGGCTCGCGCCGATCTACACTCATCATATGAACTGGTAAACTGTCGCAGTGGATATGCCGTGATCACATAACCATAAACATTGTACCGGTATTATTATTATGCCCCGCCCGTAGGGAAGGGACAATAACTGTTGCTCTTGTCCGTCCGTTTTTCTGTCTGTCCGTCCGTACATAGCGAATAATTCGAGAACCCAAAGGCTTAGCGTGCCCAAATTTGGAAGAAAGGTCCCCCGCCTTAGATGCGACTCGCATACCAGTTTCAAGGTCAATCGGTCAAAGGTCAGGGTTAGAGGCGGGCGGGGGCATACCGTGTCGGCCGAACCCGGCGGCCACACTGCTTATTATTATTATTATTATTATTATCCGTCAGTGTTTCGGCGCATATTAAATTATTCTGCGCACGCTATTGCCGACATCGTGATATTCCATATATTACAGCCGGTCCCCGAAGTCGCATTGCCAAACAGACGGAGCGGCCTACGGCGACCGATGCCCTCAATGCACGACGTCGTGGTCACGGTTCAAAGACCGTGCGTTGTTGGGCCTGTTTGGCACACGCCTACGATGCGAGACGACGACACCTCGAATAATTTGTCCGTAAAACAGACATTCTCGCAGCATCTGATGATACTGTCTTTCTAAGCTGCCTACGCAGTAATGTTGCGGACCGACGTAAAGCCCGTGATCATCGTAGACGAAGGAATAACGCCGTTATTAAGACAAATTAAGTTTTGTGAAGCCGACACGGTGGGCGTGCCTGCGTGAACCTGCTTTTCACACGCAAACGGCAATAATCGAGCGAAAAATCATTATACAGGGATATGCATTTATAGATTTTTTTTAAACCATAAAATGTTTGATAAGTGGTATCAGACAGTATACAGCAAATTAAACCTGTCCCTCGCAATGTTTCATATTCGTTCGCTAGATGGCAGCATAATAGGACAGTTTCGAGGTTCATGGTGGTCTGGTTTCTGGTCCAATTCTATCAATAAGTTCACGGGTCTTCTAAAAATATATTTACGTATATGTAAACTCCTTAAAGAAAACAATTCCTGTTTTAAAGTAAACGCACACTTCTGATACGGTATTTCCATTACATTGCACAGCTGAACTGATTATTGTTTTGTTTTTGTGATTATTGTATTTCTGTGTTTTATGCTTTTGTGCTTTGTATTTCGTTACTGTTTATTGGTAATGCTGTTAATTATAATGGGCGGCCAGCATGATGGATGTCTCCCTTCTGGCAGCCTAGCCCGCTTATCGTTTTCATATGACATGGACATGTATTATATTTCAAGGCAAATAAACTCTGCTGCTGCTTCTTCTCTACCGTATTGTATTAGACTGAACCCCTACGATTAGGGACCTTTAAGTCAAAACAACGTGCTAACTACTGACCCCCTAGGAAATGCTTGTACACTACACACTTTGACGTTGGCCTGAACTCGTGCTGCCACCTGGCGAATGCCTTTGCATCTCACAGATTTCGCCAAATTTATTTGAACTGCCTGTTCATATTATCAACAAGCCTAAGAAGGGCTTAGGCTTGTTAACAAAAGACGTCGTTCACTAAGCTCACAGTAGACCGTTATTGCTACTTATTGGAAAGTTGTGTTAATATTTAACTGAATCAAAATTAAAGTTATGACAACAACCAAAACTAAAAGTGCCAGTCAAACGCAGGCGATCAAAAACAGACCTCACCGGCAATCGCCGGGCGAGGTAAATTCCAACATTAATTATACCGCAATAAAACATACAACCATTGTGATATTAAACTATCAAAGAATGTCTTTGGTAAAGTTGGTAGGAATACATCGGCTGAGGAAGTCATGCTGGAGTTAATTAGGTCAAAGTGTATCCCTATTCCCTATACTAATATATGGACTAGAATGTTTTGCACTTACAAAAAGTTATTTGAAATCATTGGATTTTGCTGTTAATAGATTTCTGATGAAATTATTTCGATATCTAATAATACTGAAATCATTGCAGAATGTCGATACTTTCAGTTCAACTTAGTGAACTAACAAAAAAAGGAAATTAAATTCGGATAGAACTATAACCGATGCGTTTCAGTATTGCGTGAGTTTTGTGTGCATCTTACTTAAGTTCTAGTTAAGTTTATTTTAGTATTTTTGTTGTATAATTTTGTGTTTATTTTATCATTACTGCTATCATTATATGTGGGGAATAAAGATTATAAATATTGTCTGCGACACAACGCAGGACTTCGTACTGTCTGCTTTGTTATTTCTTTGTACTGACTCTTCTTCTTGAGTGCTCTGCCTTTTGAGGCAGGTCCAGGCTTCCAGTGACACCAGTCTTCTCTATCATAAGCTCTTTTCTTTATATATTCATATTCCACGTCGTTGCTCTACATCCAGTCGATTATCGTAGCACTCAGTATCCCACGAGTTCTTGTCCCTTCCATTTTGCCTTCTAAGACTGTACGCAGAAGGGATTCACTTCTCAACATATGCCCTAACCATTTTTTATCGCGCATCAGCTCACTGACGCGCGATATTGCAATCCGTCCGTCCGTCTGCCGTACGTGACTTTCCGGTATTGGATGAAAATGGCTTAACATTGTCATATTTTTTCACCATACGGTAGCCCAATCATTCTAGTTTTATCGGCATCGAACATCTTCACGAAATTCCGACTGGGTGCCCCTGCGGTAACGCTAAATACAGGTGTAGTATAAAAATTTCGCAATTTTCTGTAAATAAGCCACTATATCTCGCAAACGATACAAACGGCTACAGATACAGCAATAGTTACTATAGAAGGCGAATAGGAAACCGCACAGAAGCTTTTGAATGGTACTACTTTCAATGACCTTGAGTGACCTCTAACCCACATTTCAAGGTCACGATAGTATTCAACGTCAAATAACTCGACTACTACTAAGTCGTGTATGATCTGTTCAATGGTTCCGTTTCCAGTGACCTTGAGTGACCCTTAACCTTGATTTCAAGGTCACGGTGTAATATTTGTGCCTATAAATGACCTCAGCGTATTGTGTGCGCAGCTTACGCGCGATCTGTTGGCGATAGCTAAGTTCTTGTACATAATAACTTTTATCTTCTTGATGTTAATCTTCATCCCGTAATCGTTTGATGTTTTGTTCAGTGCGTCTACTACTACTACTACTCGACAGCGACAGATCATCAGCAAATAGCACGGCTTTCATCAACAATCCGTTGACTTTCACTCCATCTTCTATATATTCCAGGCTTTTTCAATCAGTTGTTGAATGTACACTGTACACTGTGTTCGAAAAAAACATGTGACCACATTGTCGATGATAAGTTGAACTACAACTGCCGTTTACAAAGATTTTTGGCATAGGCCTACTTATTACTAAGACTATAGGCCATCGACAGGTATTTTTAGTTTCCCACCACACCTAGTTAATGCAGCTAATTTACCTTGGGGAAACTGTCGAGACCTAAATATCATGAATTTAGCCTTAAATTGCTGACTTTTGGAATGCAACAATAAGTAATAGTGAATTTATATAGCGCGTTATGTGATCACACCCCAAACGCGCTCGATACTAGGATATTAACTGCAAAACTGTTACCATATTATTTTACTTATCACTCAACTTACGGTTTAAAATAGAACGATAACAAGATTTATTGCAGACGATAAAGCTGTTTATCAGCTCGTGAGACTGAGACGGGAGATGCGATTGCCTTCAGACAACAGCTGAGCACAATGTCGTTCGAGGCATTTGAGCTAGAGATCACGGATAATTATCCTGTGCATACTTGAACAAAGAATAGCAGTTTCATGCGAAATCTCACGAGCTGATCGGTGCCTTTTTGGCTTGTCCTCCTGACTGAGCACAAGTTCCGCCACTGCGATGTAACGAACGCGGTCTACCGCTGCCTGGTTGCCGGACAAGTGTACCCGTCTTGCGGATTCTCTTCAGCAGACTGTCGATGCTTCCAACTTTCCAACTATTGTCAGGGAATTGACTCATCGTCCTTCGTGCACCGTGCCGCTTTGACAGATAGAGATTTTAAAATCAAAATCTCATCTTTCTGTTAAATTTTCATGATTGTGTTTAATTTTTTTATACGGATATTTAGGTTTTGACAGTTTCCCAAGGTAAAGTAAGTACATGAAATAGGTGAGGTGGGAAAATAAAAACACCTGTCGATGGCCTATACTCTCAGTAATAAATGTGCTAAAATTGTTGCAAACGGACAATTCTAGTTCAAGTTATCATCGCAAACGTAGTCACATGTTTTTAGAACACATTGTTATCACCTGAAGTTTAAATACACGCTTGCCGTCGTATTACTTAAGTATTTGCTTAAATCTTATATCTTATTACATGGCAAGCCGTAATTACCGGACCTTTAACCGGCATAATACTTGTTCAATATGTGGTTTATTTATCCAAACATTTCAGACAATATAGCTGAGATAACGCTGAATCTCTTATTTCAAACAAGTGTACCGGAGACGATACGAAAGACGCCGCTCGTCAAAGCCCAAACTGCATTAAAAAAAAACAAAATAAAATATGGCGAAAAACGATTTTCAATAAGGCGGACGGACTTCTTACACCCTGCAATGTGGTAGGTGGCTCTAATATGATATGCCATTGAATTCGCCCAAACGTCCGCCATATTAGAATTCTGCATCTTGTTTCGATTTCGACCATATCACCGCAGTCGACATGTCATTCTGCACCAGTCAGCAACATTTTTATCCAAATCGGACCACCTCGGCAGAAAAAAATGACGCCCTGTCGATTTTCAAGATGGCGCATCTCAGCCATCTTGGATTTGAAGGGTCCAATAATGGGTTCTTTGAAAAGCCCACGTACGACTTCCTATAGGTCGTCAATAGACCATAGCTCTAAATTGCTTAGTTTTTGAGAAAATCGCGTTTTTGCATTTTGGCGACAGACAGACAGACCGACGAACAGATGGATAGGCCCGTCGCATGAAGCCGCTGTCGCGAGCGGCGGCATAATAAATAATTACCGGCAGGCCTGCGCGAAGCGCAGCCATGCCGGTATTGTTTTTAACTCAGTGGTCCAAAAATAGGTTTTCGCCCTACAGGGAGCGACACGTTGCCCCGATAAACGTGAACTTTGGCACGGGGGAGCGGACCGCTCCCCGTGCCAAATTTCACGTCTATCGGGGCAGAAATGTGGGAATACAGCCCCCAAAACTGTCAAAATCTCGAAATTTGGCCATAAATTTGCCCCTCAGAGTCAGAGGTCACTCGTTTGCACATTTTTTTACGAAATTCTCAGATTTTGTACGCGTCTACAGGTAGCTTTTAAGTTTTTAATTTGGTCGCTTTCGGGGGACAAAGAACCAAGTTTTAAGCATTTTCCTGTGGTTGGGGCATTTTCCCTCAAATTTTCAATAGCCCCTGGCGGCGAAACCACTGATCGGATCAAAAAAGTTAGGGGTGCAAAATGGTACGGATCTCCTCTATCATCACGCCAAGTATGGTGGGGATCGTGGGTCGCGCGCCGGCTGTAGACGATAAAGTGTGATGTATTTTTTGTCTGTTTTATTGTCACGCTTTGGAACGACGAAGTTTGTGATAACGGAAACGCTACGAAACAGTGTAATCAGCGGCGTAGCTGGCCAGGGGGTCCGGACTACCCCTGACGGGACGACTTATGTAAATCGTGCAAATTCGAGAAAATTTTGATGTCCCCCCTACCTATCCCTACCGCACCCCATGTTCCATTCCATTCTCTACTGCTGTATCTATTACCACTAGGTTTGCAATCCGTAATTGCAACTGTCGCTATGTTTTCACTGTCTTATTGGATGGAAGAGGTGGGCAGAACCGGTTCATAGTTCAGACTTCCAGTAGGCCTATGCCCTATACCAAAAATAACTAATCAGTCACTCACAATAGTTGAAATGAATAGTACACAAAACATCACAAAACTGGTACACTGTATAATATGCAATGCAAAAATTAAAATCATAACAGCCCAGGACCTAAGACATCCAGGTGGTGGAAAGTTTTGGTCCCGATTTGCCTTTACTGTTTAAACTACATGAAATTTGGTCAGTTATTTATCAGGAAAATTATTAAAATTGTTCCCACCAGATGTCAGATTTTACGGCTAAAATAAACCAAATTCGATTTCGGCTGCGGCTCTGCCCCAGACCCCTCTGGGGAGCTTACAGCGCTCCCCCGACCCCCTAGCTGGATTTAAGGGGGCCTACTTCTAACGGGATGGGAAGGAAATGGGGCTTACTTCTAAGGTCATGGAGGGAAGTAGAGGGGGAGAAAGGGGAGGAGAGGGGACGGAGGGACCTGGACCCCTGGTGACCCAAACCAAGCTACGCTGGTGGGTGTAATTTTCAAAACAATTACGGTGTCATTGCATAGAGAAAGATTTGTTGTTGTGCACCTATATTCAACTTTTTCTGTAAACCCCCAGAAATTTCCATTAGGGGCAAATCGTGATTTTGGGGGCTCTAAGGCCACATTTTCGAAGTCACAACGGTGAAATTTGACATGAGAGTGCGAATCTGGAACTCCCCCATGCCAAATTTTATGAAAATCGCTAAAGGGAGTATCCCCTTTTGGGAAAATTTATACCAAAAATACCAATTTTGGGGGCTGCATGCCCACATTTTTAAAGGCACAACGGTGAAATTTGAGGGTGCGAATTTGACATGAAAGTGCGAACCTGGGACACTCCCCCAAGCAAAATTTTGTAAAAAAAAATTGCTTAAGGGGGTATACCCCTTTTGGGTAAATTTATACCAAAAATTACCAATTTTGGCGATTTCGGGGGTTCTAAGAGCCCACATTTTAAGTGAGAATGGTGAAATTTGGCGTGAGGGTACAGACCTAGACAGTGGACAACGCGCCTAATTTTGTAAAAATTCTCAGGGGATTCCCTTATGGGAAATTTTTTTTACCAAAAATTCGAAATTATTGCGATTTTTAGCTACTTAAGCCCACATTTCTACACCGATAATGTTAAAATTTTACTTAAGGGAACAGACGAAATTAGGAATCCATCAACGACACACAATTTCGTCAGAATCGCTCGAGGGGCCTGCCGGTATTGCATTGCCTCGAAGGTGATGCATACTGATTTCTAGTTTGTCTTTTGATTAAACATTCTTTGTTAGCAACAACGAAAGAATACAATAGAAAGTGCCGTTAACGATAAACATTTTGATTGAATGCTCATCAGTAATAATGTATGAAGCAGATCGCTTTAAATCACGTAGACCATTGCAAATTTTGTACAATGAGAGACGCAAAATCACACACACACACACACACATACACACATACAACTGCCAAATTAGTCATTCTCTTATACGAAATGTGGCATGCCAAATCCAATGGATATGTCAAATTTTCAATCCAAAGTAGACAGTGGCACTTTGTGTACCTATGCCATCAAAATACTGTAAGGACGCCGTAAACAACTATTAACTGCTGAAATTTTCACACTTTTATAGAAAATACAAAAGGCTAAACTTGTACAACGGTGATGTAAAACTGTGAGTAGAAATACTGCAAACGTCAAAACAAATAATACAACAAGTCAGTCTTCCAGCTGCCAAAAACATCCTTACAGTAATCACAATAAACAAGCACAAAATGACTAATGGCTTTGCCCATAGATTCAACGCAAACAATCGTTTCTTTTAGTGCATTCTGTTGAGCCAGTTTTACTGGCTTAGAGTTAGAAATTTACAGCTCACAGCTTATGGCCGGTGAGCTGCATCACCGAAACGACTGCATTCGCTCTAGAGATGACGGCATGAACAGTGGCGTAACAGATTGACTGAGGTCCTTGGACAAATTACGTAAAAGGCCCCATACCACATTTTGAATTTACGAAAGAATTTATTATTATTAAAGTAAAGTAGTAACGTAGGACGTTCACAAAACAATCAGCTGCAGTCTGTAGAGTAGAATAGATGGCTGACACCTAACACTTGAAATATCCCCGGAGGCCCCTGGCATTTGTCCAGCCTTGTCCAATGGGTATAGTATAGTATAGTATAGTAGGGTTTAACGTCCCACTCGACACAATATAGGTCATTTCGGAGACGATTTTACGGGTCAGTGAAATATGACCCAACCAACAGTGTCAT
>Ga0209149_1001306_pt1 | contig 12398 bp, 6 predicted proteins | sample WorMetTyACAVOLI2_FD_187423 | JGI IMG/M metagenome (GOLD analysis project Ga0209149, IMG submission 187423) | Marine gutless worms symbiont microbial communities from Max Planck institute for Marine Microbiology, Germany - Olavius algarvensis... ... | reverse complement strand
AGTCATCGACCTCTACCTATATACAAAATTTCATTCAAATTGAAGAAACTTTTTGTGGACGGACGGACATACGGACGGACGGACATTTCTCCCCTCTATATTATTAGGTCGACTTTAGGAAGTCGACCTAATAATGATAATCATCATCCCCATCATCATCTATAAGGCACAAACTATTGTCAATATTGCAAATATATGGTAAAAATGCTGATGTGTGTGTCTAGATTATCACAGTATGGCTGGTAAAATGAGGCCAGACTATTCAAGATGAAGCCTGTAGCACAATCTGTGCTAATCGATACTGTGTAGTAATATGTAGTCCACGGTGATATAATGCTAACTCCACATTTACATGTAATTAAAATCTTATATATTAACAATGTGGTATTCATTCAACGTTTCCTTCACAACATACAAGCTGCAGTAGCAAAAACATGGACTATCTAATTCAGATGACGTCAGTCCACCTGATCATCAGTAATAGACTTTTTGACGCGATCAAGCACCAAGAATGTCTTGTCGCGTGCGGCAAACGACGTGAAACTGTATTTATCATCTCGCGTGCATATCTGAATGGCATTTGGTATGACAAGCGCTGTCTTCTCTTTCGTTATCTTGAGGACATCTTTGAACGGAATCATCACCTACATGTGAACAGAAACAACACCCCTCTAACATTCTTCAAATTTCACATTCTAAGATGATTTGATACATTTCTAACAAGTGCAGAAGACCTCACCCCACGTGCTTTATGGACAGTTACTAGACGGTGTCATCAGTCCCTTGCAGCTTTCTGGCCCAGTGATTGCGACTTTGGCCCAATTTGCCTAAAATTCAATGGTCCAATTCCAGATACATTGCCGCTCTATTCTGAATGATTCATGACAACAGATGTATTCCGTAATCTTATTAAGAAGGGAACAAACACAACAACAACGAAACTTTTCCAGCTGTGTGTGTAGTAACAACAGTCAATGACTTAATAAACCACTGACTGCTTAGCAAACTGTCAGCAACCAAGTTACTGCAACCAATGCTGTCTTCCTGTACCACACTGTACAAATATATTCTGATGTTGAACGAAACAGTTAAGCATGGATACACAAATGTGATACATTTTGACTGAATACCAGCATAACTAGCTGCTCGCAAGACACTGGATTTCATTCATTTTGTCACATCACGATCTACGACGGAAGTCTACCAATACTTTACGCCACACTTAAGCCATTCTACAAATGGAAAACAGCTGCATCGCTGGGCACTACAAAGTCTTGAGATATCCATATTACACGACATATTTATATCAATCGGGATGTAGACAACTGAGAGCTTTATGCCAACAAAGTCGAAAATGGCATAGTATGTAAAAACAGTATCTCCAAACTGCACACAACCCCAAATAAATATAGTCTACACTACTGTCTGGAATCCATAAGGGATGTCAGAGTCAGAGACGCAGAGTGCCCTTCCACTTCTGCATCAGAAATGCAAAACAACCTAACAAGAGTCTATACATGGTACATGTAAACTGAGAGAAGAACACATACAGCTGTTTCCCAGCGGAATATGTTTGCATAGAAACAGATATATTGACGACTGATGTAGAGTCGGCCGTGAGCTAGAATCTCCTTCTGCATCGCACAAGAGAAATCTACAACCACAACAACTATCAGACTTCACACGTCTGACTGTAATAACAACAGTCAATCAGCATTTAAACGAAATCCAAATTACACACACAAACGTTTTAATAGTTTACAAATATTACCAAACAATAGGGTTGTTAAGACAGTCAAATTCTTTTAACCGGTGAGTAAAAAGACAGTTAACTGGTGGCTGGGATCGATAGGTAGCGATATGGTTTGCCTCGATCATGTAACAAGCTGAACGATGATCGTGACGTAATCACAGCTGATTGCTAGCACCAACAGCATCATATAGGAAATGAAACGGACGTTCGCTATAACACATCCTGGCGTCATGGGCCAAAGTGCGCATCAAAGATGGCATTGATAAAGTGAACACGTCTCATAGCAGACATCAACAGACAGTCAGCTAGCGTATCAGGTTTCATGGTAAATTGGACCGGCCTACATTACGTCCATCGACACGCACTGATAAGAGTCGAAATTGTTTAATCTGTAGCAGGCGTGCAGAGTGACATATGTATGAAGTATGATCACCCCCTCCCTCCTTACACTTCAGTATGATCACCCCCTCCCTCCTTACACTTCCCACGCACGGCAGCCATGCCTTCTAGTAGCACACATAGCGCATTAGATGTTTTTTAAACGCTGATGCACTATAATCTATCTATCTATATCTTGTCTCGTCTCATCTACTCAGTACATTAGGCCTATATGCAGAATGCACATTTGTGCTCAACCGTGATCACGATCAGACTACGTTGTGATACACAGTGATCACGTCATGGCGTCTTCCTGGCAATCTGATCAACGCAAGCCCTAGGTAACGAGCGGCAACATATGCCACTTCCTGAAACAAGTCTCTTGTTCTCAGCCCACCACATCAGTGAATCAACATCAGCATTCACGGGCATCGACAGGCGATCGAACTCGGTCACTTCAGGCGCAGCTGACGTAGCACTGAGACTGAGGAAAAACACTGTAGCCGAGCGAGTGGTTGGTCAACCTGACTTTGTTCTCTTCATCTGAAGCTTCTGGCATAAACGGTGTAAATATTCCGACCACTGAAAGCAAAGTGCCATTAATGTCAAAGCAGGTGAGTCTGGCAGCCACTGTTGCTGATGATGGCCTTCATCTAACTGAGTCGACAGCAGACCACACACACTGCAGTCAAATGTCCACATCGCGGTGGATGTGGACATTTGACCGTGATGGTTATGCACAACACGTTTCTGGTTTCTGTAAATATAATGCCCAAGGTATTGTGTTGATTACTGGTTAACTGGTCACGCTCAGCTCACACGAGTCAGGTCGATGTGCAGCTGAACTCTACCATGCACCTCATCTCTGGCACCCTCCAGTCTACACCTCTCCCATGGCTTCCAGTGCTCTCAAACATTGAACTGCCAGCCCTATGAAGGAAGGCTGCCACTGACAAGCTGGTGGAGAAAATCGCCAAACATGACAGTTGGCCAATCCAGCCTGATATCCTTCACCCACCATTGCTACGACCGACATCCAAGAAACTGCTGTGGCTGGACTTGAAACCAGTTGACATCAAAAGTCGATGGAGGCATAACTGGAAGTTGGCTCAGGTGGTCAATTCTCACCTAGTGTGTGACCGCATAATCTGGCAACCGGGTTTGGACCTCCCTCAGTAACAGTGGTCTCTACTAAACCGTTTTCGCACGGAACAGGGACACTGCGGTGCCTGTAGAAAAAAAATGGCGACTTACAGACACTGATCTGTCTTTGTGGCGATGTCCCACATTGCCAAATCCTGTCCTCTGACAAAACTGAATGGTGGTTTATCTCAGCCACACTCTGCTAATGAAGATGCAGTTTCGTGGCTGACCAATTATGGGTCATGAAACGCATACAAGAAGAAGTCAGGTTAACCATTTCTATGAATAAGGGACCGGTCCTTACTCCAGGCTAGTTAACTGGTTAACCATTAACAACCCTACTAAACAAAGCATTGACACAGTGTTGCATAAGTGATGTCCATGATGGTATTTTTTGCTTTTTATCTGTATAAACCTGTCACAGTGTCCTTACTGTAGTGTTTCACATTAAGCTGCAAAAGCCTTTAAATGCCACTGACATAAAGTTGACAATATTCTAGAACTGACCAACGATAAGCCTTTCAGAGCTCGGAACGTCCTTGAAGAGTCTCTTGAAGTCAACGTGTCGAGATTTGTATGTTGGACTCAGCATCTGTCACAAGAAACTGCATAGGTTAAAAGATTAAAAACTACAGCAGTCAACGTCCAGGTTAAACTGCTCGACTACAACAATTACAGCACTCATAAACATACATCCACTAGAGGCCTGTCGGCCTAAATAGCTCCACTCCCGCTGTTCCGGTGACTGAGTCAAAATTTGAAATTTAAATAATTCACTACAAATTTTAAAATTTGTTCCACAATTTTTACGTATTGGCACATAGATCACGTGTACTGTTTGGTGAGAATCAAGAGAAAAATTGCAAAAGTAGCGATTTAAAAAAAAGTTTGACGACGGTATGGTATAGCATGGTTTAACATCCCACTCAACACATTATAGGTCATTTCGGAGACGATTTTACGAGTCAGATGACCCAACTAGCAGCGTCACAGCACTGAAGGACAAAGTTTGACGACACACATCCAGAGAGACAGACACATCTATCAAGCTCTGCAGCAGAGCTAATAACGTCCTACATATATGCATCCACGTTCACAAAAACTTACCATACTAACAACACATTATCTATACACACACTGGATATAACTCCTGACAAGCTCAGCTAGGTTCGCTGATATTGTTTCAGCCATCGTGAAAACCTCTTAACAATAATCAAGCCTCTTAGCAATAATAGCAATAACGATAGTGGAAGCAAGAGCTATAATGTTAGCACTTAGTAGCTGAAGACTTAGGGCCGGTTGCACCAACGCTACTTAAATCGCCACTTAGTTAAACTCCGATGAACTTTAAGTGGAGATTAAATCGTCACTTATCTCGTGTTCGTTGCACTGACACAAATTAATGATCGATTAGTTAAGTGAAGTTTTAAGCACACCTCTGATGTTACGACGATTTCTATTGGCTGCTCGGATGACAGATGTAAACAAGTCGCAAATAATGCATGCATACGGCAGCCCAGCCTATAGGATTGCATGACCTTGACCTATATTTTCATTGGCTACCGGGAGCCAGAAGCAGACGAAAACAGCGCGCTAGCTCAGGCGTATGAATATTTATTAGCTAGGCTGACATGGCCGCGCAGTATAATTTCGTGCAAGCTACGAATTAGGCCTACTATGAAATAATAGGTTTTATGGTACACATTTATGATTATTGTATGCTTTACTAGTCTGTAAGTATGATGTTTCTTGACAGACAGTTGCAAAACTTTGTATTTATAATAAATTCTCCATTTTTAAGACAGCGTCTTAACTTAAGTGACGAAAAATCGCCGCTTAACTTAAGTTAGGATTTAAGAAACCATTAGCAGCAAATTGTGGTTGGTGCAACAAAATTTTCGCTAAGTAGAGATTAGCGCCGGAGTTAATCTCTACTTAAAGTTAAGTGACGTTGGTGCAACCGGCCCTTACTATTATAAGCATTAGTGAAAGCAGTAGTGGCAGTGACACCAGCAATAGTTTACTATTACACTAGTCTTTCATAACAGTCGAAAGCAACAGCATGAAAGCACACGAAACTGAGCGAAATTTTCAGTAAGTCTATCACCTTTGTCTTCGCTAGCTATGCTCATGACAAGGACAAGACGATTGAGCGAGACACAGTGACGCAAACAGACACAAAACAGAAACGACGGCTCAATCAACATGCACTTTAAAAAGCATGGGCACAATATGAGTAAATGCAAAATGCAACAAATGTTGAAAGACAACAATACTCAATCCGACAACTTTTACTATTTAACAGAAGTCCTTCACACATTCACCCGACCATTAAAATGGAAAAAATGAAAAGTTGTTCTGAATAATAAACACAGTAACATCGTAAGTTCTACCAACAACAAACTCATCTTAGAGCCTTTACTTTAGGACAAACCAGTCAATCCAGTATCAGATTCATCTACGATTTCAATTGCTCATTGTTACAAATATCAGACTGAGTTACCCTTTATTAATATACTCAGTTTCCTATAAACTCTGGCACATTCCCATGACGACTGGCTATGATTATACAAAACTAATCATATGCTATAATATGAACAGTTATATACATTATCATCAAAAACAAGAACACTGCCACTGCAAACAGAAGCTGGCTAGCCTCCTGTTCGACTTTGACATCATACCACATCTGCTGTCAGTGCAACCAACGATTGTTAACAACAGATTCCGACGGCAGTTGACAACACCTGCAGTGTGATGATGGTTGAGCTGTGTGATGCCAAAGTCAAACAGGAGGCAGTATTAACATATGAACACATTTTGTATTTGAAACTAGATTTTCTCCACGTGGGGGGGGGCATCTGGGGAGAACCGGATTGCAGCAACACAACGGACTGATGTTGGCAAACACTGCCCTTAAGACGAGCCAGCAATAATTTACCACTGTCACCTATATTGCATATTAAGCTCAGAGTGATAAGTATTGCTGCAAAGCATAATCACATCATCAGCGAGATGTTCATGCCGCAACATGCTCTCACAGAGAGCGACAATAACATAGCGACTGAATACGTACATTTAACCATTGCATCGTTCGTTTGCTTTTCTTAGAATGTTTGCCGGAGCCATTCGTATCTGCTGCATCGTCAGACTTCAGAGGCGGAGTGGATTCGGCCGTGAACTGAAGGATGTGATTAGCATGCTGCGTGTCATCAGAAACTTGTGGCTCGGACGGCTCGCCATTATCCATCTCGCTAGGCAACTGATCACTGCACATGACACATCATTCATCTGTACGTCGTCATCTTCATATCACGAACAACACGTTGATGCATGTGGTGAGATGCAATACAGAAATCAACAGTCAAAAAATAATATTAGAGACGTGCGGAAAACCGAAATTTTGTTTGGATTTGGTTTAAAAAACATTTGACATCTGTTCAGACGGTTTTCCGACATAAACTGCATGCAATCCGCCATTCAAATAAAAAGTGAATAGAAGTAGCTTTACTTGCATTAAATGTGCAGATAAAAAACGTTTTAAAACACAATGAAACAGAGTTTAGCATGTAGATTTTAGAATGTAATTACATTATCTACTTGTTGTCGTTGTTATGAGTGACATAGTGACGTCAAAGTCATGTCATCCACTGTTGCTGTAATATTTGCTGTGAATGAACTACTCAGCTATCACATGATAGTAAATAACTCTAATATCCGAACTGAACTGTGTTTTTTGAACCGAACCAAACCAAACTCATTCCAAAACAAATCCAAGATTTTTCAAAAATCAAAGCGAAACCAAACTGAAATAAAAAATCTAATCTGCACATCCCTAAACAATAACATAAGACGATGCCTTTGTTACCTCCACCAAGGAGGTTATGTGATCCATGCTGTTTATCTGTCGGTCATTCTGTGACGACGATTACTAAACAAGAGGTCAAAGTAATTTGACAAAAGCGCCTCACGGGGGGCCCATTCCCCGGTTAGGGGTCACCCCAGGGGGTCGAAAGTTGTACCATTGAATTCCTGGGGTATGGTTTCCTATTAGTGTTCCATAGTAACTATAGGCCTAGGATGCACCATTTAGCCACAGTGCACGCGCGTGACAACCAACCAACCAACCAACCAACGACCAACGACGTCACGACACAGCCTATCTCAATAAGCGCCTCTTTTACTAACGTAAAGTGAGGCGCTTAAAAAGTAATGAGCAAGTTTTGAAACTTGGCGTAATGACTGGGTGTACCAGTTGGAAGAACCGATCAACTCTTGGTAATGATCTAGTCCCGGATATCGACTCAAGATCACTTTTCCATTTCTCTCACCATTGTGGCATATGTGATATTAGGAGATTAGCATTTTTCAAGTCACCGCCGATTTTTACGATACTTAGCTAAATGACTGATGCCGACAAGAGAATGAATTTTGGGAGAGAGCTGGCACACATCTAGGTCCGGATTAATCCAGATTCGAATCCCAGATCACTTTTGCTTGAGATTTTGGTCACAGCCGAAATTTGCACTCTCCGAGCACTGTCTAGTTATCCACACCAGACTGCTACAGAAGATTAAAGTATCTAAATTAAAATTCAATGACTGCAAACTCTATCTTAATAATGTGGTACATCAGCATTTGCACAGATAATAATAATAATAACAGGGTTCCCACCAAGCCACCAAAATAAAATTCCCAGACATTCCAGGCAGGTTTCTAAAAATTCCAGACGGTGTGAGTAGCGTTTATCACTTTAGTGGTCGGCTCCACCTCCCTGACACTGACCGACCCCGTGCCATCACCTTTCAATGCAAGTATCAGTCCTTTTAGACATATTCAGTACTTACAACTGCTGTATTTAAGTGACAGTTTTTTTGTTCAGTCGTTGCCTTTATTATCATTTACAAATGACAATCATTAATGTTTTATTAGCAAAAGCATACGAAAACGTCATGCTAGCACCAAAGACAAAATAATTCCCCGACAAACAGCAAAATTCCCTGACAATTCCCTAATTTCCCAGAAAGTGGGAACCCAGAATAATAATAATAATATCCAAGACAATGTTTATGGTGCTGTCATCATGGCAGAGGGATTGTGAGAGTTCACCCGGTTCATTTGATGAATGCAGAATGCCGCCAAGTGGCCGCCGACCCAAGACCAAGCCAGACGACTTAGGCTGTGAGTCCGCCTGTACAGGCTGCCAGAATCTACACCCAATATCGCCATTTATTATTACTCAGCCTAAAAGCTGATACTTATTTTACCATCCCACAGAGGGTAGAAGGCTGAGTCGACCTAGCTGGCTGGTTACATACCGAGATGGTTTACCCGTCCACAGATGGTCACCCATCCTGGTACTAACTGGGTCTGACGTAGCGCAACTACGTTGATCGAGGCCAACGCGTTACCACTAAGTCACTCCGCCAGTCAGTAAGCATAACTGCAAATCTCCAACAAAACAGCACAAGCCAGCAACTCATAAACTATGAAGTCTACAACTGACACATTACTCGTGTGACACACAGTATAAGAATGAATATGCTAATACACGACATAAACTTTCTGATGAACTAAGCTTTTATCTGTCTGCTATCAAGGCATTATATAAAGCAGACATTACAACAAAGTACTTTACAGCATGTGTCATACTGGCCTTACAGATACTGACAACGTTAAGTCCAACAATAATGCCAAAATGTAAACTTTAATTGCAAGGGAATTTCATGCAATTCACGAAAATAAATGTGTTAAAATGTTAACCCAATAAATTGCAATAAAAACACTTATATTAAAATACATGAAAATTCTTGATATCAAAATCCAATAAAAAACAAGTAATTTTACAAAAACAGACAAGTATAGCGATAATAGGCATAGTCTATGGTTATAATCGGAATGTTTGTGCTGATTTAAATGAGATTAACTTACACTGGTTCGTTGAGTTCAACATCTGTGGACTCAGGCACTACTGGTGGTGGCACCTTTATAGCCAGAACTGCCTCCGACTCTTCCTCCGAGTCTTCAGCGGCTTTCTTGGAAAAACGAATGCTTATGTTGGCAGAGTTACGTGAAGCTTCTGGGTTGGCAGAATTAGACTCGACTCCAATGTGTCGAAGCAATCTGTCTTTGTCTGACAGTTTGCTAGCCAGTGGAGATCGAGCAGCATTTGCTGACGTGATCTGTTGATATGAATCTTCCGCTGCTGGAACATCAGTCTTGTGACCATTTTTCGTCACCTCAAATCCCTGAGTTTTCGCCAAAACTTCAGAACTGTGACAATCCCAGTTACATCAAACACACGATGTTATTACATAATAAACAGCATCACATGAACATAATAAAATTAAGACAAGTACAGGTAAAACCAAATTAATGCAGCAATTACAAAAACATACTGGTTGAAGATGCTTATAGCTAACATGAATAGTAAACTAGTGAAATCAAGTACATCTTTCAGAACAAGATGTTTGTTAAGTCTATTTTTTTACTAAGCATCTGTGTAAACACAATCCCAAGCTGCAAACAATAACAATCTTTCAAAATATCAGCAAAAAGTCAACAAAATCACTGCAACACAATACTCAGGAAAATCGTAAGCAAACAGAAATTAAAATAAAACAGAAAAATACAAACTATAGATGTAAATTGAAATGATGAATGATAACGTAAGGAAAGTAAAACAGGCAGGTTGACCACATAGAATAACACTGAAGATAAAAACCGTTACATCTATGTGACTACTATCATGTTAAAGCAGTTTAAAATGACATTCATACAAATGAAAACATATGCAATAAGCTGATCTGCAGAAACTGATCTCACAATTATTACGTAATTTAGTACAATGGCTTTAAATTAAACTGTTTAACGATCAGTCAAGATTTTATCCTAAGAAGGATTCAACTTATGCACAAATCACATCTTGTAAAAATTCACTTCGTCACTTCATTTGCAGCAATTATTCAATTATAACCAGTAATTTTTTACATATGCAAATAAAATTTTGCAAGAATGTTTTATCATCTGATTTTGCTTGAACAACGAGATGTTTAACAAGTACAAATGATACCAAAATATGTATCAATGCAAGTGTAATTTGTAAAACCTTGTCGAGCGAAATTTGTCACCAGCAACACTGTTCACTCCAGCTGACAATGTAGTCTTCTCCGCTGAATGAGTGAGACTGACATACAATAAACAGTAAAGCTTAATAAAACATTGCTTCATATGCATCACTTCTTCGGCAATTAGGTACTGTTGGTTGGATGACAAGATGGGCATTTGGCTTGTAACAAGCAAAAATAGGCGTTGGCGGCTGTTAAACAACATGCATCGACGAAAACGTGTAAACATTACTTCTATGGGCAACATTTATACAAATAAATGCAACAATTCAACAGGCTGGCAACTAATCAATCCACCATATTCATGAACATGTATACTGTTGAGGTCTGGATTTACTCATTCACTTATCAACACTAGTTACCAATCACCATAGCCATCTTCTAAGATACCATGTTCCTCAATAGCTCGGCTGTAATGGACAAATCATGCGACACTCTGTATCATTTACAAATTTTTACGTGCCCCCAGGTATGATCTGCAGGTGGGTATAGTTTTGCATGGCATCATGCTGTTTGCTGTCTGTCCTGTGAATTGATTCAAATTACTTAACCTCTATGTTATATACACAGTCCAGGGCAAGTTACTCTTCTGTCACTTTCTAGTATTACGTTAATTCTATACAATGGATGAGAACGATAATCTGTGAAATTGTCGTAATTTTTTAGTTCCCTGCTGTGAATGATGTCGGGCACTCAGTGTTATTAAAACTTGTGACGTCACAGTAAACCAAACAATGTTTCTGGTACTGCAATAAAGAAGCTGAAAATGCCAGATTCAACAGTTTGGGGTAAGGTTATTGGGAAAATATCCTTAATTTTGGGTAGACCCATAAACTCCCTTAAAACACAGTGTTTGGAAAATCAGCTCAATCCATTCAGCCATTCTGACACATATCACGACTCATGAATGCAACAGGGACAGACAGACAGACAGACAGGCAGTCATAGCAATTCGCCACATGGTAAATAAATGATCCGCAATTCTGATGAGTCAGCAAATCAACAGTGCATACCGAACATTGCTATTGTGGGACGGTTCAACATGTGCAGAAGAAAGACATGGTTCTGTTGACGATGACTTCATGCCTTCGTCTTTCTTGCATGACAAGTCTGTTGGTCCAACGGAGCCACACCGTCGATCAGTGGACTGTGTGACCACGCCCAGTGAACACCGTGCCCCACTTCCATTGTTATCCCCACGCTCCATCGACATGCTTAACTTCAGCTAAATTAATACTGCAAAATCTGTATGTGCATAGCCTAAAACAGCCCACAAAACCAACCAGCAGTCATTACATCACTTGCATACATTATTTAACCCTTTTGTTAAGTGCTTTATTTGTAGCAACGAATATCAGCATCACTGCATTATGTGTGGTACATGTGCTACAGCTATAGTGTCTACATGCACTGTTAGACTGCCAAGCATCTGCATCAGCTGTACAGATGGGGTCAAACTGTTGGGAGGGACCAACACTGGTACAGCAAAGTTCTACATATTACAAGTAGCTAGGAAGTCAGAAGTAGTATAAAACAGTTTTCAGGGTGACCACTCTCCAGACAATGTGAAATTCCCTGATGTTTAACGGCACTCCTCCATTAGGGTGCATCAAAAAAATAAAGATTGCGTGATTGAGCTGTCTGGGTTGCCAATTTGTTTCACTGGTAGATACATTACTGCTCTGAAAATAATTTCATTGTTGAAGGTCATTTAGAGGTCCCACCGGATGTTTGAAGTTTTCCTGTATTAAGAATATAGGCTGGAAAATGGTGAAATTCACACATTTCACAATGAAATAACTATGTACATGTTACAGATAAAATATTAAAACTTTTGAGCATTTGCTGACTGCCCTATAAAGTGTCAGTAAATGTAGACACAATTCCTGTGCTGTAATTATTTTTAAAGATATTATGTGACCAATATCTATAAACCTGGAAAAGCCATATCACTTTAACATCATGGCTTGAACTGAGCAAATGTGTAAAAATAGTGC
>Ga0209149_1001305_pt1 | contig 12401 bp, 10 predicted proteins | sample WorMetTyACAVOLI2_FD_187423 | JGI IMG/M metagenome (GOLD analysis project Ga0209149, IMG submission 187423) | Marine gutless worms symbiont microbial communities from Max Planck institute for Marine Microbiology, Germany - Olavius algarvensis... ... | reverse complement strand
CAGCGACCAACCAAGACAATATCAAATGTCAAACAAGAATGTCTTCAGCTGCTGCCTGAAAGCAGAGAGTGTCAAGCCAGGATCTCTGATGCCGACAGGAAGAGTGTTCCACGACACAGGGCCAGAGGAGCAGAAAGCACGTGGTCCGAGCGTGACTGTACGCGTCCTGGGCACCAGGAGCTGGAAACCGTCAGCAGAGCGGAGATGCGATCGACCGGTGACAGTTGAGAGTTGAATAGTTTGGCACCAGGAACTCTTGTAGTTTGTATTAAAATTTTAGAAAAAAATCGAAGGCGTTCTAGTTGATCGTGCAAGTGAAATGGAAGGGGGCATGAAAAATTGGCGTTTTTCGACAAATATCTCGCTATATTTCAAAAATGATACAAGATAGAGCCAAAGGGCCTACTTATAATGGCACTTCAATATGAAGCCGTAAACGACCTGTTTATCGGCACAATTTTCAATGACCTTGAACTACTGTACCCCTAAGCCATGTTTCAAGATCACGCCAATGTTTGACGCTCAATGTGTCATTAACGGTGGCTTACAAGGTAGACACATATTTAGGCTTACAATGGATAGTAAGAAGTTCCTGCTAATAGGTGTAATTTCGAGTGAACTTGAATGACTGTGAGTGACTTAGCAAATGTTTCTTGCTCATGAAGTGGGCGGTACTTGCCTATACTCCCAATAAATCAAACTGTGGTACGATGTTAGCGCAGAGCTTCCGGTATCGATCGATCGATGGCGCCATAACGAAACAAGAATGGAAACCACGCAGCTGGTTCTAAGCCAATTTACATTTTTCTACCGCAGTGAATTGGGAATTGATTAAGGTCTCTCTTTACCAAAATAATTAGCAAATGCTCTTAAATGGTTACGCTATGTCATATTAATCGCAGGCATCCGGTTTTTGCCGCGCGATGCTATGCATAAATGCGGCTTATGCCGTCATGCGGTGTCTGTGTGTCTGTCTGTCACGTTCGTGGACTGTGTCAAAACGAATAAACATATCTTTACATTTTTTCACCGTCGGGTAGCCACGCCATTCTAGTTTTTCCGTGCCAAACGACATAGCAATATTCCGACGCGAAGCCCCCTAATGGGGGCGTCGAATGCAGGTGTAGTAGGCATTAAATCGCTATTCTGAGCCTATATCTGGCTTGACTGCCTGCGTTAACGCTGCAACAGGCAGGTGTTGTAAACGCGGTCGCCGGTGGAGCACGGCCAGCGTGTCGCAAGTTATGAGTGACACATCGCTGGTAGTAAGCGGCGGTGTTGATTGCCGGAGAAGACGACGAAATGTTTATGACAAGAAGCCTCAACGTTACGCCAAAGACAACAGAACGGCGCATTTAACTGCACGCAGTGACACATCTGTAGCCTACGTAACTAACAATAAGACTCTACTCGACGTTTTGTACTGCAGACACGAAGCATCGCGCGGCCTCTTTGCGACAGCAGAGCTACTTAAGACAGAGTATAGTAACAATGTCTCAATCTTGCACCGTTTCCGAAATATTACCACGTAATTTCCTGTGACTTTGAACACTGCTTCATTTCGGTTATGACGGACTTCTTATTTGTCGGTAAGTGCATTCTAGTAAATATATGCTCATTGCATTTAAAATACATTTAATAGTTGAAATGAACTTGAAGGGGCCGACTGTAGGACATGAAGATAAGGTACCAAAAGAGATACGTGACTGGAATATGCGGACCACTGTGTGATGGGTACAGAAAAAGGGTCGATTAAACAAAAACCGATAGTAGTAGTACACTGTGTCTAAAAACCGGACCGCTACGATTAATATGACATAACTTCACCAATTCACAACATTTACTAACGATTTTTGGCATAGATAGACCTTATTCCATTCTCAATTCAATAAGTTAAAAAGTTTTTTAAATTGGCTTAGAACCAGCTGCGTGGTTTCCATAGCAACAGTAGTGACTTGAAGGTTTGTGTCTCAAAAAAACCGAACCCTATGATACTTTGACATAACTCGAACATAAGTTCGTTAATTTAAATAAAATTTCAGAGGTAACATGTGCTCAATATTCTCCATTGAACCAGAAAGTTAGAAAACAGTTGTGTTTGCAGCAAAGTACCAGCTGAAGCGAGTTACCGTAGCAATCCTTAACTGCGCGTCATTCCACAGTTTCTGCTGCCTTATGAACAGAAAAGTTAAATCTTTCAAACAAATAGTGTTTCTGTCGGAATAATAAAATGTGTTGCGGTATCAGAACATGAGTTATAATGCTGTCTTTTGGCATTGACACAGTCGTTTTGCCACTCGTTTATTGCCCTGTCGATGATACGTTGTTCGAAGTAGGCCCAGAATCCGCTGTTCAGATGTGTCAAGTCGCTGCTGTTGTTATGGAAACTACACAGCTGGTTCTAAGCCAATTTCAAAAAAAATTATCGTAGTCAATAGAGAATTGAATAAGATATCTCTGTGCCAAAAATAATTAGTGAATGTTGTGAATTGGTGAAGTTATGTGATATTAACTGTAGCGGTCCTATTTTGAGACACACTGCAGTAGTAGTAGTAGTAGTAGTAGTAGTAGTAGTAGTAGTAGTAGTTACAAGTTACCGATTTGTCAGCGATGCGTCGGCCATATATGAGTAGTTCCCGCGAGGTGACGTCAGCAGGGTTTGACGACCTCGGCGGCAGCCTACACAAGCTGATGATGCTCATGCCGCCGGCTCCGCGAGGCACCCAGCCTCCCTTGTTGTCATCCCGCGACATCACCTGCGCCTTGACGTGCACGAGGAAGTCCTCACTGCGCACGCGCACATACCATCGCACAGTTACAACATTTCTCTATAATTCACTGGCAAATATTGGTATAACTGTGTGGAACACTGTGATGTTCAAACTATGCAGTGCAACAAGTGCTGTCAGGCACATCAAACCTCGCCCCATGCCCAACTGCAGGTGCTGCCATCTGGCGAATTTAACAGCAAGATCCCCGAGCCATTGCACGTGTATTTTGAAAGCTTCGTGGTGGCAGCTGTAGGCCTGACCGTTTTGGCGTAATGTTGCTCACAAACGCGATTGCAAACAAAGTTATAAACAACATTATAAACATCGTCAAAAAGTTACAAAGTAACAGAAGCGACAAAAACAGTGCCTTGCCGGCTGTCGCCATGGCAATGTAGGCCTAATAATTGCGTGAACAAAGACTAGTACTCGCAGTCCAAGACGATGTCGTTGTCACGTTATGATCCACACTTTTTAACTTCGGGAAAAAACAGAAGTGGTAAAATAGGCAACGTCGTTACTTAACCCTTTAATGGGCACAGGTAACTATAGTGCCACATCCAATAATAATAAGTTGGTACACTGGCCGTTGATGGGTGGTTACATTTGGTACCCCGCCCCTCCCCTTCCCCAAGCAGATGAACAAGAAACTTAGCTTTCGCAGACAGAACGCGCTTATACTGTTTTTATCCCTATGTTAGTATAGATTTCAGTGCAAGTGGACCATGAAGGAGAATCATTGGAGCAAGTGCACGACTTTAAATTCCTGGGATCATACAAGTCAGCGGATGGAGATTGTACCAAAGAAATTAAAAGACGCATAGCATTGGCTAGACAAAAGGCTGTTGTACTGGCTAGTATCTGGAAAGACCGAAATATAAAAACTGCAACGAAAGTCAAAGTCATGAAGTCAATGCTGTGGGCAGTATTCCAGTATGGAGTGGAGGGATGGACTTTGAAGAAATCGGACAGAAACAGAATTGAAGCTTTTGAAATGTGGTGCTGGAGAAAAATGAGTAGTGAAAAATGGCAAGAACACCTTACAAATGATTCAATATTAACAGAATTGGGCCTGGAAAGAGAGTGAATGGGAAGAGTGGCAAAGCTGAAACTACAATATTTTGGCCACATTACTCGGGGAAGTGCAGAACAGTTGGGACTTACAGTCCTAAAGGAATCATGGAAGGGCTACGACATCAAGGCAGACCGAGAAGACAATGGATACACGACATTGAAGAGTGGACTGGCTGCGAATACATTCAGCTAAAGGAGATGTCACAAGATCGAGCACATTGGAGAAGAAAGATATCGGAGTGGTCGTCTGCTGTCGCCAACCCTCATCGAGGAAGGTCGACTAGTGAGTGAGTGAGTATAGATTTGCCGGAGGCATATGTTCTCGACCTGTTCCATTTCAGAACGATAACTCTTGAGCCGTTTGATATCATCCAGATATTCTATGGGAACCATATATGGTCAAAAAAGTAAAGTAAAGTAAAATACGTGGATTTGTATAGCGCATCGTCGTGAAGCACCACCTCTAATGCCCTACCGTTTCCCGTAAGTCGGCACTGATCTCCGCAAGCCAATCCGACAGCCAGGCATCAGCGAACACTGCGAGACCACGTGATACGGGTTGGTGCACCACGCGATATGCCTGTTTACTTCCCAGCTTTCGCTGGTACCAAATTATACTGCTTGGTGACAGAGGCAGTAGGGTGTGAACAACTTGCCTAAGGTTGTTACGCAGCAGCGTCGCGGCCGCGCCTCGAACCCGCGATTCCAAGATCGCAAGTCCGACGCCCTACCACTAAGCCACCGCGCCACCCCACCAAAAATGCATTCCGATGCATCGCGGCGTGCGGGTGGTGACTTAACGTCTCTGATCTAGTAGTCTTAGCTTTTACCACGCGACGCTATTGCACTATATGCTGCTGTATTCGAAATAAAGAAATGCTCACTGTTGTCCATCCGTCCGTCCGTTCGTCTGTTACAAACTTGTAAATGCTATAGGGTACTTCGAAAACGAATGAACCGATTTCAATGCAAATTGGCATAAATCTCCCCCCCCCCCGGGAAAGACATGAACGGCCGACCTCGGGGGTCAGGGGGTCAAAGGTCAAGGTCACAGGAAGCCAAAGTTATGTTCGGAAGCTTGTCGGAGACATCATTCTCGATCCCTTGAGTCAAGTAGATAGAGGCATGCAGTGAGCGACGGAGATGTTGCCCTTGAAAGGGGGCGGGGTGTTGCATTGTTGTAACTGCTCCACCCGCGTTTACCAGATATGCGTCTTGTTAACGCACCGGTTTTAGTTTTAGTTAGTTTTTGACGAACATTACTGTATTATATAGTTTTAGTTTACTGATACTAAAATCTAATAAATCATAAGATGTGCCTGCCTAAGCCAGTTCTGCAATCTGCACTAACAACAGTCATATTCAAATTCCATGTCAACCAGCTCGTCATGGTTCACTTTCAACGAGGCACGCATGGTCAGCGACTTGTCCATTCTATTCCGTCTACCTGCCGTCATCAAGCCGCACACAGAAACAACTCTCTAGACGAAAGCCTGTCAGGCTGGAACAGACACCAAATCCTAGGCAATTAGTGGCAGAACCGAATCGACGTTGGACTGTTGTTTCTCACGTCAGAGAGTTCGACGTCTCTGCTATCAAATGGACTTGAGATTATTTGCTCAGGTGGATTTGAAATGGCCTGCAGCAGAAGTCGATTGGCTTGGCTCTTGGTGTTCATCCAGTTTAGATGACATAAGCGAAAAGCACATCGCTTTATACTAACTGGTTATTTCTATTTAAAATGTCAAAAATAAAAATAAAACAATTTTAGTTATGAAATTCATTTTAGTTTTAATTAGTTTTCACCCAATCATTTTAGTTTTTATTTAGTTTCAGTTCTTACATTCACTTCGTTTTAGTTTTAGTATATTGCTGATCATTTTAGTTTTAGTTTTCGCATTAGTCACTGCTAATGAGTGAGCATATATCGTATACAATGCCTTATTTACTAACGCCAAGGAAAGTGAAAAAACTAATCCTAACACTAAAATTTAATCACTACTAGATGGTCATCCCTTGCGCACGCCTACTATGTTTGGTCGACACCCGTAAACGTATGTCCAAGTTATCCTGCTCACAGAATTACATAATGTCAGACATACAGACGGACAAACATCAGTGCAGTGATCGCACAACTCCGCCTTAATAACCAAACTGTCATTTGCACTGTGTAGGGTCCGAGAGTTGTGATTACCTCTACCCACACTGGCCGGCGACTTAATGTTTTCGGTCGCTATGTAACTTAACCCTTTAATTAACACATTAAAACCGCAGAGCAATAGACCAACATACAGCAATACGGTGATTGGTACACTGGCTGTTGATGGGTGGGCTGTTACATTTGGTACAGCGAGGAGGGGCCTGGACGGGCTGCAGTCCCGCCCAGTCCCCTCTTCGCTATACCAAATCAAATCAAATCAAATTTATTTGTTTCAGTAGCTTGTATAGCTAGATTACAAACAAATGTAACAGCCCACCCATCAACGGCCAGTGTACCAACTTTATATTAGTTAATGTGGCACTATAATTACCTGTGACCATTAACGCGTTAACTTCGTTACAACGTTTGTAACTATGGCCATTTTTTGTTATCGCGAGTCAGCATACTGACGCGCGATATTGATATAGCAATTCTGTCTGTCTGTCTGTCCGTCCGTCTGTCCGTCCGTCCGTTCCATTCCGGTATTCTATGAAAAGAGCTTAACATATTCTTCACCACATAGTAGCCCAATCATTCTAGTTTTATCTGCATCAAACATATTGGCTGAATTCCGACGGGGTCATCCCCTGCTGGGGCACTAAATACAGGTGTGGTATAAAAATTTCGCGATTTTCGACCAATAAGTCTCTATATCTAGCAAACGATTCAAGATAGCGCCATAGTTACAATAGAAGGCGAATAGGAAACCGTACCTAAGCTTTCGAATGGTACCAGTGTCAATGACCTTAGTGACCTTTAGCCGAGATTTCAAGGTCACGGTGTTACTATTGCTGCCGTCGACGTATTGTGTCCGCAGCTGACGCGCGATCAACTTGTGATAGCTAAAAGTTCTTGTTAGCAAAAATACGAGAAAAAAACTGTCAAAGTTGTCGTCGTGCAACTTTCAAAATACACAGGCAGTGACTCAGGTGTCATACCACTGAATTCACCAGGTGGCAGCACCCTGCAATTGGATGCAGGACGAGCATAGCATTGTTTGTTTTTTAAATAGACCCGTTCCGTTTCCTAACCAGATGTCGTCATAGGCGACCAAATTTTGTTAGTAAAACGCCATAATGTCGTGTTGATACAGAGGCGCTGTTAGGTTTTGTTGTTTGGATTTTTTTTTGGTGTTTATGTTGGTTTCGTTTGTCAGCTCTACAGCCAAGCGACTGGCTGCAGAGATTCTCCAGGCTCTCTGTGTGGTTTGGAAGTCATCAAACACCAACCGAACGATTAACAAGTTGAACTAACCAACCACTCAACCTATTCCGTCCTGTTGCCAGCGTTTTTGGCCTGCAAGTATGTAAACAGTTTAGACAGTTTCATAATGTCATAAATTGACCCTTTAAAGTGCAACGCAATTATAGCGCCATATCGAATAATATGAAGTTGGTACACTGGCCGTTGATGGGTGGGCTGTTACATTTGGTACAGCGAGGAGGGGCCTGGGCGGGCTGGGTTAACCGAACTAGAGTCTAGTGACTGGATATAAAGTCAGCTTAGAGTCGGACAGACAACGGAGAGAAGACGTAGGGACTGACTCTCGAACGTCGACGCGTTCCGACGTCATCTCTGCTCCAGGTCAGCTACGACGACGACAGCAGCATGAGCAACCAACGACAGCGATGATGATGAACTGGAGCCGGCTATGACCGAACCTATCCAGCTCGGCGATGACCGGACCACCCAGCGGTAGAGCCGGCCACCCGCGTCGGCCGTCGTTGGCGGCATAGGGGACGTCGACGCCGGTCGTACGACGTCAAGAGACGACCAAGTCTCTGCTAGCCAGACGTCGAAAGCGTCGCCGTCGAACGTTCGACTCAACTAGGCCCGATCTAGGCGACTCGGCGTGCTACATAATTTCGCAGCTGCCGGATTACAGTGCGTCCGTCACCCTGACCGCCGTTGTCGAAGCGACCGACGCTGGCGCAGCAGAGACCGGGCCGGGACCGTGCCGGGCCGGCGCCGACGCCTTCGTCGAGCCCACGATCGCCACCCGTCAGCCCTGTATACGACGCCTCTCACTGTTATGGAACGCCGTCACTGACGTTGCTATACGAACTCGTGCGGTTCAGGACAAAAATTTTAGGGCGTTCGTATTTTATCAGTACAGGAACGTCGGTATGGAACAGCATCATAAAATTAAGTCTCGAAAATTTGGGGGCGCCTGTGCCCCCACCCTCACCCCCATCCCCACTCTCATCCCATGCCACCCTAGAACCGCTCCTGACCTGATGAACAGTCCGGATCTTTTCCGTATCCGGATATTCTGTGTATATGACAACTAAACAAGATTTTTACCTTTGCTATAAATTTAGTTGTTTGTTAGCGATAGCGTAGCGAGGTGGACTGTTTTCAGTACTGTCGGTTTGTAGGTCTGCGTTTGTTTGTGTGTGTGTATGTTTTCCAATGCGATTAAATCTCGAGCCGTTTGATGTCATCATTAAATTATATGGGAGCAAGATACGGTCAAAACCTCGAGCGAGTTCGAAAACGGCTGCATTCCGATGCACTGCGGCGCGCAGACGGTCACTTAACGTCTCTGATGTTCTAGTTTTCTTGGATTTTTTTTTACCGCGCGACGCTACTGCACTATATGCTACAGCAATTCTGTCTGTCTGTATGTCCGTCACACTCGTTGCACGCCGTCAAAACCGATAAACCCGTAAATAGCTCCATCATTCTAGTCTGATTACATCAAAATTAGTGGCGACGCGGCTATACCCTCAACCTGACCATTAAATAGGATGCACTTACTGACGAATAAGAGAGCGTGGCTATGTTATTTTACCACCAGTACAGGAACGTTGGTATGGAACAGCATCATAAAATCAAGTCTCGAAAATTTGGGGCCTGTGCTATATTATGGCTATATTATTTTACCTGTTGTATTCGAAAATTTCGAATTAAAGAAATGTTCAGTGTCACTGGTAGTGAGTAAGCTGCACAAGTGCTAATATCTGAGAAACCGTGCAAAATAAGACACTGTTACTACAGACCATTTGTAGGAGGTGATACACCATCTATCGACGTCAGAGAAGCGCTGAGTTAAAGAAGAGCTGCTCCAAAGTGTAATGTGTTTATAACAACAACGTTTAACCCTTTAAACCCCGAAGGCAAGTGCTACATGGAATAATACGAAGTTGGTACACTGGCCGTTGATGGGTGGACAGTTACATTTGGTACAGCGACGAGGGGCCTATAGGCGGGCTGCGGCCGACCCAGTCCCTCCTCGCTGTACCAAATGCAACAGCCCACCCGTCAACGGCCAGTGTACCAATCACTGTATTGCTATATGATGGTCCATTGCTCTGCGGTTTTAATGTGGAGTTTAAAGGGTGAACGGACACGTTGACTCGTTGCAAGTAAGTAGAGATTTAGCTGGTGTTAACAGATCGCGCTCAGCAAGCGGCGACTGGTCTGCAGCCAATAGCAGCGCGCTCTCATGCGTGATCGCCTCCACGCAGTAACCACAGATGGCATGGACGCATGCTTACGTGGGGTTTTCCAGGCATGGATTTCCAGGGTTATGGCTAGGAGTCCCTATGAATTAGGGTGTAAAGATCGGTCTGAAAAAACTAGAGTCCTTGGACGACTCGTCGGTGAAAACTGCATGATCCTAGGTTCATTAGTTTCGACGCATTACCAGCGTGTGACGGACAGACAGACGGACAACCGCCGATAGCTAAGTCCCGCGCTGTAGCATAGCTGAGCGCGACAACGGTCAGTATAACAGCCAACACGAAACACAACAATATGTGTAGTGTATTCAGTGGTACAAACGCACACAGTACGCATGCGCTGGACGTATATTGTGTTAAGTGTTTACTTACTCACTGAAAACACCGCAGACTATGTCATTTGAAAGTTTTCGTTAGTTAATTCTATATGAAGGCTGATAACGGCAGTCTGTGAAATTGTCGTCCCCATCAATGACAGTGACATAATATTGTAAACGAAGTCGGGCGCTCAACGTTATCAACAACACCCGACGGTCTCACTGGGTTGACATCACCTCCGGTGTGACGAACTAGACCCCTTGGGTTGGTGATTAGGGTGAGGGTTAGGTTCTCCTGTCGTCTACCGTATGAAATTTCATCTAAAAACTCGAGTCTGTGGGCTACACGACGGGGAAAATCGCATGATCCTACGGTTATTGGTTTCGACTCAAAACCAGCGTGTGACGCACGGACGGACACACTGTGTTGTTGTCACAGTGTAGTTATGCTACTGCTACATGCACAAAAATGACAATTACCGAACTGTCGCAGAGAAACCGTTTGGTTATGGCGTCGAATGTCGATACAGGATTATGACTTCTTACTAATGTCCTGCAGTAACCATATCTCTATTTTGCGCCGTTTCCGAGATAGCAGCACTTGCGTAGCGTGCGTGACTACCGTTGAACGGTTCTTTAATTCGGATTCAACAGTTAAAATAACAGCCCAAGTTTGTTTTCCTATTCGTTGATAAGTGCCATATTGCACTCATTCGCCAGAGGTCGATCTGAATCACATTAATTGAAGTTGACAACAATATCAATCAATCAATCAATCAATCAATCAATCAATCAATCAATCAATCAATCAGGAATTTTTAAAGTGGCCTAAGTAAAGATTCACTGCAAGGTACACCAACAACAGTTACTCATTTACGATAGTTGAATGTCCGAATATGACACGGTGAGCAGGTGAGTGGAGCAGAGACCTCGACGACTTGATAAGATGTGCTCATGCAGAAGGCGCAAACTCCGCCAAGGCGCTGCCGTGTCGCCCTCTGGTGAGTGACAATATATCGTATGAAATGTCCATCTCCCAACGTTAATAAAAGTGAAAAACTGATCGTAAATCCACATCCGGATACGGACCAACACCAAAATGTAACCACTTCTAGACGGTCGCACTTTGCCCATGTCTGTCATGTTTGATCGACATCCGTAAACGCGTTCGTGAGTTTGTTACCAAGCTGGAGGGAGGAATATTACCAGATTGGGGTGGAATGTTACCAGACCGAAGAACCGGGAAAAATAATACAGATCACCACCAACGTATGCTGTACAAAAGGGAAGACGGATACGACGCCGCCCAAAAGATACAGGTCTATGTGTTTATGTAACGGGATCGTCTAATATAATCGATAAACATGATGTGAAAAAATGTATTTTAACGTCCGAAAACAACAACAATAATTCAACAACGGTACATGATTACAACTAATCATCAGTTCCATTACGACATCGCCTAACTATTGACCACCTCTACTACTGACAGACCACTAATGACAGACCGACCGACACTGACTCAGACTGCAGCAGCAGCATTAAATTCTAGATTAACTGGCTTGGCAATGCTAGCGTCGACCATTAGAAGGGCGTGTCATCACTATATGACAAGTTATCCTGCTCACAGACAGAAAGAATGACTGACAGAATAACAGACAGACAGCAGCGATCACATAACTCCGCCTTGCCGGAGTACTAACGGTGGATATTATCATGACGCGGTATAAAAAGTCACGTTCGGCGTTGCGTCGCTGCTGCGGCTGCTGGCAGTGCAGTCCGGCATCAGCAGGCCGAATGCGACACTGCATTGATCCGTAGAATTATTCCGCTACTGCAGCGTACTTGCTGCTGCTGCTGCTGCTGCGCTCATGATGATGATGATGGCGCTGGAGATGCTACAGCACGGTATTGCACTACGATACGGACAAGGCCCACATTCGCAAGCAGCGTTCGTTACGACCACACGCATCACCACGACCACCACAAGCAGCAGCCTGCTTGCTCGCTGTAAAGACTAACAGTACAGCACGATAGTCCGGAAACCGCAGATATGCTAATGTCATACGTCGCAGTCGGGCTGGCTACATGACGTCCATAATACATGTCAACCGCTGAAGCTGCTGTTTAACCCCTTTCAACGGCACTGCCAACAAACTCAACACCTTTTCATCGATACGAAAGGAGGACTGATGCATACTCTGTCTCTCTCTCTCTCTATCTGTAGCGCTCTGCCATATGGCAAGTTTCCATCTTCATTGACTCCATCTAGACCTGTCCTGGGATGTTCTTCGTAGCTGATATTGCCTTCCTCTGTCTTCAGGAGCCAATCCAAAAGCATTGATTTTAGTCTCCTCTAAGCCTTCTTCCCATGTATTTGTCCTTCTAACGTCATTCTCAGTAATGAGTCATGTCTCAGGTACTGACCTAGCCATCTCTTCTGTCGACTTCTAACGGTGTCCATTAATTCTCTTTCTGTCTCAACCATCTGCAGTATCTCTTCATTTGTTTTGTGCTCAGTCCATGGTACTTTCATCATTCGCCTCCATATCCATATTTCAAATGCCTCAAGTCGCCG
>Ga0209149_1001304_pt1 | contig 12403 bp, 8 predicted proteins | sample WorMetTyACAVOLI2_FD_187423 | JGI IMG/M metagenome (GOLD analysis project Ga0209149, IMG submission 187423) | Marine gutless worms symbiont microbial communities from Max Planck institute for Marine Microbiology, Germany - Olavius algarvensis... ... | reverse complement strand
ATTTAAAATGCTCTACGAAAGGTAAAAATTCGGATCGAAATTCGAAATCTAGATTTTCTTTAAAAAATCGAATCGAAATCGATCGAGTTATGAAATTTTAAAATCGTCCATCACTAGACTGGTCTGGGTAAATACTACCTCGGCGCTGTCGGCCAGTAATTAGTGCGGCCGACATCGAGTGGCAGGCGTCGTCGGCCGCCGTAATCAGGGCTGCAGGCAACCTGTGTTTCCGGCTTTGATGACATTATTATCTGTATTATTTTGTATCAGCTTGTGTAAATGTGACGACTGTGATAATATGATGTTGTGATATGGACATTTCAGCAGTAACTATTTGAATGCAGTTGTCCAGTAATAGTCCAGCTGTCTATGTTTATATGCACATTTATATATTAATCATAATAAATAATTTAAGAGTATTGCCCGGGTGCAGTTTTGTCTATACAAAAAATAAAACATGAATTACCTCTTGGTCTACGAGTTGTGCAGCAGGTTGACTCATATGGTTTCATTAAATTGAAAAAACTTAGCTACTGAGCAGTCAGCAGTCGGGCGACAATCAACATGACGGGATAAAAGCCCACAGAGGCGTCTTCCAGCCACGTGGCGATGCCTGCCACCAGAATTAGAATTAGATAGGGTGTTGACAGTGACAGGATCCAGTCTTTTCACATGCAGGCACTGTGTCGAATCCTTGGTATCAGATGGTATGACAAGGTATCCAACGCAGTAGTCAATGAGAGAACGAAACTACCAGATGTGCCGTCTCTTATTGCTGACAGACGTCATTGGCGATGGTGGGTGTAGATTCTGGCAGCCTGTACAGGCGGACTCACAGCCTAAGTCGTCTGGCTTGGTCATGGGTCGGCGGCCACTTGGCGCCGTTCTACATTCATCAAATGAACCGGGTGAACTCTCGCAATGGCTCTGCCATGATGACAGCACCATAAATATTGTCTTGGATATTATTATATATTATTATTCATTATTTGGTCACATCTGTCGCCTACCGGAGAACACACCTGCTTCGCAGGCACTGCAACTGTCAATAGAAGCCCACACCGGCACTCCTCCCGCTGCTGACTGGAAGTGCCTGCCGGGTCGTCCACGGAGAAATTGGCTGCAGCAATTGGAAGAATACACTGGCCTATCTGTTGGTGCTGCCTGGATCGCGGGCCAGGATCGTTCGATGTGGAGGACGCTACGACCCTCAGCTGGTCAAGCGCAGCAGTGAGTGAGTGAGTGAGTGTTGACAGAACGTTCAGCCAAGTAAACAGTGCGTTTAAGCAGCAGGAGCAGCTAATGCAGTTTTAGGCGCATGTATAAATTGTAGACACAAATTGGAATATTGAAGATTTGTATTTAAGCATGGAGATCTCATATTAAAAAAAGATGTAAACATTTTTGAAGAGGTGCATGTCGGTTGCTGAATTTTCATATTGCGTTGTTGCAGGATCATTTAGAAGGAGACAAATTATACTGTGATGTACAGCTTTCAAGATTGCTGATTACGTGAAACATTATGTCCAGCAAGAAATCAACTGGGAGTTTGTTAATAGTAAGCATTTACATTTTCTACATGAAATATATTATTTTTATAAGTGTGAAATAAATGTACATGATAATGATGCTGTATGCTTCTTTATTTGTGTTTGTTTTTAATGATATTAGAACTAAGCATGCCAAATTACCAGTTAAATGTTATTGTTCAATTTACCACATTTTTGTGCTGGAGATAATAACTGTTATATGTATAGTTAATTAGTTATGTGTACATATATGGCATTATCTAAGATAAGAATTTTTATGGATATGAGAGCTGCAAAACCATTTGACTATGGGACACTGTTTAACAGGAGCTAACAAGTAATGGAGGAAGTGTTTTAAATCTGCATATTTGTGCATAGTTTCATTAATTTTGGTAATCATGTTTGCCTAATTTAAATTGTATTACTGTAGTTAATTTATTTTTTTATTAATTATTGATAACAGATATATTAATGTAATTTTGCTTTAATAGATGTGTTTGTTATTTAACAAGAGGTCAAAGGTAATTTGACAAAAAGTGCCTCACGGTTAGGGGTCACCTCAGGGGGTCGAAATTTGTACCATTGAATTCCTGGGTTAGGGTTTCCTATCAGTGTTCCATAGTAACTATAGGCCTAGGATGCACCGTTTGGCCACAGTGCACGCGCGTGACAACCAACCAACGACGTCACGACACAGCCTATATCAATAAGCGCCTCTTTTACTAAAGTAAAGTGAGGCGCTTAAAAATGCAACATTACCATTGTAATGTACTAACTACTAAGCTGTATGTAAAACTGTTTGATCTAGTCAGATGATGAGTCAGACGATGATGCTTTTAAAAGCGGTCAAGGAGATAGCAACAGTTTTATTCCCCTGAAAGACTCGCTGCTGTTTGATGACACGGGTAAATGTGGCTGTTTATTCTTACGGTATGGATAACAAAATAGATACAGACTGCTAGCAAAAGTTTAAGTTGATAGTTTCGTTAATAAATAATTTTGAGTAGGTGCTGAAGCTGCGAACTATTAAGAGAGACCTCGTGAATGCAGGCTTGTAAACAGAAGCCGACAGTTTTAGGTTAGATGTCTAATATAATAACTGTTGTGTGATTGAGCACGTATGCAAGAGTAGATATACTCAGGATGATTACGTTCGCATTTTGTTTATACTGGAGCTTTTTATGCTGAAGCGAAATATTCTAAACATTCGTGATAAGCTTTTCAGTGTGTCAGACATTTGTGCAGTTGTCAGTCATGTATGTAGTTTTTAACATTTACCCTTGTATTTTTTATATGTACTTCATGTACGATTTTATGATAAATAAATGCATGATGTTGAGATTATGTAACAGTTGAATTTTGTAATTAGTGCGACATTTATAACTGTCAGATTCTGAGGAAGACACATCTGAATGTAAGAAGAAACATGCATCAGCTAAACGTGGCAAGAATGAGTCAAGTAAATGTTTTCGTTTATTATGCTGCTAGATTTTATGAAATATCTCCACGCTGAATAATAAGCTTGAATGAAAAGCTAAGTTGGAAGTACATACAAACATACATACACACATGCACTGTTTTAGTGGATGTTTTTCAGATGATTTTGGGTTATACATTGGTTTAAACTGTGCATACTATGGGGCATGCCAAAACTTTATATCTTCCTTGATGCCACCCCGCCAAGTCTTCGTTGGACATCCATCTGCAGTATGTCTAACTTCATCATCGTACATTGCTTGACTCAGTTAACAACATTATGTTCCACATGTCCAAGCCACCTCAGTCTACTCCTCTTAATCTCTGCACTTTTCTTCCTTATCTTTCATTCTGTACCCGTACATCCATCTGATCATATTCATTTCCATTCTAACTTTACCTCGTGCTTTAGCTTGGAAGTGCACTTAAGTAAATTATCGATTATAAACTTTTAAAATTAAGTATTCAGTGAATATTATTAATGGTTACAAAGTTGATACTGCTGTTTTATTTTAATGCATTGCAATGTCATAGCTGTCATACGACATTTTACACAGTAAGTTGAGTTTTATTTTGTAAGGACGAGCAAGTACAAACAAGTGTCAAGAAGATGGAGAAAAAGCTGCAAAAACTTCGTCTAAAAGCAAGGTGAGTAACTTGCTCAGGTCTTAGGCCCCTATTCATGTAGGGTAGATTATGGCTTAAAATACTGCCTTTTGTATCTCACAACAGTGACAACAACAAAGTCGTTTTACGGCCCTTTCTTCAGGACAACCTGTCTGAGCCGGCACTATTTCAATCAACCATTCTGGATTTTTGCGTGGCTGTCAGGAGGTACTAATGGTCCCAGTGTGGCGTAGTGGTAACATGTTGGACTCGATCAACGTAGTTAGTTCCTGGATGGGTGAGATCAACGTAGTTAGTTCCTGGATGGGTGATCGTCTTTATATGGGTAAACTCCCCCGGCACAGAACCAGGCACCCAGGTCAACTCAGCCTGAGCCATTCCTTTGTCAGTAGGCAAGAGTGAGTGCTGGCTGTGGCTCTGGCGACCACTAGGGAAGAAACAGCGAGTCCTGTCTAACAGCCGTGTGACCAGGACTGCTGGCATACTGGCCTATAATCGGTTAAAGGCACTGCCTGTTAATGGAGCTAGCCATCTTTTCGACGTAGTTTGCTTAGTTAGGGTCAAACCCTCGCCAGCTCAAAGCGCCAAAAGGGGATGAGCTCCATCACAACAGGTCTTAGTTGTCTTTGCGAAACCTTCTTCTTCTTCAGGAGGTACTGCTCACCATCCCACCTCATGATGATCCTGTCCTGAAGTTCATTGGTTGGCATGCTAGCAGACTACTGTCTGCTAGCATGTCAACCAATGGACTCCAGTGGCTCCAATGGACAGGAATGGTACACTAAAGGTGAGCAAATAGCCAGTGTCGCAACGCTCCCAGTTAACCCAGGCTTGGCAGGTAGCACCTAAGTATATTACTTATATACTCTTGTGGCTTGGTTAGATTTGTATGTAAGTCAGATACGTCAAGGATAGATAATAATATAGTGTAATATTAATGTGGAAGTGTGTGTTAGTGGTTAATCTGAATAACTAAGCTGACTGAGTCAGATTACTGTTGAGTGTGAATTGTTAACATTGTGAGATGTGTTGCACTCAGGGCGGCGGCGGTGGCGGCTGGCAAGACAAGACACCTCTACAGAAATACCGCGCATTTCAGGCATATCGCAACTTTCTGAGCCGTGAGCCACCAAAAGCTCTTGGTTCTAAAGAAATTCCTCAGGTCAGTCAGTGTCAGTGTCAAACATGAATTTATATAATAAGTAAGTAAGTAAGAGCGATTAACGTGTCCATAACTGACAGTGTCACTTCGCGGGCATGACAACAGTAATTAGAGTAACAACAGAGTTCGAAGAAGTATGTCTTCAAGCAAGAGCAGAAGACAGGAAGTGACGGAGCAGATGTAATATGCTGCAGAAGACTGTTCCAGATCCGTACAGCGGTGACTGGAAAAGGTCGGTCGCCATAGGTTGAGAGTCACCCGACTCTCAACCTATGGCGACCGACCTTTTCCAGTCACCGCTGTACGGATCTGGAACAGTCTTCTGCAGCATATCACATCTGCTCCGTCACTTCCTGGAACAGATCGTCACACTTGACACTAGTGCACTCAATACATCCAGTGCTGTGTGAATGAGTAAAAAGTGTTAAGTCAGTGCACAGTGGAAAGATCAACTCCAGTCAACAAGCAGTTTAGCTGAGTAGAGTTTTTGACTGTGCACTGAATCAGCGACAGTCGCCGGCAGTCGGCAACAGAAAATCAGCGGTTTGTTGAAAGTCGCCGGAGACGTTGTCGATGGTTGCCAGTGATTCAGTGCACAGTGGAAAATACGACAAAGCTCAGCGGCTCGACAGGATATCACCGTTGACGCACTGATGTTATCTGCCTGTTTGCAATATGTATGGTCGCGTGCTTGCATGGGGTTTTTCCTCCTGGGGCTTTTACCCCCCCCCCACCACCCCCCTCTTTACCTCTACTTGGCCACATGTGAGATCTGATTTTGGTCTGGAGGAAGGGCAATATTTAAAAAAACTGTCTCTGTGCTACAGTGTCGTGTACTGTTATAATGATGCACAGAGGTATGAGCAGTTCTTACAGGTCGGTCGACTGTATCAGGCTTTGATCTTGCTTAGTTTAGATTTCTATCTTGCAAGCGCCTCTGTGTCTTTGGTCTTCATGGTGCTCTCTCTCTCTCTATATATATAGTACAACTTTTTTTTAAAATGGCAAAAATCACGGCAGACATTTGCAAAAATCACGAAAATCGCTGTAAAATCACGGCATCAATTCACACTCCAAAACGTGACGTTTTTATCAGTACATGCGTTTATATTGTAACAGGGATTAACATCTAGCATTGAAAGTCATCATAGCGTGAAGTGCTAGGTTTTGGTCGGTGAAATTTGGCATTGAGGCAGATTGACTAATATATATTGACTCACACTTTGCTCAGCATTGACAGAATTGCGAGCGACAGATTGCACGTTCGAAAAGCTTTGGAAACTGATCACAACTAGAAAACCAATATGTCAGTGGTTGCACATCTTCATCCACTTTTATGACTGCCCGCTTATAAGCAGCAATTTCGTTACGGCACTTGCTTAGTGAGGAAGTAAGAAAAATGCGTGAATTTTGGTACGGTAGTACACGACGCAACGCTATGTTTGTTGACAGAATTAATTTTATGCTGAAATCACAACACAAGTTGCAGTTTATACTGAGCAAATAGTGAACTGTTTGGTGAAATCAGCAAAATCACAGCAAATCACAGCAAGTTGAAATGGCAAAAATCACGGCTTCTGTGATTTCGTGATTTTTTGTTGTCCATACTGGTGGGGCTTTCCCACAATGGGTAGGGTTAGGGTTAGGTTCCCATGTGACTTAGGGTGTAAAAGATGGTCTCAAAAAACTAGAGTCCTGAGCTGCCCAGTGGTGAAGTGTGCATGATCCTGCAATTATTAGTTTTGATGCAATACCAGCATGTGATGGACAGACAGACATGCTGCGGTTTTTTGCTGCCTGTCACTAAGTCGCTCTGTAGTGTAGCCGAGCACAACAAAAACGTAACTCACATGGTCGTTGTTTACTTTATTGTTATATCTACAATACGATACGATAGTGTGTGTTTAACGTGCAGTAAAAAGCTGACGGGTAGCCAGCTTAGTCTACCTAATCATATATTATCACGTTGCATGTGAATTTTGTTTCTCAGGGACAGGAAAATTGTCTGGAAGGTCTGACATTTGTGATAACGGGAGTTTTTGAGTCGATTGATCGAGAGGAGACTAAGTCTCTGATCCTGAAGCACGGTGGTAAGGTGACCAATAGTGTCACGAGAATGACCAAATACCTTGTTGCTGGTCGTGACTGTGGCCAGTCCAAATTAGACAAGGTTTGATGTAGCGAGAGCTACCTTACATTCATGATACTTTCACCAACATGTTAACTAATAAAGTTCGTGTGCCTTGCTGCAAGCTGTAGAGTAGAGTACGCTTGTGAAGGCCAGTTTCCAACCTGTCACATGCAATGTGCACAATTTTCAAGTGTCTCGATGCTTGCATTGCGTGCAGTGTATGTCGACTGCTGTCAACCGTAGATACAGTATAAAAATTAGTACATATGGTGCCGGTAGCTATTGCGCTTCCTTTCCGGCTGTGTTCAGAAAGTGTAAAAACAAAACAATATGAGAAACAAATGCAGTAATACCGCTGTGTCACTGTTGATTAAAGTCATCAGAGTGGTAGCATCAGTAGTAGCGTTATCTCGGTCAATTCTCGGAATCTAACCTTCCCACAATGCTTCCCCAACAGGTCTGGGTAGAGCCTGGCCAGAGTATGATTTCTGATGCAATTATACTATGCTTACCCAGAAGTCAAAATTTGTACATTTTTTTTGCTATACAAGCTGACATTTATCTCCCCTGTGGTTTTTAACGAAATTATAATTTCGTTAGTGATAATTTCTAATCATTTTAACATGCAGATATCTTTTGCATATGGTTTCGTTTACAGTTTTTCCGATTTTGCATCCAGCCGTGTTATTGGTGAAATGTCTCGTCCTTTGTTGTTGGTTCTGGCATTCTGTGCATTGTGTTAAAATAGAACCAGTTTTATTCTTCATATGCAAAGTTTTTTTGAATTCGTTGCGTATTTCATTTTTTTGACCTTCATTAACAGTTGACACAAGCCATTGAGTGCATTGCATATGATGGGTTGGAAACCAGCCGTTAGTTCTCGTTGTTGCTCTGAAGTATACACATAAAGTCCTTATTCTGGATCTGGTCCATCACAGTGAAGTCCTTGATAAATGGTATTTGTCTGTGTCCTTGTTTTTATATTATTTTTATACAGTAAATCTCGGAACTACGAAGACATACAAAGGCTATCAAAGAGATGCTCCGTGTGTGTATTCCCTTGCCTTGGTAGTTTGCAGTGTGAAAATAAATGGAATACAGTTTAAACTTATATTTCTGAAAGTCGTGATGCTGGTCCTTGTCCCTGACATGCAAGTCTTGTTCTTGCCTGCAAGTTCTGTCCTTCTCATGCCTCAACTTCTTGCTGACAGTACTGTGTACATGTGGTAGGCTGCTGAGTTTGGTACAGAGATGTTGGATGAGGACGGCCTATTTGATCTTATTCACCGACTGCCAGGGAAGAAATCAAAGTATCAAATCGCTGCAGAGAATGAACGATTCCAGGTATGAGTTATAGTAGAATTATATTTTTTTGTGCCTATAAATTTGTGTTAATGGCTGTTAATACATACTGATGTGTCACGTGGATGTTATGTTGATATGTAGTGCATTCAGTAATTTGTGTGCTTTCAGTGTGTGAAGTATGCACACATCTGTCAACTGTTCTCCAGTAGTAGAGTCCCATGCTGGCCCCGTGAGCTGTACAATAGGCCCAATCATTTCCAGGCTGGATGGCATAAAAGGCGACCTGAACAAGGCTTTAGTTTCATCAGGTTTAGTTTTGCGTACGTTAGTAGTTTTCATTGATTGTGTTTAGTTTTTTGTGTTGTCACTTGGTTGTAGTAATGTAGGTATATTTGGTTTTGCTAGTACCAGCGAAGTGATTGTTTAGGAAACTGTTTTTGTATCAGTCAAGTGATTGGCTGAGAAGATCGTTTCCAAAGTAAAGGTAAAGGAGCGTATAGTTCTTTGTGAAATTCACCTCAGAACTACGGGACGCCACTTGTCAATGGGATCACACAGTGTTATCTGCCATCCGACAGAGGTGACCGGCCGCCTTCACCCCAACCGTGCAGGTTGGTACTCGATTTATCGACCCCGTAAGGATGAAAGGCTGAGTTGGCCTAGTTGGCTGGTTACATACCGAAATGGTTTACCCGTCCACAGACAGTTACCCATCCGAGTACTAACCGGGTCTGACGTAGCGCAACTACGTTGATCGAGGCCAATGCGTCATCACTAAGCCAAACTGCCAACTAAAGTGATCTATAACGTGTCAAGTTGAACGTTCAACCCTAGTGTACCGTTACCATACTAGCAGCGGAAAACTTCTGTTAAGTTATCATGTATCACAGTACAAAATCTGATTGCACACTGCACAGGTAATATCTGTATTTTTGTGCCTCCATAAACATGCATTTTGATGTATCTGAACAACGTTTTTAAACCAAACAGTTAAGGTAAAAAATGCCGTATCGAAGCATGTTTTTCAAACTGCATATCTGAGTGATGTGCCGAGTTGGATGTTAAACTTTCTCAGTCTTAGTATTTCTTAAATGTTATACATATGTATTTGTTCAGCATGGCAAGCCGTCAGGCAAACAACACTGGTCAGTCAACAAGAAGAAAAATTCGCGTTCCAGTTGGTCGGCTGACGACAGTGTGAAATTCGGCGACAAGCAGACATCTTCGGATGCTGAGTCAGCGGCACAGTCGTCAGACAGTTCACTGTGGGTCGATAATTACAAACCGACGAACATACGACAGATTATTGGACAGCAAGGTGACAAGAGCAGCGCACGTAAACTGTACATCTGGCTGTCAAACTGGCGCGACAACTTCTGGAAGAAACCCGTTTGTACGGTTCAGTTGGTTGTGTGTAGTTTGTCGTCGTACGAGGTTCATTCCATAAATAAGTTGCTAAACAGCATAATTTTGTTAATTTTCAAAATGTGACAATTCCAAATTATACGTATTGTAGGGGATATAATTCTGAATACCATTTGTGGGTTATATTACGATGATGTACATTAGGCAAGGCAGCATTGCTGCTGATAGCATCCTGTAAGGAACAGTGTTCTGCTATTCGTTTTCGGTGGGCAAAAGAACTGAGCACAAATGTCATTCACTCTGAGATGCGTCCGGTTTATGGTGACAAGTGTTTTACGAGACGAGCAATACATGCTTGATATGAAAGTTTGCTCATGGTCATGAAAGTGTTTACGAGGAAGAACTTGATCGCCGTGTTGTTTCGACGACTGATGCAAGGATCACAGCAGTCGATTCTGTCAGGCGGTCTTACCGGCGTGTGATGGGATAAATGTTTAAATGAATTTGGATGATACGTTGAAAATTGAAAAATGAAGTGTTAATATTTGATGTTTAAACACATTTTACTGGTCGAACTTGTTTACTTTTCTCGTAACTCGCAATGGAGTTTAACACTTGGCGAGTTGTAAAAGAAAACCGGTGAGCAAAATACTGCATTGACTGACTGGGTTCTAAGTACAAGTGACATTACAATAATGACGTCATCGTCATAGAAATTCCAGTATTTATCCACAATTAAATTTCCTACAAAACGTATATTTCCAAATTTTCATGTTTTTTAAAATTAACAGAATGATGTCATTTAGTAAATTATTTATGGAGCAACCCTTGTATGTGTAGTATAGTTTTATTAATTACCTTGTCCTAATGAGTGATAGACAACAAGGTATTGCTTTTGTTTGTATTCGTTTGTTTGTTTGTTAATGGGAAAACAATTACAGTGAAACTTTCACTTCAAATCTGGGGCGAGTTTAGTTAAGGAGCCGAGCGCTCTCGTCAACTCCAAGAGCTGTCTCGATCGTTCTCTAACCATTTTGCTCTAAGAGCGCTGTTGTAGAAAATAAATTGGCTACCTTTAACAAACATACATTTGTTCTGGCAGTAATTTTGAGTGAAATTTCTGATCACAGTGACACAAATTTTACTTATATGCTGTCAGCGAACAAATGTCAACAACAAATAAGAAAGAATGACAGAAAGAACACTTTAAAACAAACAAAACACCGAACGAAATCAAACAAAGAAATCACCAAACGAAATCAGTTTGTTTACAAACACACAAGTCACGTGAATAAAGCTGCTGGAATCTTTTTTATCCAAAAAAATGAGAGCGCTCTCGCGGGAACAAATCATTTAGTTAAGGATTGTTCCGAAAATCAGTATCGATCCAAGAGCGCTTGTTAACTAAACTTTCCCTGGGAGTGGTTGTTTGATCACACTGTTAAACTTTTGGCCAGATTGGGTCAAAATCCTAGAACTAGCACACTGAGCTGGTCAGTGCAGTGGTAACGCCACCTAGTAAATGTTGACGAACCAGGATGAGGATCTGTGTACTGCTTATTTCTTATTGTTTAACACACTTTGTTAAAGAAATGTGACAGCATTGCTACAGAAATCGATTGTTCTTATGTTATTGCAGGTAATGTTGGGACTGTTTACAGAGAGTACGGTGCCATCTATAAATGTTGCTTTATTGTATGCAATGGACGTTAGTTACTGATGTATTAAGCTGACTGTTGTACATTTTAGTAAAATTGCGAGCAAATGACGACGGTGCAGGGCACAAGGCTGTGCTACTTTCTGGGCCTCCAGGAATCGGCAAAACAACTACTGCACAGATTGTGTGCCAGGCAAGAGTTGATTTTATGTTACACTTGTTACTGGATCATACAGTGTAGTTTAAACACGTACTGTCACTGTGGGCCCGTGTGCAGCGGCCAGAATTTGGAGCCATTTGAGCCCCTGCACAGTACACATGCTTTTAACACGCTTACTGCTTTAAGACGCTTTTGCATATTTTTTTGTGAAGTGACAGTACAAATGAAAACAATTGACGGATTAGCAGTTAACTATTTATATCTACTGCAGCATTTCTGCTAGATTTCACAAGCAATTTTTTCCACTTTTCACACAGTTTGGGCCCCTTGGAAATGTGGGTCTGGGTGCTGCAGCATCCATTGCCTACTGCTTAATACGGGCCTGAATGTACTTGTGTGTGAAAGACCTAGGCGTTTTTAAATTCTAATTCGTTTTTTTATGCGCCTTGCAATGCCTTTCCACATATATGCAATGCACGTTGTAGCTAATGTCGTTGGTTGGTTGGTTGGATGGGCAGTGGCTGTATTGTGGGAGAAAGGCTGGATAGATTTGTTGCTGCTTGGTACATTGGTTTGCCTTCACCAGTGCCACACTGTGTAAGTAAGTAAGTAAGAATATTTCTATTCGGTGCAGTTAGAAACAGTTCACACTGCATCATGGCCTCACTGTCCGAATAAAAATGTCTTAAGAAACCGCCTGAACTGGCCGTATGACAGCCCACATAGTCTTAGATTGGGCGGCAGACTGTGTGAGATGGGGTCAAAAACCACTATGATTAGGGGAACTTTGTGGTTGGTGCAACGAAATTTTTGCTAAGTGGAGATTAGCGCCAGAGTTAAGTACAGTTTGTTTGGCCTGAAGTGCTTTCATACTGTACTAGTGCTGTCCTCTGGTGAATACATCTGTAACACACAGATTTCACCAAATTACTTTTGCCTTATCATGTTCTGAATTATCGTCGTGTTAATCGACAGTTCTGTGTGTTGTGGA
>Ga0209149_1001303_pt1 | contig 12404 bp, 9 predicted proteins | sample WorMetTyACAVOLI2_FD_187423 | JGI IMG/M metagenome (GOLD analysis project Ga0209149, IMG submission 187423) | Marine gutless worms symbiont microbial communities from Max Planck institute for Marine Microbiology, Germany - Olavius algarvensis... ... | reverse complement strand
ATCTGGTAGTTTCGTTCTCTCATTGACTACTGCGTTGGGTACCTTGTCATACCATCTGATACCAAGGATACGACGCAGTGCCTGCATGTGAAAAGACTGGATCCTGTCACTGTCTACTTTGCGCATATAGTTTTATATACAGCTTTGTAAAATAAATACAAATATTAGTTGGAAACTGAATATTACACAGTGATTCCTTCATTCTTTTGTGGTACGTATTTGTATATTGCATAGTTAGTGATTTACTAGTAGTTGGCATTTCTCAGTTGTTGGTATAACTTGCCTGTTTGAATTGTTTAGCTGCTGATGTCACATATGTTGTAGCTTACATTAGTGTGTGCAAGAGAAGGCAACCTGAACAAAAGATGGAAGATTCTCTCACAGTCTTAGAAGAAAAACATCTGAAGAAAAGACGACTTTCCAAGCAGTAAGAGCGATACTGTTCTACATGTGTTGTATGACATGGTAGTTGGTAATGACTTGAAAAATATGTATTAACATAAGGAAGGTTCTGTGATCCATAGTAAAGGGAGAAGACTGATAAAGGATAACCAGACTGATAATGGTGACAGTGAGTGGTTAATTTCCCTGATATAGCTGGTGCTGTATCACCCATGTCATTGTGGAGTAAGGATTGTTAAACTGCTTGTTGTATTGTTTGGATTCATCGTTTTGTTTCTGTTATTGTGTCTTGTCTTGGATATTAAACTTTGTATTGTTGCCTGCTGGAGGATTTCCTGGAAATGGCTTCCGCAAATAATTTGTCGAGCATGATTTTAACCAGTGTCTAGCACTCATTGCTGTACATTACTTTTCAGGAAGAAATCAAGTTCGTCTTCATCTGATGATGATGATAAGAGTTTTTCTTCGAATGCTGATGAATACATGGAATATCCGGTAGAAAGCTACGTAAATATTGTGACCGTACATAAATATCTTTGTAACTCATGAGCCTATTAATAGCAGGTACTTACTGTAGTACATTTTCTGTTAAAAAAATTGGTGATCAATTCTAAGAATATTTACTTTGTTCACTTTGCTTTACTGACATTTAGCGTCTCTGTTTCAGTACTAAATTAAAATGTAGATATGACGTAGATGTGCAAATAAATTACAGCAAAAAGATGTTGTTGTAGGATTCCAATCTGATGAATTCTGTCATAACTGACATGTATGCAAAGAAGACTCAGCATACCAGCGTTAGTAATGTTGAAGACGACGCTTGTTTGGTTGTGCCAACGTCTAGTGGAGTGAGTTTTTCCATTGATAGAACTGGTGTTCGGCCATCACACATTATCTTTGATCAAGACCAGCAGCAATTCAGCACAGAATCATCAGATTCTGTGACAGTTTGTGATGCGGCAGCAGCAGGTGGAACTTGTCAGACGTCACCAGCAGATGATGTAATTTTAATCGAAGACAGCTGTGAGCATAATGAAAATTTAAATACAGGCACAAATACACCGGAGCCTTCGATGGTAGTCAGTGTTAACAAAGACGGCTCAGTTCACGAGAAGCTCATGGTATCTTGCACACATTTCCTGTTGATAATATCTTAGCATTTAGGGTGCGTAGCACAGACTTAACCAAATGGTTAACCATTTGGTGGTTAACCATTTGGTTGACCATTGACTCGTTGCAAGAAGCCCTGACCATCGGTTAAAGTTAACTTAACCCTGACCGAGCTCCATTAGCCGGTTAACGAAATGGTTAGTGTTGTAATACATGATGGCGGATGATTTGTTCATAGCATTCGATAATTTTGATAACTTTTTCCAAATTAGTGAGCATAAAATATTACCAAGTAGCAAATCTGTTAGAAACTTGCGATGAAATGACATTCCAGGAATGCTACCGACTGTCGAAGAGCGTCATGAAATGCTGGACGGACGAAGTGAACGTAAAACTACACTTGTTAATAAAATTCATTTTGTTTCATTCATAAGTTCGTCTACAACGATATGAAAATGGCGTACCGCCCTAATTAGCCTGGCCTTATCGCCTGTGGGCGTCGGCAAGTCTGCATAATTGGCTGCATAGCACTGTTTGCTCGGGGCCGTAGTTGCCAACGTAAATATAAACCTCTCTGCACGATTGTCACGTTACCGCAGCAACCAATCATGCATTCCGTTTTTAGGTTAATAGGTCGGTCACTGCATGACGGACAGTTAACCAAATGGTTAGTTGACCGAGCTTCTTGCAACGCGACACCGAGTTAACCACGCAGTCGGTTAGCTATCCGCAGCGGTTAACCGAGCGTTCCTGCAATGCGCCCTTAGACATTAAAATGCAGTGATTTGCTTACGATGCTGCTACACTATTGTTTGGGCGTTTGAAGGATATCCACTTTGTAAAATATCCAGCACCAGTGATCTGCGGAGATTTTCCCATGGAGGCCTCTGGTGAGTGTGGAAAAATGATAAAATGAATAAAAGTTGAGTGCATGTGTGTGGATGCATTAGGAATTTAGCACATAGTAAGTCACAAATTTGCTGCAGTCTCAGCAAAGTAAAATTGTTTTAGCAAGTCAAGAGTGTATGTGTGTAACGTGACAATCGTGCAGAGAGGTTTATATTTACGTTGGCAACTACGGCCCCGAGCGAACAGTGCTATGCAGCCAATTATGCAGACTTGCCGACGCCCACAGGCGATAAGGCCATGCTAATTAGGGCGGTACGCCATTTTCATATCGTTGTAGACGAACTTATGAATGAAACAAAATGAATTTTATTAACAAGTGTAGTTTTACGTTCACTTCGTCCATCCAGCATTTCATGACGCTCTTCGACAGTCGGTAGCGTCAACTTGTTGGTGATAATTAACTTATTTTAAAATATCTATCCCAGCTTAGTTCACTGAACTGCTGCTGACATTTGGGTTTATGGTATGAAATTTTTTTTTTGGTGAGGCTTTTACTCGTGCTGCCATGCAGAGCTTAGAAAATCAGATTTGGAGGCCACAGCTCGCCATCTCAATGAAGTTGAAGCTGTACAACAAGTGTATCTTACCAATATTCCTGTATGGTTGGGACTGCTGGGCGATATCTAAGACGGACGCACGCAAGATCGATGCACTCGACCAGTGGTGTCTGCGTATGCTGCTTTGCATCACATGGTACCAATTTGTACGGAATGATGATGTACGGAGGCTGACGAAGCAACCCAAACTCACTGCTATAATCCAATCGCGCCGGCTTACCTTATTTGGGCATTTTATGTGCATGGATGACAACGCAGATGCCAAGAGGATCCTGTTAGCCTCCCCTCCGGCAGACTGGAGAAGACAGCTAGGTCGTCCCCGCATTACATGGCTCAGCACCATCCAACAGGATCTGAAACATCACTATCTTACGCTCCCCGAAGCAGCAGATTTGGCTCAGAACCGCCCTCTGTGGAGGATGATGTCGACATATGGCGCTACGCATTCCTGAGTTGCATGCCAGAAACGACAACGACGGGGCATTTATGTGAATCCTACTGCTAAATGCCTTATGCTTTGGGTGCAGTCCTCCAATCACCATACATTTATCTGTTATGTCTTGTCACTATCAGAGACTCATCATTTGCTACCGTGAGCCCTAATCTACAGTCTTCATGAAGATACCACATCTGCCTCATTGCTGCCAGTGTTTTATGTGTTTTACTGTCCATCATCAACTGGTAGTACTGTTCTACCAGATAATACTTACGGTTGTTGGGCATTCTCTGTCACTATATATATGTTGTCGTATTATATTGCAGTACATTATTAATTTTTAGTGATGTATGTTATTTCCAGGCGTTTTTCTCCATCGGATGGTGTTATCAATAGTTATATCAAAAGACTACAATAGTTTTTCATTGGTTACAGTTTTATGTTCTTTGCCTTCTTTTATGTAGCCCTGAACATTTTTTCTGCAGAAATCAGACACTGCAGGACGGGCATTTCACCATGGAAAAGGACGGAAAAGATCGTTGCCAGCAAGCACGGATAAGGAGCCAGCATTGCGGAAGAAGTTTGGTATTGAAGTCCAGCAGTCAACAACCAGGATATCAGAGTTCGGTGGCAGCATCACTGCTGTCTGGGTAACAGTTTCACTCTGCTGTGCACTACATTACTATGAAAAAAGTTTTTTAGCGAATGAACAGAAGCTGATGTTTCTTGTCACTGAGCTGTTTTTTGTCAGTTTCAGTCTGTTACGTCGTTTCATTTGCTTAGCTCTTTTGTATCTTTATTTATTTATATCACTCTAAGTAAAACACTTTTTTAATCATCTCTGCCGAGATAACTAGTAAAACCAGTCAAATGTCCGTCCATCCATCCATCCATGCGGTGTCAACATTTTTGAAACCCCAAGGCTCCGAGACTGCTGGGCCGATGTGGATGAAACTTGGCACGTGTATTCTATGGGTCTGCAGACAACTTCTGGGAAGCAGAATTTTGAATTGTGGTTCCTGTGCTGCACGGGGCCAACACGAACTTAGCCCATTCATTCCAGCAAGTAAAGAGCCACAAATATGTAAACAAGCAATGAATATTTACACAGACAAAAGATATTGTTAAATGTCGGTTCCGCTGCAAACTTCTAGGAAGTGGAATTCTGAATTCTAGCCCATATGTCGTGCAGGGCCACCCCGAACTTAGCCCAGTCGGTAGAAATGACCAACCCCGACCGGGATACTTTTATTATAAATATGCTGTGATCCATTACAAATGTGGCGATGTATTTTTGACAATAACTCTGCTGCATCCTAAATGATTTGAATAAGGTTTGCACCAGTTTTTCTGGAACGGAAACAGTGTCGTGTTGCTGTTTGTTGAAGGAGGTGATAGACAATCTGCTGCACATGAAGCAGTCGGCAGTGCGACGGCTCGGTGTTGCCTTCCCGCGAGGAATTTTACTGCATGGGCCCCCAGGATGTGGCAAGACATTGCTTGCAAATGCAATAGCTGGCGTACGTTTTCAAATTATGGCTGCAAAATTTAACAATTTATTAATTAGCTGTTAGTTCTTACGTTTTTTAGGTGATTGCTTTTTTTGTGTTTTACTACAAAATTTGTAAACTGATTTCAGTCTTTTCCTTGTCTGTTTAAGGCCCGATTAAACATGTTTCAGCCGTGAGCAACATCAGCATGCAGTCGACTAATTGTGATGTAGATTATAGAATATTGTGATAAATAAAGTTCTTCAGTGAATTAATAGTTAAAGTTTTAAAATGTGTTTTCCATTTTACTAAAAAGTGCTATAAATTGGATGACATGCTGATGTAACGGTTTTTAGGTGATTGCTTATGCACTGTCGAGTGGTCACAGGTTTGACCCTCAGTGACGGCAAGTTGCCTATACCATGATGCTTCTGTCACAACCAGTGTAAGTTGTTACCAGTGTAACAACTGGTCAGGTAATGGCAGTTTATAGAAGTGGCATCATCTGCCGTCCTTAAGACTTGGGCCGAAGTTCACTGTTGGCTTAAGACCATGAAATGGAGATGAGCAGTGCAGTGGCTTGTATAACGATGTTGTGAGAGGGCAATACACCCTAGCGGCATAGTGCTGTGAGATTGCAATGCGCCCTTGTGTCATGGTGCTGTGGGAGGATAATGCACCCTTTGTCACAACTGTGAGAGGGCAATGCTGACCTTAACCTTGCTGTAAAATGATTTTGGTATATCTCTTGTGCACTGTTGTTTATGATGCATTTGTTCTCAAATCAAACATTAAGCTGTCATAACTTAGGATGAGTGGTGTCGAAGATAGACTTGGAAGCGGAGGTCTCTCCATATGTGTATTTTTGTGTTGCATTGTGTGGTGACATTAGTTAGCTGATGTCTGATGCACGTTGATGGCACTGTGCAGGAGGTCGGCTGTTCGTTCATTAGGATGTCGAGCACGCAGCTCATTTCCGGTGTTTCCGGTGACAGTGAAGAAAGGATCCGTGATTTATTTGATCTCGCAGTGGTAACCAACTTGCTGTGACTTCTCTAATATATACACCGTGCTCCATAAAAACAGGACATTACATAATTGTAAAAAATGTTAACCGATTTTTACAATTTTTGCACCGTTTGAAAGAAAATTAAATTTTCAACAAAACCCATGTAATATTTCCCACCTAGCCTTAACACTGGTCCCACACTACCTTGGAAAAGTTAAAAGATTAATTAATCTCAAAACCAGGGCATGTGCATACTGTGATTCATTGCCAGAATACGTGATTTGTAAATAATCTTACTACAAGGTCTGGGCTACAATGGAGCAGCGGCTCTACCAGAGAAAGATCCATGATATTGATTAACTGAGAGAACAGCTCACAGCCACTTGGCATAACCTGGAACAGTCGATTATTGACACGGCAATTGATCAGTGGCGCAAGCGGCTAACAGCAAGTGTTAAGGCCAAAGGCGGACACTTTGAATATCAGTTGTAACCTGCTACGTGTTAATATTATTTTTGTTTGTGACAGTAAACGAATTTTTAAAATGAGAAATCAGTCATCATTTGCTGAAGTTACGGTGTCTTTTTAGGGGATTATAATGCATGCCCTGGTTTTTGAGATAAATTAATCTTTTAACTTTTCCAAGGTAGTGTGGGACCAGTGTTAAGGTGAGATGGGAAATATTACATGGGTTTTGTTGAACATTTAATTTTCTTTCAAACGGTGCAAAAATTGTAAAAATAGGTTAACATTTTACAAGTTATCACCGATTATGTAATGTCCTGTTTTTTATGGACCACGGCGTATATCTACTTTTCACATGTGAGCACTTAGAGTTAAACTGTTTTATTAAGTTGTGGGAAATCAATAAAGGAGGATGTGTCGTGTGCTGTTTACAGCATGAATGGCTTTGAGATTTTATTACCTTTTCTCGATGAGAGTTGGCAGGGTGTTGTTTTTCATGCCATGTGTTTCTTTGTTTGTAATCACGTAGGTAGCAGAGGAAGCTACAGTTATTTGCTCATATATCGTATGCCAGACAACAGACTGATAAAAGCAGTCATGCTGGGCGTGGTGGATGGAGACTGAGGCAGACCACCATGATATCGCGGACTGCTGGTGCGGCTGACGACAGACAAAGAAGAGTGGAGAAGGGTGGTCATTGGCCTCAACAGCTCACAAGGGCCATGATTTAAGAAGAAGAATCGTGTTTGTTAGTAAGATTACAGGAAAAGTGAAACTCTCAGAACACATTGGCAGTGGTTCTAGGGTCATGCTGTTAAATTTTGTGGTAAAATCCAGATGCTGGCCATTGAGCCAGTCAGTGCAATGGTGACGCCATCTAGTGAATGTCAATAAAGTGTGCAGGGGCGAGGTTGGGTGCACTTGGCATCACTTGGCTAGACTTCTGTAACTTGGTTGCAAGGCCAAACAAACAGCTAGTCATCTGGGTATGTTTGTTGCGTTTCTTTCCAGCTTGGATACGTTGAAAGTCACAGAGGTATGTATGTAAAACTTCATTCGGTGAATTAGTCTGTGAATCAGTATGTAAGTAAGTAAGTATGAGTATTTATAAGGCACAATAATCAACAAAGTCACGATGCGCCAGACACCTGTAACTTGTGACTGTGTAAATCAGTCTGTGTCACTGTGAATCAGTCTGTGAATCAGTCTGTGTGACTGTGTAAATCAGTCTGTGTCACTCTGTGAATCAGTATGTGTGACTGTGTAAATCAGTCTGTGAATCAGTATGTGTGACTGTGTAAATCAGTCTCTGTCACTCTATGAATCAGTATGTGTGACTGTGTAAATCAGTCTGTGTCACTCTGTGAATCAGTATGTGTGACTGTGTAAATCAGTCTGTGTCACTCTGTGAATCAGTATGTGTGACTGTGTAAATCAGTCTCTGTCACTCTGTGAATCAGTATGTGTGACTGTGTAAATCAGTCTGTGTCACTCTGTGAATCAGTATGTGTGACTGTGTAAATCAGTCTCTGTCGCTCTGTGAATCAGTCTGTGAATCAGTCTGTGTGACTGTGTAAATCAGTCTGTGTCACTCTGTGAATCAGTATGTGTGACTGTGTAAATCAGTCTCTGTCGCTCTGTGAATCAGTCTGTGAATCAGTCTGTGTGACTGTGTAAATCAGTCTGTGTCACTCTGTGAATCAGTCTGTGAATCAGTCTGTGTGACTGTGTAAATCAGTCTGTGTCACTCTGTGAATCAGTATGTGTGACTGTGTAAATCAGTCTGTGTCACTCTGTGAATCAGTATGTGTGACTGTGTAAATCAGTCTCTGTCGCTCTGTGAATCAGTATGTGTGACTGTGTAAATCAGTCTGTGTCACTCTGTGAATCAGTATGTGTGACTGTGTAAATCAGTCTGTGAATCAGTATGTGTGACTGCGTAAATCAGTCTCTGTCGCTCTGTGAATCAGTATGTGTGACTGTGTAAATCTGTCTGTGTCACTCTGTGAATCAGTCTGTGTCACTCTGTGAATCAGTCTGGTGTTGTGTGACTTTGGTTCTGTCTTGCCTTTGAACTGTGTAAGCTGGTCTTGTTTATTTTGGAAGTCTTGGCTTTTCCGCTTAACCACATACATTTTTAGATCCACAAATATCTCAGAGGAAACATCTGACATTGCTGTAACGGTATCTTTAAAGGCCATAAACAAAATAAATTGCAGTTCTTTAAGTATTGAAGACAGCTTTAACCTTAGGTCTTTGATGTCTGTTGTCAGCTGTTCGTGATGTCCGTAACATTTTAATTGTTTGTTCCCAGGAGCAAGCACCGTGCATAATATTCCTCGACGAGATTGACGCTATAGCACCAAAGCGTGACATGGCATCAAAGGACATGGAGCGTCGTGTCGTTGCCCAGCTGCTGACCTGCATGGATGGTGTGTTTTATTCTCAGCAAACCACGAGCTAGTTGAATTGAATAAATGCAGATTTTAAAGTAGATTAAACCTCACTCACTCACTCACTGCTGTGCTTGACCAGCTGAGGGTCGTAGCATCCTCCACATCGAATGATCCTGGCCCGCGATCCAGGCAGCACCAACAGATAGGCCAATGTCTTCTTCCACTTGTTGCAGCCAATTTCTTTGTGGACGACCCGGCGGGCGCTTCCAGTCAGCAGCGGGAGGAGTGCTGGTGTGGGCTTCTATTGACAGTTGCAGTGCCTGCGAAGCAGGTGTGTTCTTCGGTAAAGATTAAACCTAAGAGGATTAATTTACACATAAGTTTTACATAAATTAAAATAGATTTAATATTTTAAGTTAGGATTGCAATTTATTTATTATTATCAAATTACGGGATAAGTGTTTTCGGTTGCAGGTTAAACTAAAATTAGCATACAGTGGAATAAGTATTTCAATACAAAAAGTTTCTAATAGGTAATCTGTCATGTGCTTGATTTACATGTAGTTACATGTATTAGTATTGTCAATTGTAGTTTTTATTGCTTTGTCAGATCTCTATGGTAAACCAGACGTCTCTGTAGTAGTAATTGGAGCAACAAATCGACCAGATGCTCTGGATCCTGCCCTGAGACGTGCTGGTCGATTTGATCAAGAAGTGTCTGTCGGAATTCCCGATGAAACAGCGCGTATGACGTATGTTCTGCTGACGTTCTACAGTTGTTGATATACATTTCTTCAGTATTTTTAACTAATTTCGTTCTGATTAATATGTTATTTATTTCATTTTATGGAGGTTTTTGAATTTGTGAGTTTTTATGTCATTGGGATTTGTTTTCTGTGCTTCAGCATTTCAAAAGTTACTTGAAAGTAAAATAGAAGTTGACTGCACAGTCGTCTGTTTCTCAGTTGTGGGGAGATTGGAGGCCAACGTGTAAGATTAATCCATTTTGTGCTGAAAATAACTCTAGTCTAGTGACTATGACAGTTAATGCTGCTGTCATTGTCATAAATGTGATAGTGAAGTTTGATGTAGGATACTGCGAGTGCTGTGTGAGAAAGTTCGTTTGTCGCCGGACTTAAGCCTTCAGCACCTTGCCCAGTTGACTCCTGGGTACGTTGGTGTGGACCTGCGGTTTCTTGTCACCAAAGCCGGACAAATCTGCATCAAGCGGTCTGTATCTGTGTGTTTCCTTTCTTGCTGATGTCTACAATAATTCTTCTCTATTCTTTCAGTTGCTATGTTTATTCTCTATACCACTTTCTGTGACATTTAGCTCGAGTTGTAAGCCCTGGTGGCACACACAGATGTCTGCTAGCTATCCTGCCTTGGTGTCGCCCACAGAGCAAGCTGTATCTGAATGGTCAGGCATGGGTTTGGGTTCACATCCCAGGTCTGTGAGATAATCTGTTTCAGGATTATTCTGTGCATGCTTTCAGATCAGTTTTCGCACAGACAAGTGCTCTGTAATCTGTGACTGTTGGTTAAAAATGGCGCTTAAATACCAATGACGCTGGGTCTCTGTTTAAATCAAGGACGACATTATGCAGTTGGGGACACTATGTAGGTCATCTGGGTCTGCATTCTGGTTAGGGCTGGGCAGGCGAAGGCATCATGATTAGGGCTGGGCAGGCGAAGGCGTCATGATTTGAGAGCCTGGCCTGGATGGGGATGCCTGGATGATTGCTCATGTCAACTAAGCTTGCTGTGCTCCAAGCTAGTTACATACTTAATGTCTTTATGTAGTCAGATCAATTCATTGAAGTGAAACAGCTATATAATATAGTCTGAGAGAAAAGAGGTAATTTACAGTGTGATGCCTTTCAGTGAAGAAACATCTGGGAATTGTACACATATGTAGGATCAGTAACCTACATACACCAATATATCCCACAGCTATAAACAATATGGCGACCACAATTGTTGAAAATGGAATTTATTACAGTAGCATCTTTAGACTGTGTTTTCAACGTTCTAAAAATGAGATTGTTTTCAATCGGTTTACATCCTGTTAATTTACAGGTTACTGCAGGAGTTGCAGGACACTGATTTGTCTCCAGTTGATGTTGCGGCCACAGATGAGACTATCAACAGTGACAGGTTATCAGCCGATGGTAACAGATTGTCCGACTGCAACAGTGCAGTGGTTACCAGTGTACCATCTGATGGTGATAGCTGTTTATCTGCATGCCAAAGTTCCGTCGAGCAACAAACCCATCACCTGGCAGCTGGTAGTGTATTTATCGTGGAACCGTACACATAGTACAAAGTACAAAATTGTTTTGACAAACACGTGCAAAGACGCATGCACACACATAAGTCATCTGCTTAACTGCGAAAAATTGATAATGTCACGTGTTTTATAATATACTTATTTTTTGACTCGCGATATAATAATAATAGTTATGGCACATTTTCAATCATATAAAGCACTTAGGTGCCCAATCTCCTGTGTCTGATTATGATATTCGATTATGTTAATTACGCCTTATAGCCTTTGACTGCCCCAAGAAAGTGCTAAAACATACATATTGCACATCGAGTAATTGAGACAGAATGAAGTTTGTTTATACGCGTATCTCCCGTCTGCAGCTGGTACTCAGATCACCGACTTTAGTTTAACTGTGTCGGGTTGCGGTGTGTAAAATAATAGTAGACATCAGAGCTTTACAGGTATGGGTTGCAGTGACAATGGCCGTTTTAGTGATGGAACAACTCTGGTGATGGGTAATTCTTACAAACAAGAAATGTAAGTACTACTGTTGTGTATCGCTATGAAAGATACACACATTCTAATGTAGATATTGTTGATGGATGCTGCAGCATTGCGGTGGTTACGAGAAGATGTTGACATTCCAGATTCAAAGCTCTACATCACTCTCTCGGACTTTGAAGTAATTTATCTATTCTCATATTCTGTCACATTTCTGTTATATAGTGATTCTGTAATCCAAAGCATAATTCAATATAAGTTGCAATTCACAAGCTTCTGTAGACCATATTTGAGAAGCCGTATGATTTAGTTTGGGTTTGAGTTAGTTGTATGCATGAATTGTAGGCAGCATTGAAGCAATCTCAGCCTTCGTCAAAGCGTGAAGGTTTTGCGACAGTACCGAACGTTACATGGGATCATATTGGTGCTCTCCAGTCAGTTCGTCGTGAACTTCAAAAGACTATAATTGTATGTTTTATGGCTTACTTACTGGTGATGTAATCATTAAAGTCCATGTCTGTTAAATGCTGATTTCAGCTTATACGCCTGTATGGATTGAATGCAGATGCATAGTGTCTATTCTGCATATATATATGTGTATATATAATATATACCAATTAAAAAATGGATTTTTGTTGCTAATTAACTCTCTGCTTGGTCAACTGCATATATGTGGCTTACCAAGAACCAGCTTCAGGTCAAAAACGGTCGTGTTTTAGTTTTGCAAAGATGCAATACCAGATATGCCGTCTCTTATTGCTGACAGACGTCATTCATTATTTGGACACATCTGTCGCCTACCGGAGAACACACCTGCTTCGCAGGCACTTCAACTGTCAATAGAAGCCCACACCGGCACT
>Ga0209149_1001301_pt1 | contig 12411 bp, 12 predicted proteins | sample WorMetTyACAVOLI2_FD_187423 | JGI IMG/M metagenome (GOLD analysis project Ga0209149, IMG submission 187423) | Marine gutless worms symbiont microbial communities from Max Planck institute for Marine Microbiology, Germany - Olavius algarvensis... ... | reverse complement strand
CGGCAGTCTCCGTCGAGTGGCCAGCACGGTATGCAGACTGAAGCCGCGGCAACAGACCTGACTTGTTGAGGTACGCCAGTAACTGCTGTGCCACAAGACGCTCCAGTAGCTTGGACGCAACCGACAGATTGGAAATCGGTCGGTACGACCGTACGTCTGCCGGGGTCCATGTTGGCCTTCTTCAGCAGTGGCGTTATGTTGTGTTAGCAATCTCAGTACTTTTATGGCAGAATCCTGTTGACCATTTTTATGCTACTGCAAGGCAATACAGGCAGGCAGAGGCAATTCGTTGGTCTATCTGTGTGTTTTTTCATTCATGTGTTGCCGTACTTGTGAACAAGACGAATGAACCGATTTTGATGCATGGCTCAGGGGGCAAGGACATGTAAAGATATAACTTTGTGGGTAAGGAGGTCAAAGTTCAAGGTCACATGAGGACGAAGACAGATTTGGATGCCAGTTGTAGGCATCATTTTTAACCCCTTTGGGTTGAGTATATTTTCTGGTTCCAGACACTTGAAAATATAGCATGTTTATTGTAGTTACTGTATAATTACCAGTCTAATGCATGTTTGATTCATGCCTCAGCTTGCTTGTGTTGAACTGTTGCTGATGAATGGTGCAGAGTTGCATTTTGTGTTGTCAGATGAACTAACGGTGGCTTTTCGTCGTTTTGGTCCACTAGTAGTTGATTGGCCTCATAAAGCTGAGAGCAAGTCTTACTTTCCTCCTAAAGGTATACTTGTTACATTGAGTTCTGTAAATTCATTTATAATAAATAATATTAGTGTAATATATATACTTATATATACTTATATACTCGCATATAAGTCGAAAAATTTAGGACAAATTTCAGCAGGGAAAACCAGGGGGTTGACTTATGTGCGGGTCAGCATTGTGGTCAACAACTTTTACCAGGGCTGCCTATGCAAGTCGACGTAAAATACAATGCAAACTTAACTTATAAGCCACAGTGAGCATTATTGCATATCACATGTTGTTGCCATTATAACGTTTTTTTCATCTGCATCAAAGTCAAGGACTTTGCTCTGCATTGTCCAACCAAGACAATAAACACAACACGTGGCAAATAGCCCTGCGTAAAATTAGCATGGCCTAAATTACTGCATTGTGAGCTACAGGCCACAGTGAATGGCTGACTAATCACTGTTATTCCCGGTACCGTGGTAGTCGTGTAAACAAGTGACCTGCATGTCTGACAGCACGGTTGGTCTAACTGATTTGACCTTTGCAGGTTATTCACTTTGCACTTTGTTGCTGACACGTGCTGGCGTCTGTTCTCGTTATTGTTTTGCTAAAATGTCATATAAGTGAAAGCATTCATCGTATGATGCGTCGTTTACCAGTATAAAGGTACAACCAAATTTACTTTTTGACATGTATTCTTGGAGCAAATTATGAGGGTCGATTTGTATGTGGGTCTCAAATTTTGAACGTTTTTTTAACCTTTAAAAACGGGGTCAACTTATATGCGGATTGACTTATACATGAGTGTATACGGGGTAGTTGTTTAATTTCACAGTCTGCAATACATTTGCTCAGTAACTGGTTGTTTGTTGGAAGGAACCACACATTGTGGTTAAATCATAGCTGTGGAATATTTGAAGTATACTTGTAAATGAAGTCATGTTACAGTGTCTGCCATTAATCAGCAGTGAGTGATTATTTGTGTGTAAAATGTTTCATGGACAATATTTTTTTTGAATGCTTTGGACGTGGTGATCATAACATAATATTTCTTATCATGAGTTGTGACAGCTTTAATACTGTGATGTATCTAGCAATCTTGTGCTTCTGTGTCTAGCCACCAGCTGGACACATCATCTGTCCTGTGTAGCCTTCCAAGACTGGTGAGGTAGAGGCATGAATGATGGGTATACAGAAACCAGGAAGTCATGGTATCATTTTTGTGATTGACAGGATATTGTTTTCTGCTGTTTCAAGATGAACTGTCAGTGCAGGCATTGACTGATGCATGCATTGTGGAAGATGGTAAGATGTACTGGTGTGTTACCAGCCCGACAATGAAAGACAAGCTGGTATGCAATGTATTATATCGTATAAAATGTATGTGTTGCTTTTATGAATGTTGTATCCCTTTCCTTATTGTATCCTTACCACAGCTTTCGTGCATAGAGACAATGTTACTTGTCATGTTGCTTGGTCAAATTTATTGCCCATCATATAGAGGGACTGCAGTACATCATTATTGCTGGGTGTACAGCATTTCAGTCGGTGGTGTGTTCTGTAGTAAGGAAGTTAAAGGCTGTAGGACAAATCACTTGTGGTCACTATTCTTACAGACTCGTGAATGTATTGTCTAGTGATGATGAAACATTGATGTAGGCTGATGATTCTGTTAGTGTCACTATTTTGGTATGTTTCTTGTTCCAAGAATGTTAACTATGTCTTTAGCTAAAAGCATGCCTACTGCAAATGATGCATCAACTTACCTTTCCAGTTTCAATGAGGAAAATACCGTGGGCTAAAACTATAGAATCTGTGCTCTGGCCCGGCATCAGTCTGCGTATCTATTAATGGCAGCATTGTGGAATCAGTTGACAGTTTTGTGTACCTTGCCAGCTTACAATCAGCCAACAGATATTGGCAGTTCAGAATTAAGACGGTGCATATGTCTTGCCTCAATGCCATGGCTTCTCTTCAGTGCATATGGAAAGAGCAGCATCTATCGTATGCCACCAAGATTTGTGTCTAGCAGTTACTTGTGTTCTCTGTACTGTTACATGCTGCAGAAACGTGGACATTACTTGTCACAGATGTAGAGCAACTAGAAGCTTTTCATGTGAAATTTCAGCTTCATATCCTCGGAATTTGTTGATCTGAGCATGTTAGCAGTGCCATTGTGTTGTCACATATGGGACGTAGTTAATGGCATCCTAGCTAAGTACCATAATGCAATCTTTGGTCACGTTGCCGATCTAACTCACCCCTGGGTCGTTGCCTGATTCATATATGGAGACATCGATCCAATCAACCTTGGAACAGATGGCTAGACCAAGTTCGAGCTGACATTAGAATACCACCAGCTGATCTGTGGAGGCGTTCTGTTTGATGTGGCCATGGGACTGGAGTGACACAATGGCCCTCTCCAGCTACGTGATCATGATGATGCCTACTTTCATGCTAAAAATGCACAGTTCTTTTACACATTGCCTCCGCTGGTAAAACATTAATGCTGATGAACTGTTATAGTGACAAGACGTGAATCTTGCTGTGTAACAGGTTCAGATCAGGCCATGGAATTTAGCTGACTCGGACTTTGTTATGGATGGATCTCAGCCACTTGATCCACGAAAGACGATATTTGTTGGTGGCGTTCCTAGGCCGCTGCGAGCAGGTATGTTGTTGTCTCTATATTTGCTGTACATTGTGAAAGCCTATGCAATACATTTTGCTGGCAGCTAGGAAACCTGGAGATAGTTGTCATGTTACATTTTCTTTCCTGTTCCTGTATAAACATATTTATTATCATTAGCTTTTGTTAACTTTTATTTATTAACAAAAAAAGTGGAAATCTTTTAACTTTATGCACTTTCCCATCTGAAGGTGCACATGTGCACACTTGTAAGGCAGTGTTATTTCAGTTTTGATTTTTCAGTTAAAGTTTTTCTTTTTTCAGTTATCAGTTTCAGTTAAGTTACAGTTATTTTTTTCAGTTTCCATTACAGTTATTTATTTTACAGTTACAGTTATTTCACAAGCTATTTTGAGGAGGCATTATTTAGCAAACAAACATTACGGTCATACGTGGTAGGTTTAATTGAAGGCAATCACTGGCATAGTCTGCTTTACTCAATGTCACTATCATACTTACAGACAGTCCCAAAGTCTTCAAAGCATTTTATGCAATGTTCAGTTATAATATCTGCAGTTCGTTTTAAGGAATGTCCTTGTTTCCAAATTCTGAGAACACGTGTTCCACATAGGCTTGCGAGCCTGGAGCAGATATTAAATCTTTTGCTAACGGTGCAAGAAGAGGAAATGAGCTATCAGCATTTATCCAGAATTCCAGCGCATTGTTGCCAAAGTATGATTTTACTGCACTGGCATAAGAAGCCAGCTCATCCTCAATCAAGTTGGTACCAGTAGCTGAGCTGGTTGCCGAGTTGTGGTCCATGATGTCCTGAGCCAGACGCTTAAACCTTTTTAGTGGAGGTTCGTTGTGTGAAGAATTAATAATCAATTAAAAGAAAAAGCCGAGTAAGTAAGACTTTTTGTTATGAGCACAGGAAATCCTCTTCATTTATTTGCTTTATTTTGATTAGTTAACTTGACAACATTTTTCAGTTACACTTACAGTTATTTCCGATATTTTAGTTACTATTACATTTACAGGTAAGTTTCTGTTATTTTTCAGTTACAGTTTCAGTTAACTGCTGTAAGGTTGGATGTTTCTGCAGCAGTTTTTGTCCAGTTGCCGTCGTGATGCTACCAAGTTGACTGGCTACAATCCCAACAGTTCTCTGACTATGCTGAAACTTTGAGAACTAGAAATGAATAAGAACTAAAAAGAGTGGTTTCGTCATGAATGAAACTAAATTAGAACTAAAATGATTACTTTGTAACTGAATAAAAACTGGAATATAAAATGATACCTTTAACTAAAATCACACTGCCTAGCATAATTAATTGTCTTTGGGTTTTTAAAATTAATTTTGGCATTACGTCAAGCAAGTCGGGTAAAAATATCAACATTCCCAGCTCTCTCACATTTAATCAATGCCCCTAAATAATATATCTTCAACTTCTTAAATGAAATAAAGATCTTTAGTTAACAAACTTTAATTTCTGCAGGGCACGATATAGCCTTGTTGTGGTAAAAGTGCTGTTAAACTCGAGCCGACCGACCAACCAACCTTTGGCATTACGTAACTGATGTGCATAACTTTCATGTGCACAGAAACATCAAATATAGCTGGTCACATATCTTAGGTCAGATCTGATGTTTTTTGTGTATTTAGTGGAGCTGGCAATGATAATGGATCGTCTGTATGGAGGAGTGTGTTATGCTGGAATTGACACTGATCCAGAGCTGAGGTATCCAAAAGGTGCTGGACGTGTTGCATTCTCAAACCAGCAAAGCTATATTGCTGCCATTAGTGCCAGATTTGTACAGCTCCAGCATGGCGAGATTGACAAACGTGTATGTAAACAAACCTTGTGTTTGTAGCATTATTATGTATTATCAGTTGTAATACTTCTAGTCATGTTTTGTGTTTTATAGTCTGCAATTCATTCTGTATGCATATCAGTTATTGAGCCAGTCAGTTTTAAGAGGCAACGTATAATGTTGGTATTGATTTTTATTGATCTGTTAAGTACAGCACATTATCACTAATGGCAAGCTAGCAACGATTTCGACATTTATATGTACATGTTTTGAGTAGACGTTGAATTCTTAGTATGCTAGTAGCCAAGCATCTGATTGGACATTGCATTTAATTGTTGTGGAGTAGACTACTATACATATGTATTGGCAAACTGTCAGTGAATGGCTTAAATGTCAATGAGGCAAGCAGCTGTTGCTATTGATGCACTGTACTTTAACACATGCAGTCTGTGTTGCAGCTGCTGCACGCTTGATATTTATATCACACTGGGCTTTTTTGGTTACTGGGGTTAATTGAGCTGATGATAAATAAAATTTGTTCTGTAGTTTATTTGGTATACTTATTTTTGCATTTTATTACAGAACTTGTTAGAAAAACATGCACCAATTTATTGTTTATTGATTTATTTATTGAATATGCAGTTAATGCAGTACAACTAAAGCACATCAATACATACATTTAAAAGCAATAAGAGACTAAGCATAGAGTCCTATTACTAGAGGGCTTGCAGATGTCCACTAAAATGACCAAAATGGTGATAATTATCATAGTTTTGTTGGAATTTTTTATTGTTTAGACGTTACTAAAAGTCAGAAATATGTCTAGAATTACCAATAACCAACTGTTTGCCACAGTATTACCTGCGTTTTGATGAAAGACATATGCCAAAGGAAAGCAGTAAGACTGGTCCAAATCACTACCCGTAACTTTGCTGAATGAAAGTGTGTTGTTAGCACTATTTTGTATACTTTGTGTTTTATGTGGTAAACGACTAAAATGAGTAATTTCTGTACTTGCTGACATGTGACTTCTAGTTCTAGACAGTGAAGTAATGTGTTGTTTACGTAACAAGAGTCGCAGTAATCGCCACTTGATCAGTATTACACTTTACGTCATTTACTATACCATTCACTAGTGAAGTAATGTGTTGTTTACGTAACAAGAGTCGCAGTAATCGCCACTTGATCAGTATTACACTTTACGTCATTTACTATACCATGCACTAGCGTCTGATTGTTTGCACAACAAGTTGTTGTTTTACTTCGCAGATAAAATGAGGAAAGTGAAAAATACAGCTCTGTGTATGAAAACTAGTTTAGGAGTGCACACAGCACACTTGAGGGGGTTATGTACACCGGCATGACCGGATCCATAAAACTAAATGGGTATCTGGCTACCTGTTACACTACCCATTCAGGACCTGGGTCAAAAAATACCGGGAAATCTGAGCACTAGCAACAGGTTGTCAGTATTGTCTGATACAGTTGAAATTGGAAGACTGTTGTGACTCTTAATTAATTGTCATTACAGTAGAAAGCTAACTGCATGCGTAGTTTGTGATTGTAAGACATTTTTCCCATTGGTAGGCTCTATCAAGCTTTAAAACAATATCAGTAAAATGTTAATGATAAAAACATCAGACAGTTATCGATCATTTACTGTCAGAAACTACGACAACACGATGATGAAAAAATTATGTCATTTTTGAAAAGGTGCATTTTCATTTGCTGGGTAAATAGGGCTACTCAAAACTTGACAGGATGACAATGATGGGTACTCATGGAAAAATGTAACACCATTTGATGAAATATTAGATAAATGTACAAAAATTGGTAGATATGCAGGGTGGGCCAAATTAAACGGGGCCAATGCAGTTTTTTTGGTCATAGTAAAGCACGTTTTAGATAATTTTGATAATATTTGGCAGGTGAAATAACAGTTCATTATACATGTTTGAGAAGCATAAATGCCAGCTGGAACTAAAAAAGCTGTTGATTTTCTCCGTAGTAGCATTTTAGCTGTTTTACGTACTCATAACTTTTACATTTAAAATGACTTTATTAACAAACGACTTTTATAACAAAAAAATCGTCTGCTTTTGCTAGTATTTATTTGTTAGCATCTATAATGTTCTGTAATCTTTTTAGGGAAATAGCTACCTGTTTTTGATAAAATAATATGTGTTGTATTTTCTACACTCGGAGTACAACACGACTTTCTTTGCATTTTGCAAATAGGTCTATCAGCCTGTATGATCAGCGATGATAGACGTGGCGCCCTCTAGCATGTTACGCTTACATTAAGATAAAATTTTCATCTTGTCACTTGTTGCTCTATGTAGTTTATACCTGCAAAAAAATCACATTAATTTTATAAATGCATTCGCTTGTTACAAGCAGAAATATAAGCTCGCCCTGTTTAATTTGGCCCACCTTGTATGTGGATATGAATCGCAAACAAATCGGCAAAATTTCGCGCATAAAGACTTAACCGAAGTGGAAATATTCCAAAAATTTTATTAGGGCGGGCTACTTTTTTTGAAACACCCTGTACGTACGTACGTATATACACTTGCAGCACCTTGACATTGACTGATGCCTTTTAAAATGATTCACGGATGATGCAAATAAAATATGTTATGAGACGTAAGAGGCAAACGGAGGTTTTTAGTTGCCTGTGCAGTTGTTCTTGATATGATATGATGTATATATTTAGGTGGAGGTGAAGCCATATGTTCTTGACGACCAGCTATGTGATGAGTGCCAAGGTGCACGTTGCGGAGGCAAGTTTGCACCGTTCTTCTGTGCCAGCGTCACATGCCTGCAGTATTACTGCGAGCAGTGCTGGGTGCAGATTCACTCGAGGCCAGGCCGTGAGTACCACAAACCACTTGTCAAGGAAGGAGCTGATCGACCGAGGTCGCTACCGTTCCGTTGGTGCTGAGGCTGTCTGCACATCATACTGAGCATACATCCATCGTATTGCAGTTTATCAGTATCTGTTATTTTACCGGGTTTTCAATGGTTTTTTCTATTTTTATTGTAGAGAAGTTTAATATATTATATTGTTTAGCTTTTCAGTGGCCATTTCAGTGGCTATTTTATTCATTGAATTGTTCTAAAGTCGAGTTTTTTCTAGTTAAGATGTGCATTATTTGCACACCAAGTGCTTGTTGGTTTGCATTGCATTGATAACGTTATTGGTAATAATTTATGTAATGTTTAGCCACCTATGTAATGTGTTCGTGAACTGTATTTGTTACTGGTAGTCAGTGTTTTACAAGCACGTTTAGTTATGTGATGAATTATTGTGCCCAACTGTTTTCTAATGCAAAAACGCCGACATTTGCATCGCGTCTAATTCCGTAGTTAATTTATATGTTAGTGATTTTAAAAATTGCCATTGCTCACTTAATTGGTCACGTGACTCGCAGTATATTTTTGGCTTTGAGGATCAGCCCATTTCATGTGATGCTTATTGCAACGTATTTATTTTACTTATTAATAATTAGTGACCTGTTAATTTTTCATATTGCTTGTATTTTAATTGTTGCCGTCATCTTTGCCGGCATGTTTGCTTGAGCATAGCACTTTTCAGTTAACAGTTTTGTGCAGTACCACATTGATGATTCTCTAATCGTTGTGGCAGTCATTTTCTCACAAGATTGCAGTATGATAGTCACTACACGAACAAGTTACAAAACTATCCCAAAAGTCATATAATTTCAAAATGTGTATTGTGTAGGAAATTTGTTTCGATGAACATGGTGAAATTTCGAATCACTGTGACATCAGCTTTAAACGTTAAATATACTGGTGTCACTACTAAAAGTATGCGGTTGTTAGTTTTACAGGGAACTGACACAAATATTTATCGATCTGTAATTGCAGCAAGCACATGGTAAATGTAGCATGGCTGCTATCTTTTCACCGCTTAAAGAAAATGTGGGTTGATGTGAAATATAGCTCAGCTGTAGGACAATCAACCACTGCTCAGTGGCTTTGGTATTAGCCAGGCTAACCTCATTTGTTGCATCAGGTATTTAGAATCATTGCCATAAGATCGAATAAATTAGCGTGGATAGTCTGTCAAAAATAAGAATTAACACTTCATGTTTAAAATTAGAAAAATATTCATTTAATTGTGTATTATTATTAATTGTAATTCTCAGTTCATGAATCTGGTGGAGGTATATTTGCACAGGTCAGCTGTGTTCTAAGTGCAAATGATGTCATAAGAATGTGATCATCAGTATAAAAAAATTTATGTCTAAAATTTCCTAGAAAATGTATATTCTGTATTTTCACAGTTTGAACACCATTTTGTCAGTTATTTACAGAACAGGGGTGGCACATTTATGGGTGCCATGAGTAAGCACCTGCTGCAAGCGTAAATTTCACGAGGGTGAAGTTTTTCATGGGGGAGGAAATGTCTGTGACACCCTTCCTGGCGGCCGCTGCATGAACTGAGCTGTCGCTTTGCCACCGTCTGAGACGACAGACAAGTGACAAACTGGCGACAGACAAACAGAGGGACAGCGCCATTGTGTAAGTGGCAGGAGCTTAATAAACTCCTGTATTGTGTGTGTAATGATGAATGTATGTTACTGAACTCTGTACAAGTGTGATGTGTTGCTGACAATTACTGTTACGGGTTGATTATCGGTCTTCAGTTTAGCACTGTGTCCAGTCATGCAACCTATAGTGTGTGCTATTTCATATATATATATGTATGTATTTCATTATGTTGTTAATGAAAATTTTATACTTGTTTTTTTGTGATAAAATGGTTATGGTGCATTTTAGTGTTAAGTTGTTTAGTTTCTAGCTGTTAATATGGTCTGAGATAAGCACTGTTGAAAAACGTTGGTTGTTTCGAGCATTGTTATTGGGAATTTGTTTTGTAATGTATGTCGTGTTTTGTTTATTGTGTACTTAAAGTCTAGTATCTTGAAGTATCGGTCTTGTCACTACTGTAGATTATGCAGTAGTGATTAATTTGGAATAATTAATTTGTTTTCATTTGTGTGTTAGGATGTGTGACATTATTTCTTGCTGAACACTAGTTACCTATATAGGTGTTGTTGTTGACAGGTGTTGGGACCTATGTGTAGTTGTTGACAGGTGTTGGGACCTATGTGTAGTTGTTGACAGGTGTTGGTTGGGATTGATTGTGCATCTGATTGATGTATGCACGGAGACTTGAGTGTTCACTGTTGATACGTGGTGTATGAGTGTTTGTTGATGTTTATTGATGGCGTTCAGCTTGTTGATCTCTCAGCTTTTGTCAGTAGTTTGTGCAGTATTGATACATTGCTGCCAACTTGCTGCCGTCATCATTATATTTATGAATCTTTTGTGCTACCAGTGAAGGATTAATCCTAGAGTATCATATATGCCTAGTGCTACCTAACTTAAATAGTAGTATCTTATGAGATTTCGATAGTTGATGACAAAGGTTCTATGTCCACTTTTTGACAAAATTGAGATTTTGATACTAAGCATTTTCCCGTCTCTGGACAAAATGTTAAATTGTAGTGCGTTGCAGAAACCATGAAAAATTACTTTATTGAAGCAGTTCATCAAAATTGAGTGGATATGCAAAGGCATTCCACTCTTCCACAAAGGTTTTAAGACCAGCCGTTAATGTAGACCTACGTTACTTATTTATGAAATTAACATAGAATGTTTATTGCCAGAAATTCAGCAGAAGTGGTTGTTTTCTTTACGTCAATGCAAGCTATCATGATTTTGTCAACAATAGTCATTGTACATGCTGGTGTTAAAAGCACAGATGTGCACATAATGGAACATACGACGTTTGTATCTTTGCGATTTTCTCATAAACACGTTCTGTGGACATGGTACCTTTGTGCTGCAAACCATCGATTTATTCGACATACATCAGTCACAGTATCACCCTTTATGTATTTTGCACCAATCAAGTGAATGGCTGGGAAAGTGTCTCGAAAATGGCAGCGTATAATGTGTCAAGTTGGATGTTAAACCCTAGTATACCATACCATACCTATGGAGTTGCAGGATATATTTGGCACTTGGGGTACTATTATTGTTTTTGTAGACCAGATATATCCAATGTAGATGGTAGTGAAGGGGTTGGTGGCAGGAGTGGACATATATTTATTACTGTAACGAGTATTATTGCTAATTTATTTGCTTTGTCATATCCTTGTGTAAAAATTGCAATTTGTACTGCATGAGCTGCAATAAATGGCACTATGATTTGATTGGCTGTAAACTCACTTGTGTCGTTGTAACGTTCCACAGCATTATTATTTTGTCACTGTTCTTTCATGTATGCCAGTTGCTAATTTATTGCATGTGTAGCTTAGTGTGTGCATATGAGTAAATGTTCATTATCGTCATATACGTTTAATCCATTGAGCACATCTAACACGCCCACAGATTCCACTGAGTGTGTCTGGTACACTGGAAATCGGATCTAGTGTCAGTAGTCAGTAACATGTGATAGATAAGTTTAGTTCAGTTGCACTTATGTACTGGTGTGAAATTTTTTTAGCTGTGTGCTTTTTATTTCATGTATAGACATGCATTATGTGGAATTTTAGTGTTATTTATGTGTGTTGAAACTGATAATGGATTTTGAATGTCAACATATGCACTGTGATCTGGTGTAAAGTCGTTGGCAGTGCAGCAAATTTTGTTTCAGCTTAGCTATAACATTTATACTGTGTTGTTTGCTTTCAGCGTATTCCATCATTGCATCAGTATTTGCTTAACTGTACTGTGATTGTATTGCAATTATTTGCTATCCACACTTTGTTTATCTATTTTAGTATTTTCTGATTTTAGCATGTTTCTCTGTTGAGTAAACAGTTTTGCTTTGGAGCTAGAATATTTCCCATATGGTGTGCAGTCTTAATTTGTAGAAAGTCGTTAAATGGAATTCACCGAGAATAATCACACTGTGTTCAGTTTTCACAATGTTTTTTTCCAGCTGTTTTCTAGCTTTATATTCTTTTGATTTTATATCTGATTCGTCTGAAATGTATGACTCGGTTAAATGTCCCAGCAGTAACATTCTGAAGTAATAATTACAGTAATTACAATAATACCTGGACAGTGCTGTCGTAACGGCATAGCTGTTATTTTCCCTGGTTGGCTTTTTGGCTTAGTGGTAACGCGTTGGTCTCGATCAACGTAGTTACTCTACGCTGGGCCCGGTTAGTGCCTGGATGGGTGACCGTCTTCGGGCGGGTAAACTATCTCGGTATGTA